>Ga0307478_10001889_pt1 | contig 17397 bp, 15 predicted proteins | sample atmos_gasesECM4C_2_FD_203713 | JGI IMG/M metagenome (GOLD analysis project Ga0307478, IMG submission 203713) | Hardwood forest soil microbial communities from Morgan-Monroe State Forest, Indiana, United States - atmos_gasesECM4C_05 | ecosystem: Environmental > Terrestrial > Soil > Temperate... | reverse complement strand
AAACGTTTTGTCTTTCCCGATTGCACTGGTGATAAACATCATTTCAGCGAGATTCCGGAGAATTATCTGGGCCTGTGTCGCGAGGCCTTTGGTCAATAGGATCAGAAACGCCTGAAATGCGCATGCCTGCCTGCTGAACAAGGAAGCCAACACCAGTTCGGGCAAATGCTCACTGTGGGGCTTAACCGCATAGAGGATTCGATGAGTAATCCGATTGACAGCCTCAGCGAGGCCAAACTTTTTAAAGTATTTCGCCTGTATTGCTTGCTCGAATTCGGCAATCTCGGCGCTCCGGAAGCCGTCGGTGTTGAATGTCGTCATATTCGTCACGGGTCCCCGACTGGGAGGGCGTGTTTGCGGTTCGTTGCAGACACCGAGGTCTGCTGATTCTCTTTCCGCCGTCAGGGCATCTTGTCGCAGCCATCCGGTGGTTGCTTCGTCAGCACGGGCGGATGAGCTCTTAAGAAGGACAGAACGTCTTGATCAACGTCCGTCGCAAGCAACATTGCGCGAAAGTCGGGTGACGTTAGCTTGTGAACCAGAGAGAAGACCCCATCATCCTCGCGCTCGATGATCTTGCCGTCCTTGTTTACCTCCGTCGGTATCGGCCCCCAATAGTCGATACCCAAGAAGACGACGGGGCTGCGGTAGCAAAAGCTCGCGTAGAAGTTTTGCGTCATGTCCATGAAGATCTCTTGCCGCGTCCCCGCGCTGCCCGGAGCAATGACAAGGCCCCCCATCGCGATGGTAACCAGCAAGTCCTCACGAATGCCGTTCGAGAAGAATTTGGCAACGTTCGTCGCGAAGACATTCGTGGGTTCATTGCCATAAAACCACGTTGGGACGCCGAGGGATGCGTGCCCGCTTGGATATTTAGCAATCACCGCCCTCGCCGCCGCGACGTAAGCGAATGGATCATCCTCGTTTTTGGCATTCTTGTAATGGCAGGTTTGTGTTTCTCGCCAGTGCAGCTTATTCGTCGCCGGGTCCCGATCAATGTCGGTCCGAATGATTTTCAATGCTTCATCGATGCTGTCCGCTCCATAGGCGGCAAGATATGCGCCCAAGTTTGCGGCCTCCATTTGACCAGGCCCTCCACCGGTGGCAATGAGGTAATTACCTTCGTGTGTCAGGAGCCAGGCAACGCGCACCGTCTTTTCATACACTGGCTGACATCGTAGGGCGGGATTCCCGCTTCCCATGATGCCTATGACGTTGCGCTGAGTATCATGCACAAAGCCGCGCAGCGCATTAGCGATGCCCTCGTCATGTCGGCTGCGCAGCTTCGAAATCGAGGCATCGGGGAAAAACTTACCGCCGTCTAGATACTCCCGATAGACACGCTCATCGAATGACGGCGTCATGGCATCTGCATCGAACCCCTTGGAGAGCTCCTCCTGCGAATAGAGGGTCGAGCGATCGGGATCAAACACAGCTTTCCCGCTCCGGGCGTTCGCGGTTAAAGCCGTGAGGGCGAGTGCAAGGGCCGCCATACCTATGAAATGCCTGGACAGTATTTCCATGACTCCTCCCTGATGGCAATGGAAGCTCAGATCAATGAATGAGAATCCCTAATGAGTTGCGGCGAATCCGAATTTCGCGCTTCTTCTTGAGATGCTGCCACATTGGCACACCGTGCGCTACAGCGCAGGCCGATTTTACCTTGCTGCTGCCGCCCAACTGGCTTAGGCTTCGCGAAGATCAGTGGACGATTTCAGGCTGGGAGGGATGCCATGGATGGATTCATATTCCGAAGTCGCTGCGCGCATCTGATACCGATAGCGGCTCTGCTGTTTTTGCAATGCGATACACCCTCGCTGGCAGACGGAATCGACGGCGACGTGCAGCCGTTCCTGCCAGTCGTCATGCAAGCCTACGACTATCTTCACCGGAACCCGGAGCTGGGGAAACAGGAATTCAAGGCGCACAAGTACATTGAGGCCCAATTGCGCCAGTTGGGTTACTCGCTATTGGTCCCTTCGAAGTCGGTTCCGACGGCCGTCATTGCCGTACTCGACACCGGTCGTCCAGGACCAATCATCGCACTTCGTGCCGAGATGGACGCGCGGCCACTGCCCCCTGGGGGAAATGAGCCCCCCGCCCACTCCCCTCATTCAGAGCTGGCGGGCCTCATGCACAACTGCGGACATGATGCTCACGCGGCGATCCTGTTGGGGACGGCCGCCACTCTCCTTCACAACGTCGGCAAACTCCGCGGCAAAGTCGTGTTTCTCTTCCAACCGGCCGAGGAGACGCCCGGCGGCGCCGACGACATCGTCAACGAGCATCTTCTCGATGATCTCGGCGTCACCAAAATTTATGCAGAGCACTCTGCCCCGGGCGTTCCCGTCGGCACAATCACAATTTCCTCCGGTCCCACGATGGCGGGGAGCAATTACTTCACGCTGGAGCTCAACGGCCGTAGCTCACATGCTGCAGCCCCGCACGAGAGCGACGATGTGTTGCTGTCCGCCGCGAAGATCGCCGAAGAGATATCCTATGCGCCCGCTCGCCGCGCGTCCAGTCGTAATCTCGATCACGAAGATGGTAGCCGACGGCGGCGCCTCGAATGTCTTACCGACCCGGGCTACACTCAACGGGACGATTCGAGCCTTCGAGGATCCTAAGACTTCGCCGCTGGGCGGTAAGTCGATCGAAGAGATTCTCGTGGGATTGGTGGATGGGCTCTCGAAGACCTATGGCCTTACTTACCACTGGGACCTTCGGAATGGTTCGCCGCCCACCATCAATAACCCGAGCCTATTCGATCAGACGGTACGACCACTCGCGGCCGCCTTCCCAGGGACAATCGACACCTCACCGTACAAGGGAATGTACTCCGAGGACTTTGCCTATTACACGCCTCGCTATCAGGCTCTTTACTTCTCCCTGGGCATCGCCAAGGATGGCCTCGGGCAGGCCGGTGTTCATACCGAAGAGTTCACGATCCATCCGGATGCCTTTAGATATGGCCTGATCCTGATGAGTCTCTTGGCGGATCTCGGCACAACGGGCCACGCGGACTGGGCCTCCCAATGAATACGAAAGCCGCCGCCGTTCCAATGTCCGCGGACTATCGCGAGAAGCTTCGTCTCCTCATCATCGATCGCGTCGTTATTGGACTATTTCTCGTGATTATTGGTTTTTTCGTGAACAAACAGCTTGATTCCATCCGATCTTCGACTGCCGCGCACATCGACCGAGTGAAGGAACACCGTGCGGTGATCGCGCGTCAGCTGGATGAGTTGTATCTTCCGCTGATGATGCACATCCAGTTTGACTCCGCGATTTGGGATCATCGAGATTCCTATCGCAGTCCGGAGAATACCGCTGACTATGCTGGCGCGGTTCGAGAGAAAGTGGTGCTACCGAACCACGAAGAGGCCCTCGCACTCATCATGAAGAATAGCGGCTTGATTCAAAATATTTACGAATCTCGAGACGATCCGACTGTCACTCGGTTCCGCAAGGACGTTCTCGCCTATGAGCGGCACGTCGCCATCTACAAGGCGCTCGTGGCCATCGGATCCCAGGCCGATCCCGTTTCGAAGAACGCGCCGTATGCGAATGACCTGCAGGCGGCCACCGAGGCGCGCATACGTTCTCTTGAATCACAATACTCGACCGTAGAGAAGGATACCCCTTAACGCGAAGTGCTGAGGCTACGAGCATCGTGATCAATGCGCCACGGAAGATAGTTCGCACTCACTGTCGCCGGCAATAAAACCACGCCCATGCGCGAGAATTCGAACGTCAAATCTTCCCGATTGATAGTTCGGAAATGCCGGAAAGCCTACTTCCGAGCAAGCTTTCGACACGCGGATCGTGAAAACCATGCTGTTACGTGCCCTCCCACAACCATCATCACGCTTATCCCCAATCATGGAACCGACGGGCGTACTAAGCACGTGCCATTTCCTCTGCATAACTATTTTACAAGGTTATGGAGGACGCCTCAGCCACGTAGTGCCTTGCTCTGCGCGACCGCAGACCGAAGGCAGTCGATTAGGTCTGTTTCGACCAACGGCTTCGGCAAATAGCACTTGACCCCTAGAGTCAGCATGCGCTCGCGGACACTATTAGTTGGATAGGCGGTGACCAGAATTGTAGGGATGACGCGCCCAGTGTCGATCAGATGTTGATAAAGCTCGACCCCCGTCATTGCAGGCATGTGAACATCGGCGACCAGGCAGACCGTATCCTCAAGGGTGGGAGACGCGAGAAAATCGGCGGCCGATGGGAACACTACCACGGCGTAATCCAGCGACTTGAGGAGCCTTCGCATCGAGTCCCGAAAAGATTGGTCGTCATCGACAACTGAGATCTGAGATTGGTCGAGCACTACGGTCTCCGTCGCGTATTTAATAGTCACGACGCCTCGCGCGAGAACAGGGGTTATGCACTGTTTCTGGCATCAAGAATGACGCTATTGCGACACCGAAACTCTAAACCTTAGTTTAGGGGATTTGGAACCTTCGGAACCGTCTGCTGTGTGTCCAAATGCACATGTAAGGGCTAGACTGACGTTAGGGCTGGCAACGAACTGCAAGAGGACTGATGCACTCTTCCGTGCAACTTCAACAGCGAGCAAAGACGATGGCCGAATCAACTGCTTGCGTGGCGGTGATCGACGACGATCCAGCATTTCTCGAATCGCTCGGGCGACTGCTGCGATCCGCGGGCCTGCGTCCTTATCTTTTTGCCTCCATTGGCGACTATCTGGCATCCGTACCGTCTGAGGGTCCCAGCTGTCTGGTCCTCGACGTGAGAATGCCCGGTCGGAGTGGATTGGATTTTCAGCGAGACCTTGCTGCAGCAAGCGTCAATCTGCCGATCGTCTTCATCACCGGACATGGTGACATCCCGATGACCGTGCAGGCGATCAAGGCGGGTGCCATCGGCTTTCTGACGAAGCCGTTCCGGGATCAGGATTTGCTTGATGCTGTAAATGATGGGATCGCTCGCGACCGTGCGCGCCTCGAGGATGAAGAGGCGTTGAGCCTGCTCAGAGCGCGATTCGAAGTACTGACGCCGCGTGAGCGCGCGATTTTGATACAGGTCGTGGAGGGCCGGCTGAACAAGCAGATTGCCGGCGATATGGGGATCACCGAAACAACGGTGAAGGTCCATCGCAGCAACATGATGCGGAAGATCAAAGCCACGTCGGTCGCAGAACTCTGCCGAATCGTGGACAAGCTTCAACTGGTGAAGGAGAATTCCAGCCGCTCTTAGGTCCCAGAGAGATGGAAGAGTACCGCTTGGCCAATCCATTGGCGTATCCATGTGGCCGCTCTGGTCATGACTGGTCTCGGTCCATCGTCGACCTTCAGCCAATTGCGCAGACTTGGTATCACTCACTAGTTACGAATTTCGGTTTGGTACGTGCGACGCCAAATGCCGGGACTCATGCCGACGTAGCGGCGAAAGTATCGGGTCAAATGTGACTGATCCGCGAATCCGCAGGCCAGCGCAATGTCTGTGAGCCGATCCCGCGTGGATGTCATCATGAGCTTGGCGCGTTCGACCCGTCGCTTGGCAACGAAAGCCCCCGGCGAGAGCCCGAGGCTCTGCTTGAATGCCCTCGCGAAATGGCTCTTGCTCAGGGCCACCAAATGCGCCATCTCTAGAATGGCCATCTTCGATCCGAGATGTGCCTCGATGTAGTCCACGGTCCGCTTCGCTTGCCACACGGCGAGGGCGCCCGGTCGAGGGGTGATTTGCAAGGGTCGAAACCGGTTTGCCGATCCCTCCTCCTCTGCGCCGAGCAACGTCGACGCGTCCCTCAGACAACACCACGCGGCCTCGCGATTGCTCTCAAAGAATCTCATCGCTTGATGAACAAGATTGCAAAAGCGCGCCGGGGCCGATGCATCCAAGGGACAAATACCGTCGGCCGGCGACGGCATCGGCGCCGTTGGCGTGCCATAGCTACGCAGGCCGCTCGTTGGCACCTTTGACGACAATGCACTTCCCACACTCATCGCCCTACTCCTAACTACTGCGACGACATTGTTATCCCGGATCGACTCGGACAGATCCATAGCACAATGGTATGACGCTACCGGGGTCGCTTAAGGCGCTAAGGTAAGAGTCTTTGCGGCCCCGGCAAACGCTCAAAAGAGGTGACATGGTTAATACCAAGGTGCGATGGACACCTGCGGGACCATTCAAGTGAGTCGGGCACCGCGGTGAAACCAGGTTACGTGCTAAATCTTTCCCACAGTGTTAGTCCCGCATATCGTGCACTAGCGCATTTGGATTCTAGTTGCGGTGATTTCTTCCAAGCCGCGTACTACGAGAGTCTGTATGGTCGCCAAGGAAAGCTTCCAGCGACTCCGAGGAAAGACTCCGTGGACAAATTAAGTATGTTGTTTGATGCGAATCGATTCGCGGCCATTTTCGGAGTGGCGACAAGTGACCCTAGTATCCAGGTGTTGACGGAAAGGACGGCCGCTGAAAGTGCACTCTTTGCGGGAACCCGCGCTCGGACAATCGATCCTCCACTAGGCTTGCCTGAATTCCGCATTCCGGTTTCATCAATTGCGTCGCCTTGTGCGGCAGAGCTTCTTCAGATGGAGTTAGCACGATATTTAGTTGCTTGATCTGCGCACACCGAGTTATCCCAGGAGCCTCTGTTGTCGGACCTAAACCAAGAGAGACGAAATGCCTGGTGTATCGTCGTAGCCGATGATCACGGGCCCGAATATGTACCCTCTCTTGGCGGCGCCGCAAAGACAGTACCCGTCCAATATTGCGCCTTCGGCGAACCCACGACGTTACTGGAAAAGGCGTTGCAACGCGCCAAGCGCATCGTGCCCACCGCGCAGATCGTGGTAACCGTCCGGGAAGAGAATCGGGAACGCTGGGAGCCCGCTCTTTGGTACATACGCCCCGAGCGCCGCTTCGTCTCGGACACTCCCGTAACGGCCTCATTGACCACTTTGGCCGCGGTGTTGTCAATCGCAGCGGACTCAATGTCCAACGTTGTAACAATCTTGCCGGCACGGTGTTTTGTCGCTGACGAGTGGGCACTGTGCGCCTCGCTGAATGAATTGCAAACCTCGTTGCCGGGAATCCGAGAAGGAGTTGGAACCCTCGGTATGATCGATATCGATGATGCTATTGACGAGGACTATTTGGTGCCCGGCGAGACCATACTGGGCCCGGGTTCGTCGATTCAGGCATTGGCTCGCCGACCCGCGGCGTGGGTCGCCCAGCACCTGCGACAGCATGGTGCCATGGTCGCCTCGGGGATCTTAAGTGGATACGCTGCAGCTTTCGCGAGGCATACATCCAAGTACTGGCCGGAGCACCTTAACACGCTGAAGAAAGTCATGCGGATAGCGCCTGGCGGGGAAAAGCGATTATCTGCCAACGGTTGCTGGGGAGCTCCGCGGAGCGCCCTGCGATCGCTTCGGTGGTGGCCGCCGACACTCCCTCAGCGGGCCTTTCGAGTTCATCGCTGCGGCTGGCGGGGAATGCGCACGGCACGCGCGGTAGCGAGAGTCAGCGCGTCATGTCCCCCTACAATCTGTTCAGTTCCGCGCTTCTCCGTAACGCGCGAGTTTCCGCCTCGTTATGATTTCGATTTCGCCCATCCGTAATGCGACTCGATGGCAAACAGACCCCAGTCAAGTAAGAGCCCTGTACCCGGCTGCATGTGCCGCCTTCGGACGGGGAGTGATTGCGTCAGCCATTATCAGTCGTTGCGTCAGCACTAAACATTGTTAGGGAAACGTTCGAAGTTAACGCGTTCCTGCGATAAGTCATGCGTGCTGCCACCGTCGATGGCCTACTCCATTTCGGCTCGGTCACTTTTCCTGGCGGTGGGCGCGTCGTTGCCATCGTGAATTGCTTCGGAAGTTGGTCGCAAGAGGTCTCGAACGCACTGTTGCGCCTGACGGGGTTCATCCTGGTCTGTACTGTCGTCCCGATCTGCTGGTTCGGCGCGCTCTAAGAAGGAAACCTGCAGCGAATCCTTGCGGACTCGTCGGCACGGTTTCTCTCAGTGAGTCAGACAACACGGCAAGCGTTTGGGTGTTCGAATAAGAGCGCGGGCGCGACTCACACGAAGGTATTGACCAATACCTTCGTGCGCTAAAATTGCCAATGCGCCTCTGATGAGATGACATCCATGGGGCATTTACCTTCGTCTGAGTGGTCTTCGGTCCTTGAGTGTGAGTTCTCGCTGGGTGCACACGTGGTGACTTCCCGTTGCGGCTATCTGCACCACGGCATTTACGTGGGAGATGGCAACGTAGTGCACTACCCCGGACGCGGCTTGCGGGGAGGGCCCGTCGAGGAGATTTCGTTGGCCAGTTTCACGGACGGCCACTCTGTTTGGAGTAATTTGAACGCGCCGCCGCATTTCGATCGTCGTGAGGTGATTCGCCGTGCCAGGTCCCGACTAGGCGAGGACCGCTACCGACTCCTGAGCAATAACTGCGAACACTTCTGCGAATGGTGCCTGCGTGGCGTGCATCGCAGTTACCAAGTCGATGCATGGTTGGCGCCGCCCCTGCGTCTTCTGCAGGTCTCGATCGGCTTTATATCCAAACTGACCTCCTTGCCGACAACAATTCGATCGCGGTCGCGCTCAGCGCCCAAACAGCGAGCCGCGTTGACGAGCTAGATTGGCACGTCGATTGAAGTCTCCCCCAACCCGGTATAAGGGGCTTCCCAGTCCGATGCGTCAGCCGCACTCCGCTGACGGGTCGCGTTCCCATCGGGTGTTCGTGCAACTATTATCGGCCCCGCAGCCGCAGATTGGGCAACAGCGACGTTAGGAAAATCCGTTGCCGACAAATCTCACCTGCACTGCGAGCAGGCTGCAATTATTGCCGTCTTGGTGGTGTCACGAAAGCCGGCGCATCGCCTTCTTTTCACACCAACGCGTCGACCAATACCATGGTGCGATCGCGTTGTCCCGTCCCCTCTGGTGTCATCCCTTTCAAGCTTGGACCCTCTACGAAATTGAAAAAAGGCCACTCTTGTGTTCGAAATATTCTCTCGATTGGCGCTGCGTTCCCGCCGAATCCGCGGTGTTCTCAGGCAGCTTGGGAAGGTGCGTGATGCGAGAGCACTCAAGCTAGCTTATCTCTTACCGCTGTTAATTAGCCTAACGACCGCATCCGACGGCTACGCTTCGCTCGGACTGTTGAGTCATTCGACGGTCATTCTCGCAAGATCGTTGATGAGACTAAGAAAAACGGCTTGCTCGGGTATCTCCGGAGTTATTTTGAAGATGCTCCGCACACGTCCTGCGCGAGAATGGGTCTGGTGATCTATGTATTGGTTTCTGTTCGGCGCACTTTTTGTTGTCGGGTGCTTTTTGGCGCTTGCCGGAATAGTTTATGTTGAGGGCGAGATGATGCAGGAAGAAGATGAGACAACCGGCCCGCTTCCGTCCGCGAATCGGTCGACCGAAGTCAACATGGTCGATGACCTGACGTGAAGACTGCAGATGCGTCTCGCCCGACGCGCTATTGTGTAGTTATCGCGAGTGAAGAGCGCTCCGACCGCGTCTCGACAATCTTGCGACCGTTTGCCCCAAATGCGCGACAAGCGGGAGTGGTAAAAACGCCGTTGTTGCGGCAGTCGTCGATCCGTGCAAGACACTTGGCTTCTCCTGCAAACGTGGTAGTGAGTGCTCAAGCGGCAGATCGAAGTGTCTGGGAGCGGCCGTTCTGGTTTACGCGGCCGTCGAATCGCTTTGTCGCGGACACCGGAGCGCCGACTGCACTTGCGACGGCCGCGGCTCTGCTCTCAATCGCGTCTCACGCGCCGTCCTGTCTTATCGCCGTCATGCCCAGTAACTTTTGGGTGGCGCGGGAATCTGTATTGACGGAAGCGATCGATAAGGTCTGCGGAGTGTTGCGAATCATGCCTGATACCATTGCGACGCTGGGCATTGTCGATACTCATATGGAAATTGATGAGGACTATCTTGTTGTAGGTCCAAACAATCCGCAAAAAGGCGCCGTGATTCAGGCGCGAGTCAATCGGCCGGACCCCCGAATCACCAGACAGCTCACCAACGAGGGAGCAATGATCGCATCGGGTATCCTCCTTGGATACGCTCAAGCGTTCGCTGCTCGTTTTTGCAAGTACTGGCCACACTTGGCACAAGTATTGAGCGATAGCCTGCAGTTGCGCTCCAACCCGGAAGTTGAGAACAGACTGGTGACCGATACATATCGGGATATTCCGAGGTCGGTCATACACTCAATCCGTTTGTCGCCGCCAACATTCCCAATGCGAGCATTTCGCGTGCAGGGCAGTGGTTGGTGCAGATGGAAACCGGTGGGTCAGGGGCAGCCTCAACCAGATAACCGCCGGCGCGCAAACCCCGACGATCTAGACCGCGTTTCAGCCGATTGAGGGAAACTTGGTCCGGACTCGGCTTAGGGGCCCCATCGAGCGCCGAGCGGCCCACTTACAAAAATGAGCCTCGGGAAAAATGTAGCGGTAGTCGGCCTCACTGGTTGTCTGTCGCGGAGCGCTTGTGCCCCTCAGACTCTCACAACGCCGGTGACTTCGCGTTTTCGCCGAGCCTCGGCCCGTGCTTTCACGAGGTGAATTACCAACGGAACCAGAGGTGAGCCAACCAAGGTGATTGCGATCTTGATCAGGTACTGACCCGCAATGAGCTTCAGAAGATTGGCGTTGCCGTAGAACGCAATGACGACAAAAATGAACGTATCAATGAGTTGAGCGACGGCCAGACTTACGAACGACCTAACGTAGACCCAAATTGACGCCTTCTTCAAAGCGTTCGACAATGCTACTGCGACGAGCTGGCTCACCGCGTACGAGCTCCATCCCCCAACCAGAATTCTCGGTGAAACGCGTATTACCTTTCCAAACGCCTCCTGGTCATTCCACGTCGAAGCGGCCGGCAGCTGAAGCGTAAGCTCAAAAAATAGTACCGCAACGACCATGGAAACGAAGCCGAGTGCGATCATCAGCTTTGCGAAACGACTTCCATATAATTCTGAGGCAATAGAAATTAGGAAAAAGGTAAGCATGTAGCTGATTACCGTCGCAGAAGCAGTTAGCCCAAGCGGCAGCCCAATCAGTTTTGAACCACCGACATTGCTCGAAACCAACAGCGATGTGTGCAATGTCAGTACTAGTAGCGCACCGACACCAATGTGGCTCAAACCTGTCTTTTGCGGCTCCTGAATAGCGACCGAATTTGTGTGTAACGACATCTCCTTCACCCCTTATTGATTGCGTCGCCGCCAAGCACGGGCGGGGGGCATGTTCGCGTCGGGCGAGCCCTTACTTTGGTGTCCGTCAGAATCTTGCCCGGAACTGCCCGCCGATGACGCGCGGGTCGTTAATCACACCGGTCAGGTTGTCGAAATCGATGGCATAGATATTGCGAATTACGTTGGTGCAGTTGCGGCAGAAGGCAGCCACGTCATATTTGCCGTCTGCCCAGGTGTAGCCCAATCGAAAGCCGCCGAGCAGCAAGGGCGGGCCGTCAAATTCCCTGGTCTTGTACAGCAAGTAGTCGAACCCGCTGCGATAGGACCAATCCGTGTACGCATACAGCTTGCCACCGAGAGCCAGCGGGATTTCGTAGCGCAGGGAAGCGTCGAAGATCCATTTGGACGCTTCCGGCAGCGGATTGCCGTTGACGTTGGCGTAATAGACTGGGCCGAAAGCGCCGGGCACGCTCCGGTAGGGATCGAGTATGTCGGCGGGTGGGATTCTGCCACCCACGACGACTTCCAGCAATGGATCCGCGATCTTCGTGACATTGAGACTACCGCTCAAATTGAATGTGATGTGGGGCGTAGGATGCGCCTCGAAATCCACTTCTGAGCCGTAACCGATCGTGTCCTTGGAGGTGATGAGCTGCGTCACGTCCTCCACACCGCCGACGATTGTGATCTGCTGATTATGCACGTGGTAGTAATACGCATCGAAAGCCAGGCGCGCGCGGTGGTTGAATAGATCAGCCTTGATTCCGCTCTCATAAGAGATATTGGTCTCTGATGGCGCGGTCTGAATCCCCAATCCGGGCGTCGGCGAGCCGAAGCTTGGCGCGCGGAAGCCGGTAGCGAGGCGTGCATACAGGCTGACATTCGGCTGAAACTTGTAATTTCCGCTGAGGTCCCAGCTGGCGTTGCTCGCGCCTTTGCTGGCGCTCAGCGGCGGTGTGGGTTCGTTGTTGGTAGGTGGTATGAAGTCGATGTAATAGCCGCTGAAGGTCTTGTGATCCTCCGTGAAGCGCACACCGGCGGTCGCCGTGAGTACCTCGATCGGCGTGTAGTCGATCGAGCCGAACACCGCCTCGGCATGGTTTTTCTGGGTCGATATGGTCGTATCTTGCAGCGCGAAGAAAGGTGGTGCGGTGACTGCGGTGCATTCGCCCGGGCCGCAGTAGTTATCATCGGCCGCGGTCACCTTCTCATAAAAAAGAAACACGCCGGCCTGGCCCGTGAAAGAACCCGCGCTCTTGGATATGATTCGGAACTCCTGCGTGAGCTGATAGTGATTCTTCAATTCAGTCGAGGCTTCCACGGAGAATGGAATGAACCCTGGGCCTGAGCCGGTGTTGAATACCTTGTTGCAGGCCGGATTGGTGCCGAAGGCGAATCCGCAGCCCCCGTCGATGTCGCCGAGCGCGAAGTACTTGGTCACCGTCTCGTAACCGGTGATCGACTGCAGCGTCATGTCCGGTAGTTCCCATGTCAGATGCAGGTTGCTGCCGACCGTGGTGAGCGCCGAGCTGTTGGGTCCGTCGGTGGTGATCTGCGAGGGATCGAAACCCGGTAATACCGAGTTGCTGCCGGGCTGGATTATGTTGGCGCGGAACAGCGTCGAGGAGCCGCTGAGATACCGCGCGTGCGCATTGAGCAAAGCGCTAAAGGTGTCGCTGGGCTTGTAGAGCAACTGCAGCCGCCCGGCCCAGTCGTTGAAGCCGCCGTACCTGTCGTCCGTGATCGGATCGCTGACCCAGTTGTCGCGATGCTGCCCCTGGGCAGAGGCGCGAATTGCGAGCTCATCGTTGATCGGAATATTCGCAGCGAACTGGAAGACACCCGAGTTGCGGGTGCCATCGGATAGGGAAACGAAGCCAGAGGTCTCCCCGAGCACCGGTTTGGCCGATTCGAGCTTGACCACGCCGGCCGGTGAATTGCGCCCGAACAGCGTGCCCTGCGGCCCGCGCAGCACTTCGACATCCGCCTGATCGAAGATCGGGAAGCCCTTGAGGGCGGCATTCTCCTGCACGATGTCGTCATAGACGAGCCCGACCGGCTGTGAGGCGAAGTCGTGATAGTCCGTGTTGCCGTAACCGCGAATGTAAAAGCGCGGGAAGGCGCGACCGTTGGAGGATTCGATCTGCAGGCTCGGGGTCTTGAACGCGAGCTGCTTGATGTCATCGCCCGCATCGCCGAGAACCTGCAGGTCATCGCCGCTTAGCACCGACACTGATTCCGGCACATCGTTGAGCCTCTCTTCTCGTCGGGTGGCGGTGACGATCACTTCCTGCAGTGAGGCCAGTTCGGAATCGGCGCTCGCTGCAACCGCTGTGCGCAGCATGCCCGGCATCAGCGCACCCGCAACGGCCGTGGCCACGGAGACGACCAAGGTCAAGCCGACTTTGCTCCACCGCTTCTTCGTGCTTAGCCTAGCTTGCAGAGCAATGGTCTCTCGGTGCAGTCAGCAGTGTCGAGCTCAACCAACAACTTCGGCAGCGATCTCGCGCGCATCTTGTCCACCACCCTCCCTCGGTGTCGTTTCACCCTTGACCCAGGCAGATGTCGAGTTGATCACTGATTCGCTTATTCAGCTGACAACGAACCACCCGTGCCATTGCTTCCTGCTCGCGCCGAGTGAGCACCTTCGTGTCCATCACGAAGTGCCTGAAAGTTCGCCTGCTTAAGCAGTCATGCTACTCCTGTTTAGCGGGTACAAACGCGTCATGCTGTTGTGAGCTCGGGTCCTGCCTATGAAAGGCTTCGACTTCGCCGTGATGGAGAACCTCCTTCAGGATTGCTTTGCGGCGATAGAGGCGTGATTAAGATCGTTGGAATCGCTTATCCGTCGCAAATCAGCTCACGCGGCGGCTCAGGATTGGACGTGCCAGGCATATCGACGCCGAGGATCCGGCACCTCACATCGGCAATGGAATCTGAAGCTAGGACTCCTCCGCCGGCGCAAAGCCATTGCGGTCATACATACTCCACAAGTTGAGGTAATTCATGTACTTGTCGATCATCGCGATCGACTGCTAGTCCGCAGCGTGCTTGCGCTGTTAGCTCGATCCGCAGGTGAAGCATGCGCCGATCCGCATCGGTCGTCCTAATCGTTGCCCGAAGGCCACAGCAGGCAAGGACAAAAAGACGGGCGGACCTCGCTCTAAAGATTGCAGTTGGTGGCGGGTGAAGGCGAAGACAGCGACAATGGTGGGAACCTAGTCGCCGGCTGGAAGAAATCATGGGCGCTCCCGAACCCGAAGAGGAATACACCGCCGAGAGTGCCGGGCAGGGGGCAATACGAGGTGAATTGGAGAAGACCCTGGCAGAGGCGAAGTCATCAGAGGCCTGGCTTCGCAAAATTATCGATACCATTCCCACTCAGGCCCACTGCAATCTGCCTGACGGAACAAACGAGTTCTCGAACAAACGTTGGCAAGAATATACGGGTCTGTCCTCTGAAGAGGCCAGCGGTTGGGGGTGGCAGATGGCCTATCATCCCGAGGACTTGCCGAGGGTCATGGAGACATGGCGGGCGCTGTTGGCTACGGGCGAATCAGGTGGGATTCAGGCGCGTCTCCGACGCCATGATGGGGTCTTTCGTTGGTTTCAGTTCCGCTCCGAACCCCTAAAGGATGAAACGGGCAAGATCGTCAGATGGTACGGAGCCAACGTTGACATAGAGGATCTGAAGCAGGCGGACGAGGCCCTCCGGGTAAGCGAACGCACTCTTAACCTGATCATTAATACGATTCCAATGCTTGCCTGGTCCACTGACCCGAGTGGTTCCGTGGAGTTTCTCAACAAGCGTTGGCTTGAATTCACGGGGCTTTCCGCCGAGCAGGCGAGCGGTTTTGGGTGGTCGGCCGTAATCCATCCTGATGACACAAAAGGCCTCCTCGATTACTGGCAAGCGGCTCTGACGTCTGGCACTAACGTTGATGTGGAAGCGCGCATGCGCCGTTTCGATGGGCAATATCGGTGGTTTCTATTCCGCGCCAGTCCCTTACTCGACGAGTCCGGCAAGATCATGAAATGGTATGGGACCAACGTTGACATTGAAGATCGTAAGCGAGCAGACGAGGAGTTGCGGCGCAGTGAGGCCTTCCTCGCCGAAGGCCAGAGGCTTAGCCGAACCGGCACTTTCGCCTGGCGGCCAGATGCGATGAAGTCCGTTTGGTCGGAGGAACTGTATCGCATTCATGAAATTGAACCTGGCGCCCCAATACCTACCAATATTGCTCAGATTGGGGTACATCCGGACGACATTCGTCTGGTGAACGAGACGGCTGCAAAGGGAGCGGAAAGCGGGAGCGATTATGAGCACACCCACAGAATCGTGATGGCCGACGGTCGCATCAAATATTTGCATGTGACGGCTCGTGCGACTCGAGACCTCGAGAGTCGTCTGGAATACATCGGGGCGGTACAGGATGTGACCCAGCGCCTGCTCTCTGAAGAGGCTCTTACAAGATCGCGATCCGAGATCGCTCATATGGCCAGAGTCATGAGTCTGGGTGTTTTGACTGCCTCCATCGCACACGAAATCAACCAGCCGATTGGAGCCGTGCGCAACAACGCCCATGCCGCGTTGCGTTTTCTCGCCGCAGAGCCACCGAACCTGACTGAAGTCAGAGAGGCTCTGGAGTGCATCGTGCGCGAGACCTATCGAGCCGGCGATATCATCGGCGGCATCCGAGATCAGGTCATAAAAGCACCGCCCCGCATGGATATTGTCGACCTGAACAAAGCCATCGAAGATGTGATTGCACTCGTGCGAGGCGAGCTATCGAAATATAGTGTTTCCGCCCAGACGCGGCTCGCGGAGGGGCTCTCGCGAGTTTATGGAAATCGCGTTCAACTGCAGCAGGTAATGCTGAATCTCATCCTCAACGCGATCGAGGCAATGGCCAGTGTTGAGGACCAGGTGCGCGAGTTGGTGGTCAGCACGGCGCCCAGCGCTGCGGAAGGCCTGCTAGTCACCGTGGGTGACTCGGGACCAGGGATTGCTTCGGAAGATCGGCAGCGGATTTTCGAGTCCTTCTACACTACCAAGCCCAGCGGAGTCGGGATCGGCCTCTCGATATGCCGCTCCATCATCGAAGCGCATGCAGGCCGATTGTGGGTGGATGCACATCAGCCTCGCGGCGCCCTTTTTAGCTTCACACTTCCGGCGCACAACTAAGCCAAGGTTCAGTTCGCCCAACAACTAGGCCAATTCATAGTCCTCAGTTTAGGTAGTCACGAGCCTTGCGCGGGTATTGACTGGTGCGCGCCTTACCCACGTCTCAATTTATAAGCCTTCGCACAATGGAAACCAACCCCCGCGTCCTGATGTGATCCGACACGCCTTGTGAGCCTAAATAGGGCTCATTTTGGGTTCCGGTCATGGTTACCGAGGGGGTGGTAATGATGAAAGCGCTCGACTCCAATCGTCGTCGCTTTTTGCGAAGTTGCGGCACTCGTTGCTCCTCCGGGCATCTTGGCGATGAGGTGAACTCCCTCTTTTCGCATGTGCGGATCGCTGTCGTTGTGACGGCCCTGCTGTCCCTTTCTCTTACCACCGCGGCGCTGGCGCAGAAGATCGTACCCCCGTCCGCCGGTCAGATCGATGAGATTGTCGTCACCGCCGAGAAATGGGAGCAGTCGGCCAACACAGTGGGCATGCCCATCTTTGCTGCAACGGGGGATGCGCTTAGGGAGCGCGGCATGAACTCGCTCGCGGATCTGACCAATCTCGTTCCTGGCCTCACCATCCAGCAGAGCAGTTTCAACTCCACATCATTCACATTGCGGGGAGTCGGCTTCTTCAACAGCGATCTCGCAACGCCGCCGGCGGTAACCGTCTATGTGGACGAAGCCCCGCTGCCCTATCCTGCCATGACCAAGCTCGCGGCCTTCGATCTGGCGCGGGTCGAGGTGCTGGAGGGGCCTCAAGGCACACTCTTCGGGCAGAACGCTACGGGTGGCGCCGTCAATTACATCGCGGCAAAACCGACCGAAGAGTTTGCGGCGGGTGTCGATGCGACCTACGGTCGTTTCAATCGCTTGCAGATCGGCGGATTTCTCAGCGGCCCGATCACCGATGAACTGCGGCTGCGGATAGCTGTTCAAGGCGAGCGCGGCGATCCGTGGCAGGAGAGCATCACGCGTCCCGGGGACGAGTTGGGTAAGATTCGCGAGC
>Ga0307478_10001886_pt1 | contig 17409 bp, 12 predicted proteins | sample atmos_gasesECM4C_2_FD_203713 | JGI IMG/M metagenome (GOLD analysis project Ga0307478, IMG submission 203713) | Hardwood forest soil microbial communities from Morgan-Monroe State Forest, Indiana, United States - atmos_gasesECM4C_05 | ecosystem: Environmental > Terrestrial > Soil > Temperate... | reverse complement strand
CCCAGCCGGTTGAGGCGGCCCGCGTTTCAATCATTACAAAAACGTAAAGAAAAGGCTTGCCCTCGGCATTACGAATTTGTAATCCAGCGCGATGCATCTTTGCCTGACCTCTCGCGCCATCGCCATTTCTGTCGGGGCGGCCATTTTCGTCATCGCCTGGAATCAATCGCTTAATGCTCAGGAGGCCGTCACCACTCAGACGATCAACGTCACCGGCGAAGAAGTGCCGAGTTCTTATGGCGCTACGCCCGGTTTCTCTCGCAGCCGTTTCTCAAATCTCACCCAGGCCTACGTGCTGCCGCCCGGAGCGATCTTCGTCGGGCTTATTTACGAAGGAGACGCGCTGAAGTTTGATCGGCCGGACCATAATCTGACGCAGGAGGTCGAGATCGGCCTGCCGAGTCGTTTTGGGATCGCGTTTGAAAACTCGATCGAAAACTTTCGCGGCCGGACCCAGGACCGGACGTTCAGCGCAGAACTCCGTTATGCCCTCGCGGATTGGAACGTGATTCCGCTGAACCCGACGATCTTCGTCGAATACAAGACCGGCCTCGGCGACATCCTGCACGACGAGGGTCCTCCGGCGCCGTTGGGAAAGGGCGATGCCCAAGCATTTCTCATGGAGCATAAACCGCTGCCGGATGCCGTCGAAATGCGGTTTCTCTTCGCCCAGGACTTCAGCAACAACGTCGAATGGGCCGCGAACATTTTTGTCGAACAAGAGATTGGCGGCGATCGCGGCCGGGAAGTGGGTTTCGCTCAGAGCATCATGTTCCCGATCCTGCTCCCGAACGAGCGGCTGAAGGTGGGCGCGGAAATGCAATACACCAGTTTCACGGACTCCGGCCTCCGCGACGAAGGAGCCTCTTCTCCCCGAGTCATTATCGGGCCCACGGTAGCGTGGAAGCCGACAAAGAATACACGCCTCGATGTCTCTCCGCTCTTCGGCGTGACCGATGATGCGCCGCGCGCATCGGTGTTCGTTGTTTTCTCGATGCTCTTCGGGGGCGCCGAACGCGAGCAGGCCGAAGCACCCGCCTCCACGCGAAACCGCTAAGCTCCTCTAGCGTTCCGCCGATCCCGGTACCGCGCGCTCCGCAGCTTGGAAGCCGATCCGGGAATGGGTGCCATCGCAGAACGGTTTCGTCGTCGACGCCCCGCAGCGACAGAGTGCGATCCGTTCTTTCGTCGGGTAAACATTCCCGTCGTCGTCTTTCAATTCCACCTGCCCCGTAACGATGTAGGGCCCGTTCTCGATAATCTCGATAGTTACATCAGCCATACGCCAAAATAAGGTGGATCGCGCGGTCGATCCACCATGGAAATAGGAAAAACTTTGCGAGTCACCACCCGGAAAGCGTGGCGCGCCTGGCTCGAGAAAAATCAATGACCGCGCAGAATAAGCGCTACGGCCAGGTGCGGTAACTGCGGGCCGATTCGTCGCCCCGATTCTCACTCGTTATTCGCTATTCGGTTGAGCCGATTCGATAGTTTTCCAGAAATGGAAAGTCAATTAGTGAGATACTCGCGTGCCGGGGACGCGTTCCACTATCGATGGGCAGCGCGGCGCTGCCTGCGTTTGGTCGAGCTAAATTCACCGCTCCGCTGCATTACAATCGAAGGCTCGAAGGAATCGGAGCAAGCCGGGGAGTATGCGATCGATCTCGCCGAATATTCTGAGCCCGACGCGAACAGCGAAACGATCGCCTACTACCAGCTGAAGCACTCTACCGTGCGGACTTCCCGGGCTTTTTTTTTCTCAGAGCTTGAGCCAACGCTCGAACAGTTTGGCAAACGGTACACCGCATCCGTCGTTAATCGCCGCAAGGCCGGAAAAGCCCGCTCCGTCAGGTTCTCGTTCATCACAAATCGATCAATCCCTGACAAGATCAAGAAAGCCGTAGCGGCCATCAGCGGCGGACATAACACTCCGATCCGAGGCAAATTCGAGCAAGCAACGGGACTTAAGGGTAGCGATCTTCGAAACTTTTGTGCCGCTCTTTCGCTGGTGGATAGAGAAGGCGACTACCAGGTGCAGAAGCACGAACTGCATGGAGAGATGGCGGACTACCTCACTGGCGCCGTCGAACGAAATGAAGTCGACGGGCTCATCGCGCTGATAATCGACCGGGCGTTACCGAAGTCGGAAGACAACAGGCCCAACGGAGAAATATATCGCGAAGACGTGTTGCAACGACTCGGAGTCACCTCAATGGGTCAGCTATTTCCGGCGCCGCACGAGCTCGAAAACCTCTCGAACCCAATCAAGCGAGACCAGCATGAGTCGTTGCTCGCACATGTTTTGGCGAGCCCGCAGCCGACGATTATTCATTCGGCTGGAGGGGTCGGAAAATCGGTGGTCGCGCGTCAGCTTTTGGAATCACTCACGGCGGGCTCATGGGGATTGATTTACGACTGTTTCGGCGCTGGCAATTATCGGAACCCAAGTCAATCGCGACACCAAGCACGCATTGCCCTCACGCAGATGGCAAATGAAATGGCCGTTGCGGGTTTGTGCAGGCCGCTTGTCCCGCGCGTCAACCAGTCGAGCGAGGACCTTTTTCGCGGATTTGTCGATCGCGTAAAGCAGGCCATAACCGCGCTGCGCACAGCCAGAGCCGACGCAGCGCTCCTTATCCTGATCGATGCAGCCGACAATGCGGAAATGGCCGCCGTCGATTTCGGCGATAATTGTTTCGCACGTGCCCTGCTCCGCGAACCTCTCCCTGAAGGATGCCGACTCGTCGAGCTGTGCCGTACGGAACGTGTCCCTCTTCTACGGCCGCGCAGTACCGTCCAGCAGTATGAGTTGTTGCCATTCAGCCCGGCAGAGACAGCAGCCTACCTGCGAACGTTCTTCCCGTCGGCTTCGCCAGCGGATGCGAGTGAGTTTCATCGGTTAACCAGTGGTAATCCGCGGGTGCAGGCTAACGCGTTGTCTGCAAGGCACGGATCCGTTACGGAGGCCTTGAATAGCCTTGGTCCAGCGGGAACAACTGTTGAGGACCAGATCGAAGCGCAACTGGATACAGCGATTTCCGGACTCAAAGACAAGCATCCAGAGACCGCATCACGCCAAGTCGACGCAATCTGTCTCGGCCTCGCCAATCTCCCTCCGTTTATCCCTTTGGACATTCTGGCAAGCGCTGCCGGCGTCGATGTGCCAACCATCAAGAGTTTCGTAAGCGACCTTGGGCGGCCGCTTTGGCTCTCCGATGATGCTGTCCAGTTTCGCGACGAGCCGACAGAGACGTGGTTTTACAAGAAATTCGCGGCGGAGAAAAATCAGGTTCGGAACTACATCGCTGCGCTTGAACCATTCGCAGCAAAGGCCACTTACGCGGCCAAGGCACTGCCGCAATTGTTGCATCGCGCCGAGGAACACCACCGCTTAGTCGAACTGGCGCTTTCAGATGAGTTTCTGCCGGAAGATAACCCAATCGATGCTCGCAATATCCGGGTCTATCGCCTCCAGTTCGCGTTTAAGGCCGCGCTGAAACTCAAGCGATTTTCAGACGCGTGCCGACTTGCTTTCCGGGCGGGCGAAGAGGTCGCAGGCGATCGTCGGCAGATGGAATTATTGGAAAAAAATGTCGATCTTATCCCTCGGCTCCAAGCGGTGCATCGCGTTCAGGAACTCGCTTATCGCGGAATGCTACGCTCCGCGTGGGATGGCTCCGAAAACGCTTATTCCGCCGCATTGCTCTCTTCCGTCGAAGCGTTCAAGGGCGAAGCACGGGGTTACCTTCGCGGTGCCGAAAAATGGATGCAGATGTACTTTCAGGAGCGCACCAAGCAAACAGAGGATCATTTTCATGAGGACCGGTTGCGCGACCAGGACGTAGTCGAGCTCGCCTGGGCGCATTTCAATCTAGGCGGAGCCGCTGGAGCTGTGACCTTTCTCCGCAGGTGGAGGCCGCCCCATTTTATTTTCCGGATCAGCGGACTGCTCATTCGACGCTTGGTAGATGCGAGTCTGTTCGAACAGATTGACGAAATTTCACTGCTTGCCGCCAAGAACATTTACATAATGCTCGCGGTCTCCGACGAACTCATTGCTGTCGGCAGGTTTCCGCCGAAGGAGTCCCTGCGCCATACTTTGGATTTCCTGGCTAAGAAAAGCGGCACGATTGAGAAAGGGGGTCGCTACAGCTACGAAGATTACACCATAACGGCGGTCCTATCTTTTTGTGAAGCCGCCGCAGCCCGAGGCCTTGCGCGCTCCAAGATCAAAGCCGTGCTAAAAAAGTTCGCCGCCGCTTTTGCCGACAGGAGCGTCGCCGATGATCACTTCGATGAGCCGCGCCGAAGGTTTCTTCGAGGCGCTAGCCTCCGAGCGGCGCTGGATGGCGGGGATGAACCCGACGCCGCAACGTTCATTTACAAGAAGGATGATAAGCAAGAACGTGGATACGACCAGCAAGACGAGGATAAGCAACTCAAGGAGGTGATTGGTGCGCTCTTTCCCTGGTACTTTTTGCGAGCGCGCATTTTAGCGCGGGATTCCAAGGCAGACAGCGTCGACCTCGAAGCAACCCGTTCACGCTCGAAGGCGGCGCTACACGGACGCTATCGGACTTATGACCGTATCCCATTCGAAGTCTCGGTCGTCCGGTTTGAAGTCTTGATGTTGAAATTCGCAGCGACAACACAAGATCTGGAAAACTTCGCAACAAACGTAATTGCTCGTGCCGATGAGAAGCTTTTCCTGAGGGATCGGCTGCCGGCGGCGCGTGCTGCCTTTCGGCTGCCACACCTGGCATCCTTGCGCGAACGCCTCGAACAGTCGTGCCGGCGAACGATCGAGGGAATTTGGGATCAGGGTCCCGAAGAACGCGCCGACGCGTACATTAATCTCGCGCGCGCGGTTTTCCCATCCAGCCAAGCGGATGCGGCCGCATATTTCACGAGCGCCGTCGAGGCTGTTTCGAAGTTTGGCGATGAAATGGTTGACCGTTGGAATGCCGTTGTTGCGGTCGCAAAACGTGCAGCCAACGCGAAGAAGGCCAACGCCCATCTGACCTATCGTTTTGTCCGCTCCGGTGAAATAGTCGGGAAAACCGTTGCCCGAGAAAAGTACTGGGATCGGGATGAGGTGTTTAAGGTTGCCGTCAATTTACATGCGCCCTCTGGTCTCGCTGCTTTGAGCCGCTGGCGAGACAGAACAGTCGGTTGGTTCAAATTGCAGCTTCCCGCGCTCGCAACCGAATCGGTTACCCAGAATGTCATTTCCCCATCGTGCGGCTGGGGACTAACGGGGTTCGGCGGCTGCAATGGATCAGCGAACTACGCGTCTTGTTGCATTTCTCGCGAGCCCGAAAAAGAAAAACGCGAGATAATGCTGCGAGCGACTTTGCGCGACATTCAACTCGCAGACAAACCTCCCAGGGACCTTCAGGTTTTGAGTGAGACTGCTTCTGAATTTCCCGCAGAGGAAACGCTCCTTGCCCGAATCATCGCGAATGCTGTGGTAGTGGATGCTACAAAGCCACCGTTAGCTTTCGCTACCATTTCCGAAGAAACGCAAAGGGCGCCTCGAATCGATGCGCTCTTAAAGGATGTCGACCTCCTAAATGCGAATGCATTGCAGCGCGCAGTCGAAGCGATGCGCACCATGGAATCACCGCGCGAGTTCGACAGTTTCTGGGATGAAGTGGTCGGTCGTGTGCCGCCGGGTCAGGAAGCCACCTTTCTCAATACTTTCCTCGCGTTGGAAAATACCAGCTACTTTGAGGCGAGCCATGTAATCGCGAAGATGCGAAAATCGTGGCTTCAAAAGGCGGCCGTTCGACGAGGGTGGCCAAGTTTTCTTATCGGGGTTGGAAAACGCTTCGCAATCGACCTAACGAACGCGTACCGCCTGTCATATTGGTGTGAGCAAGGCGACTTCCCCGAAGAAGACTTGGCGGCGGTTAGGAATGGCGTTATCGACGGTCTGTCCGAATCGCTAGAACTCGTCGAAGCTACGACCTTCTTCGGTTTCGTGACCAACGCGGTGAACCTCGTCACTCCAGACGAATCGCTCGGCTTGCTCGATTACGCCCTCAGTCGAATTGAGAACCACATTCCGCCCGACTTTGGCGACGGTGAATGGTCCGATTGGTTGCAACCACCTGATGCAATTTCTGACTGTGTGGCTGGTTTGATTTGGTCGGCACTGGGCTCGCCCTATTCTTCAACTCGCTGGGAAGCGGCCCATTGCGTCAGACGTTTTGCGGACCTCGGCCGTGCAGAAGAACTTGCTGCTCTAGTCCGCTGGATGGACAGCAAGACTGTCGGCTCTTTTGGCAGCCAGCGTTATCCTTTCTATCACCTTCACTCTCGCCTTTACCTTCTGATTGCGTTTGCCCGGGTTGCAATCGACCATCCACATCTCCTTCATCCGCATAGTAAACTTTTCGCGACTATTGCCCTAGAAGGATTACCTCACGTTCTAATTCAAAAAAAAGCGGCGGACATCGCCTTACGCATCGAACAAGCCATGCCCGGGACTTATAATAATGAGAGCCTCGATAAACTGCGACAAGTCGGCGTAAGTCTCCTGCCCGGACGAACCGTAACGGGATATAGCAACCCTCCGGTCGACACGCCGTGGCATGTGAAGGGAGAAGTGGACGACACAATCAAGTTGCCCTTCGACGTCGAGTTCGATCGGTACTGGTTCAACCAGCTAGGTAGCATTTTCGGCGTGCCGAATAACCAAATTGAGGACCTCGCGCGAGAGATAGCAGTACGGCAGCTCGGAATCCCTGTGGGAAATGATGACTACAGTTACGAGCCGGACCCACGTTTACATCAATGGAACTCGGGTAATTACTATGAACGTGGCACCTCACACGATCATGGAAGCTATCCGCGAACCGACACGCATAGTTTCTACTACTCCTATCACAGCTTTTTATGCGTCGCCGCAAAGTTACTTCAATATGTGCCGGTGGTAATCCAAACAGAATCCTGGGAGCAGGGCGACAAATGGGCGGAGTGGCTAACTAGGCATTCGATCACCCGACATGATGGTCGGTGGCTCGCAGATCGGCGAGATCCGGCGCCAGTCAAACGCCGCAGGTGGGTTCACGCAAATGAGAATGAAAATTGGCGTTGGCATATTCAGGGCGACGATTTCATAGACGTTCTCGTGAACCAAAGTTCGAGCGCCGGTTTCCTTTGTGTCAGCGGCTATTGGGAAGATTGCGTCGGCGACAGGATTGAGCAAATTCGCGTGCAAAGCGCGCTCGTGAATAAGAAGGGGGCACGATCGCTCGCATCATCGCTGCGGGAAGCACGAAGCGATGACTTTAGTTTACCTAGCTACGGAAGCGAAGATCGGGAATTCCTGACTCCTCCGTTTGAGCTAGTCGGCTGGATTAAGCGAAGAGACGGTGGCGATGGCCGATTGGATCGTTTCGATCCGCACGCCAAGGAGATATACTATCCGCCGGAGGAGGTTGGGGAAACGTACGCGTCCTTGTTAGAGTTGTCCGCAGATTACGAGAAACGAAAATGGTCACAACCAGTGTCGCCGCCGTCGGTAATCACCGAGATATGGAGCAACAAAGACATCGGTCGCCGTCAAGATGAGCCGTCGCGTTCCGGTGACCGCATGAGTGTCTCGCTGGACGTGCTAAAACAACTTTGCGACAAGTCGGGCAAGGATCTTATTTTGGGCGTGGAAATTAACCGACGTCTGCATCGCGATTATCGATATCGAGGTAGCGGCGATGACGACGTTTATACAATCGCTTCACACAAGATCTTCTTACTTTCCTCAGATGGACTCCTTCGAGACGCGAGAGAAACTCATCAACTTGGGTAGGCAGCTTGTGGCACAACTGAGCGCCCAAGACCACGCGGATACCTTTTCGCGATGGGTCGCCCATTACGTCGGCGAACAGATTGTCGCCGCGGAGAAATCGACCGGCCAAGAAAAAGCGGCGGCGGAGAGGCAATGTTTCGACGCAATCTTGGCGTTGTGGTCGCATCGGAATAAGCTGCCGGACGGACTTCGGCCGTTCGAGGGCTTTGAGCCAATCCTGCGAGCACTTGCTCAACTCGACCCCAACGAGCCGCGACCGATGTATCATCTCCTGCATCGGCAGGGGGCAATGGATGGAGAACCATCCGACGTTGTGAAGCTCGTCGACTTCGTTCTCTCGTTGGATCGCATTGCCCGAGTCTTGATTGAATTCGCGCTCAACGAGGCAACGACCAAAGCAGCGCGGCCAGAAACAAAGTCGCTTTTGGAGAACGCTATGGCTTCCTCCATGACAAGCGATCTGCATTCCATCCAGGAATTAATGCGCCGATCCGACGCGCTGAACCCAGGAGAAGACGCGAATGCTGGATCCGTGCGGCGAAAGAGAGAACGGCTCGAGCAGTTGGAGAAGTTCTGTTCTTTATGCGAATCCATTAGAGATTCGCTACGGGAGGAATTCAAGACATCTGATTCCACGCCACATTGAGACGATGAAAAATTTCGTGTCGGACCTGCGCTTCGGAGTTCGCATGCTGCGGAAGTCGCCGGGATTCGCGCTGGCGACGATTGCGGTCCTGGCATTGGGCATCGGCGCAAACGCGGCAGTCTTTAGCGTGGTCGATGCGGTCTTGCTCCGTTCGCTGCCGCTGCGTGATCCGGAACGGGTTGTGATGTTGTGGGAAAAGAATCCGGCGCTCGGTGGTTCGATCGGCGAGCGGGTGCCTGCGGCTTGCACGAATTTTCTCGAATGGACGCGGCAAGCGACCCAGTTCGAAGCGATCGCCGGATTTGAAGACGCGAATTTCAACCTGACGAGCGGGCCCGAGCCGGAAAGAATCGAAGGGGCGCGCGCTTCCGCGAATATCTTCACTCTGTTCGGCGTGAAACCCGCGCTCGGCACGAGCTTCGATGCGGCTGCGACCGATCCGGCCAAGAGCCACGTCGCTGTCTTGAGCGATGCTTTTTTCCGGAGCCATTTCGGCGGCGAACGCAATGTCCTGGGGCAGACCCTCACGCTCAACGACACGGTTTACACGATCGTCGGTGTGCTCCCGCCGGAATTTCATCTGCCGGCAGCGCGCGAAGGACAGGACCAGCATTCGCCGAAGTTGTGGGTGCCGTACGATGAAACTGCCACGCAGAACCCGGTCGAGGCGAAGCGCCGCAAAATGCAGGTCTATGGCCGGCTCCGCGATGGCGTCTCCCTTTCGCAGGCGCGTGCCGAGATGGATGGAATCGCGAAGCGGCTCGCGGAACAGGATCCGACCCAGAACGCCGGGTTCGGCATCAACGTCTTTCCCGTCTCGGTGGAAAACCTTGGGCAGGACCTGCGGCGCAACCTCCTCGTCATGCTGGGCGCGGTCGGGTTCGTCCTGCTCATCGCCTGCGCGAACATCGCGAACCTGATGCTGACCCGCGCCGCCGCCCGCCAGAAGGAAATGGCGATTCGAAAAGCGCTCGGCGCGGGGCGCGGCCGGCTCGTCTCGCAGTTGCTCGCGGAAAGTTTGCTTTTGAGCGGCACGGGCGCGGCGCTCGGTCTCGGTCTGGCGCATTTCGGGATCAAAGCGCTGGTCGCGCTGCGGCCAGCGGGCATCACGCGGCCGGAAGATATTCAGCTCAATCTCGCCGTCCTCGTTTTCACGATTCTGCTCTCAATCGCCGCCGGCATTTTTTTCGGGATCGTTCCCGCGCTTCAAGCCGCGCGCACTGAAGTGAACGCGTTCTTGAATCAAGCCCGCGGCGCGCAGGCCGGCTCATCGTCGAGTCGAATGCGCCGCGTCCTCGTCGTGGCCGAGGTCGCGCTCGCCTGTGTCCTGCTGGTCGGCGCCGGGTTCATGATGAAAAGCATGCTCGCCGTCTTGAGCGTCGACCCCGGATTTCGCGCGGATCATTTGCTGACGATGAAGTTTAGCATGCCGGCGTCGCGTTACGCGAACGACGCGCAGATCGCGGCCTTCTGCCGCCAGGTCGAGGAAAAAATTTCGGCGATGGCGGGCGTGAAGAGCGTCAGCTTTTCCGACGGCCTGCCGCTCACCCGGATTCGGCTGACGCGCTTTGTTCTCGAAGGCCAGTCGCCGCCCGCGCGCGGAAGCGAACCAACCGCCGACATGCGCGGCATCTTTTCGCCGGCGTACTTTGACGCCGTCGGAATCCGGCTTATCGCCGGACGCAACTTCACCGCGGACGAACTCGCCACGAAAGCGCCCGTGCTCGTGATGAACCAGACTTTGGCGAAACGCCTTTGGCCTAACGAAGAGGCAGTCGGCCAGCATTTGCGCAGCGTGCCCTCGCGGCCGGACACGCCGCCGATTGTCTCCACCGTGATTGGCGTGGTGGCCGACACTCACCAGGAATCGCTCGAGAGCCGGACGCGGCCCGAGATCACCAAGCCGATGGTCGATTTCACCCAGCTCACCTTGGCCGTGCGCGCGATGGGCGATCCTGAAGCGCTCATCACCAGCGTGAAAAGCCAGGTGTGGTCGGTCGACAAGAATCTGCCGGTCTTCGAAGTGCGGACGATGGAGCAGATCCTCGATGAGGACACGAGCCAGAGAAAATTTCAGTCGTTCGTGATGAGCGTTTTCGCCGGGCTCGCGCTCGTCCTGGCAGCGATCGGTTTGTTCGGCGTGCTGGCGTCGCTCGTCGGTCAACGCACCCAGGAAATCGGAATTCGAATGGCGCTCGGCGCGCAAACGAAAGATGTTTTGCGGATGGTGTTGGGCGAAGGATTTCGCATGGTGTTGCTTGGCGTCGTGATTGGCGTCGCGGCGGGTATCGCCCTCAGCCGCTATCTGGCGAGCCTGTTCTTCGGCGTGAGCCCGGCCAATCCCGTCACGTATTTGCAGGTCGCGCTCATCATGATGAGTATCGCGCTCATTTCCTGTCTCCTGCCCGCGTGGCGCGCGATCCGCGTAAACCCGATGGTGGCGTTGCGCTATGAGTGATCAACACCCCGATTCGCAAACGCCTAAGGCTGCCCGGGTGGCCGCGGAAGAAATCCTCCGCATTATCTATGGCGACGATCTCGCGGGTTGCACAGTCAGTTTCGACCGGATCACGGAAGTGATTTCCGCCGCGATGAATGGACAGGCTCAATTCGATCGCGCGATCGCGGAACTGAATGAGAAGGCCTACGAAGCGATCCGCCTGCTCTCTACGCCGCCGGCCAACGGCCAATCCTTGAACGCGGACGAGTTGCGCTCGCTTCTCAGCGACCGCCTGGATAAGATTCTGACGTTGGCGACGAAGGTGATCGCCGCGACCAAAGCGCAGGGGGATATCAAAGCGTCTTCCACGGAATCCACCGATTCAATTTCGGTCTAACGATATGAAAACAATCCTAAGAACGATCTCAGCCCTATTTTGCCTGACGACCGCTTTCGCCGGACAGCGTTTCGACGCGGCGGCGTGGCGCAATGTCCAGACCTACGATGTGCCGGCGTTGCTCAAACAGGAAGCATCGCTGATCAACCGGATCGTGGCGGTGAAATTCCATTATCGGAGCGAGAAATTGCGCCATCTTCAGCCGAGCTGGTACGAAGCCTCGATCTGGCAGCACGATCCGAAAGCGAAAAGCGGTTACTCCGCGCTCCGGGTTATGGTGGCGAAGGGGGATGTTCCGGACTTCAAAACCATCCCGTTCGATTTCAATTCGATGACGGACCTGACGGTTTATGCCCGCGTCGAAAAGGATCCGGACAATAATCTCGCGCATCTCCGGTTGCTCGGGCGCAGGGTGTCGCTCGATGCGGCCGGCAACGCGACGGTGGATTGGTGAATCGGCTGATTTGAACCGCGGATTACGCGGATGACACGGATGAGGAATGGGGGCGACCGCATTCTGCTTTTTTGTTCTCCCATCCGTGATATCCGCGTCATCCGCGGTCTAATTTTCAGGGAGATGAATTTTCCGCTTCACTCCGCTCAGAATGACAATGGAGGGTGCGCGTTCGCGCGCAGCGAAGTTGTCGCTACGTTCGAGCATAATGAATGCGCTGAACAAGTCTCTCGTCGTCGCCATTTTCTTCGCCTCCGTGACCGGTGTCCGCGCTGCCGAATACCCGGCGCCCACCGAGGGCGATTACGTTATCCGCGATTTCAAATTCACATCCGGCGAAGTGCTGCCCGAACTGAAGATCCATTACCGGACGATCGGCAAACCAGTGAAGGATGAGAAAGGCGTCGTGCGAAATGCGGTGCTGATCACGCACGGGACGACGGGCAGCGGCGCGCAATTCATCCGGCCGGAATTCGCGGGCGATCTTTTCGGCGCGGGCCAACCGCTCGACGCCGCGAAATTTTTCATCGTGTTGCCGGATGGAATCGGCCACGGCAAATCGACCAAGCCGAGCGACGGGATGCACGCGAAGTTTCCGCGTTACGGTTACGTCGACATGGTCGAAGCGCAGTTTCGTTTGCTCACCGACGGCCTCGGGGTAAACCACGCGCGGCTCGTCATGGGGACGTCGATGGGTGGAATGCACACCTGGCTCTGGGGCTCGGCCCATCCCGATTTCATGGACGCGCTCATGCCGCTGGCCAGTTTGCCGACGCAGATTTCCGGCCGGAACCGCGCCTGGCGCCGAATGGTGATCGACGCGATCCGGAACGATCCCGAATGGAAAGGCGGCGATTACTCCGCTCAGCCGCAAAGTTTGCGAACCGCCGCGCAAATGCTCTGGCTCATGAGCAGCAATCCGATCTTGCGCCAGAAAGAAACCGGCACGCTCGCGAAAACGGACGAAGCGCTGGATAAATTCGTGGCCGATTATCTCAAGACCGGCGACGCGAACGACATGCTCTACGCGGTCGAAGCCTCGCGCGATTACGATCCCGGCCCGGGCCTGGAAAAAATCCGCGCGCCGCTGCTCGCGATCAATTCCGCGGACGACCTGATCAATCCGCCCGAGCTCGGCATTCTGGAGCGCGAAATCAAGCGCGTGGCCAAAGGCCGCTTCGTCGTGCTTCCCTTGAGCGACAAGACGCGCGGCCACGGGAGCCATACGATCGCGGCCCTGTGGAAGGACGAGCTCGAGCGTTTGCTGAAAGAATCGGCGAAATAGCGCCATGCTCCGCGCCGCGGAAAAATTCTTTCATGAACAGATTCCGATCACGCGCGCCATGGGTTTGCGAGTGATCGCGAATGACGAGCACGGCTTCACCGTCGAAGCGCCCGTCGCGCTGAACTCAAACCATCTGCGGACGGCTTTCGGCGGAAGCATTAATGCCGTCGCGACACTCGCCGCCTATGGATTTCTTTGGCTGGAGCTAGACGACCCGAGCGCCCATGTGGTCGTCGCCGAAAGTGCGATTCGATTTCTGCGGCCGGTCCGCGAATCGATCCACGCTGTTTGTTTGAAACCGGCGACGACGAAACTCGAGGCGTTCCGCGCGAGGTTCGCGCAAACCGGCAAGGCTCGAATCGAATTGCGAGTCCGAGTTCTCGAAGCCGGGCAAACTGCCGCGGAGTTCGATGGGACGTTCGTCGCGCGCAGGGCATAGAGGGTTGCGCGAGACACGCTTTGATATTGCGTGTCATCCCGAGGCTGGCGCAGCGCGCCGAGGGACCTCTCAAGCGCTCAATCGCTTTCGCGACACAAGACACGTTCTCCGTCAGTTAGCGCGTGAATTTTGGCGGCAGCGGAAATTGCAACTGCGAGATCCCTCGGCGCGCTTCGCCAGCCTCGGGATGACACGCTATTCCTTCTTCTCCAGCTTCAGCGCCGCGGAGTTCATACAATAGCGCTGGCCCGTCGGCTCGGGGCCGTCAGGAAAAACGTGGCCGAGGTGGCCGCCGCATTTTGCGCAGAGAACTTCCGTCCGCGTCATCATGAATTTCCGGTCCGTTTCGGTCGCGACCGCGTCCTCTGCGATCGGCTGGTAAAAGCTCGGCCAGCCGCTGCCCGATTCGTATTTTGTCTCTGAGCTGAAAAGCGGATTGCCGCAACCAGCGCATCGATACATCCCGGGATCATGCGTGTCGGCATACTCGCCGGTAAACGCCCGCTCCGTCCCTTTTCCGCGGAGGACATGATACTGCTCGGGCGTCAGCGTCTTCTTCCATTCCTCGTCGGTCTTTTCGATCTTATCGCTCATACTCTTTTCCTCATTGCAACCAGCCGCCCACGGCCTGGATCGGCTCGATCTGTCCAGCTTGCGTTACCCAGGCCGCGATCGCCGTCCGGGATGCAATGGCAGGCGTTGCCGACGGTGACGGGAGCTGCAATTCTTTCGCGCCTGACTTCATCGTTTCGTTCGTTAGGCCGAGAACCACGAAATCGTGCATCAATTTGCGGCCGTTGTTTTCTCCCGCCGTTACATCCGCCATCAACGAGAATCCCAGACACGCCACATGAATGTCGTAACGCTGACCTCCGGGGTTCGCCGGTTTAAAGGTCGCGGCCACCTTGTCGCCGTTCACCGAGATTTTCAAAACACCCGGTGTTTCCGTCGCCGCCGCCGGCAGGGTGCCGTAATGCCATTCCTTGCCGTCGAGCGCGAACGCCGGCGTGTAGACGCTTTCCATTTTCCAACGCACAGAATAATCCGCCTGCCGCTCGGTCCAGATCTTCGAGGCGAACGGATCTTTCCAGCCGAGGTGATCCCAGTAATCGACGTGAAAGGCCACCGGCACGATATCCTGCCAGAGCCGCGGCTGGTTCTTCAAACCGCTCATCCATTCCTCCGCCGGCAGACAACTGCTGCAGCCTTCGGAGGTGTAGAGCTCGATCAGATGGCTGCGCGCCGGCTTGCTTTCGAAAACCAACTCGCCGCCTTGGGTTGAAATCGCCGCCGCCATCGCCAGAAGAACAACCGCCGCCCGAATCATCCTCTAATTCTACGGCGCGAAGATCGCTTGCGCGAGTTTTGCGATGATCGTCCCGGGGATCATATTCCCGTCTGCGCGACACTTAGAGCACGTTTGATCTTTGCCAGACAACGAGCTCGAGTATTTCGCCTGAGTTCGTGTTGCCAAACCCGAATTACCGTCCACCCTCGCACTTTGATGCTCCTACTTACTTCTCGATCGCGTTGGCGATTCCGTTTCAATTTTATTGTCCAATAGCCGCGATTCGATGAGGGCTGGCGACCGTGGGTAGGGCATCCGTGCCAGAAGCAGCCATCCACAAAAACTGCAAGCCGGACCTTTGGAAACGCGAAATCCGGTCGTCCCGGAAGAGGGAAATTTCTCCGCCATCCGACAATACCATCCTCACGAAAAAGGCGGATCATCGCCAATTCGGTCTCCGCGTTTCCCGTCGACCGAATCCGCGCCATGACCGCGGATCGCTTCTCTTTGGTGAAGACGTCGGCCACGACGGTTAGTCCGGAGTCGTCGATTCACCATCGTTGACCCACTGAATGTATTTTTCCCGATCGAAGCCGGCTGAGGCCAAAAGGTCCGCAGCTTCATCACGCAGCGCAGCATACATTTCGGCATCTGCTGCGAGCTTCCCATCGACATCGGCAATATTCGCGACTGATTCGGCCAGCTTCACAGCGCTCTCCACTTCACTCGGGAAAATTTTGGCCGCGATTTCGAGCGTCGACATCCCAGTGGGGTCCACCGGTGGCGCAAAGTTTGGCGTCATTTCGAATGCCAGCGAAAGCATCACCGCGCCTTTGTCATCGTTGATTAAGTATCGAAAGCTGCGACGCATTCCGACGGTCCACTTCGGACTTGGGGATTGGCCCAAAACCAACAGCCACTTGCCCAGAGCTACGCCGAAGAGACGAATCATCTCGTCTTCGGAGAGACCACCGATGTTCACATTCATCGCTTCGACATCGAGCGCAGCGCGCGGCAAGAGACCTTCCATCTTTGCAGCGAAGTCCGGGTGATCGTCGAAGTTTTTCCGCGTCGGCTTGCATAGGCGTTCCATCCGTTCCCTATCCACGACCGCCGGCTCGACCATCGTAGTGATAAACAGCAGCCAGTTGGTCTTTTGAGCCGCGAACTGATATTCGAGCAAGCGGTTCAGGGCGGTGTAGTAAGGCTCACAGTCTTGCGCGGTGTTCGGAAACATTGAGGCGCAGAGGTCAAGGTTGACGACGTGATAGGGGCCGTAATTCCGAAGATATTTGTAAGCTTGGGAAGTGGCTCCGGCTATCGCCTCGAATCGATCCTTCAAGACTTGCGAATCAGGGAGCACCCCAGCTAGCGAGGTAACCGCGTTGTTCGCCACGTGCACGTCGGTTCCCACCTCACTGGAGCCGTGCCCTTCGTTGAAGCCGAGGTAGCGGATGAAGCAATCCAGTCGGCTGACTTCCGTCCACATCGAGCGCACGTCGAGAAGATGGTTTCCGGGGATGACCAGACAGCGAAGCGGGTGAGTCACGAGCATGGTACTGTGCGAATGGCCCGCCGCGTCTGAGGGCTTCTGGAGGTCGGCCCGCCACTTGCCGTTCACATTTCGCTTCGTGAGTTCGTTCCACTGGTGTCGACGGATGAACTGTTTTCGCACTCTGTGCCACGCCAGGAACTCAGTCCGCGGCGGTGTAATATGCTCCGGAAGTTTTTCCGGGATGATTCCCTCTCCGATGTCGGATCCCGAGGAACTCATGCTCAGTTTTCCAACAGAACGATTTCGAGAATGTCCCGGATCAGTTTCTCTTGGTCCGCATAAGACAATGAGTCCAACAAGCCCATGCCATGTAGAAGTTGCGCGATGCCGACCGCTTTCTTTTCTGCGAGCTTCAGCTTGTTGGTTTCGAGCTCGGTATGCCGCGTTTGGGTCGAAGGAGGAATCACCACCTCCCGGTGCAGAACGATTTTCCCTTCCCGACGCAGTTTCGCAGTCTCAGCTTTGCGGGCGGGTTCCAACAATTCAACCTCGGGCACATCCTCGATGCCGCGTGATTTCAATGCCGCTCGAACTTTCACCGCAACCTTCTCCCGCGTCTGTGCTGCTTCGTGCCGCCGCTCCGCTGTTCGTATTTGCTTAGAGAGCTCCTTGCTCCGATTGCTCAACTGGCGAAATGCCGAGTGGAGCCATTTCGTGAGAAACTGATAGTGCGGGTGGGCGTAGTTAAACGACTCGCGGTCAAGATTGATCGCATCGTCCAAACCTTCACTCACAAAGATTTCCGCAGTGACCTGGGATTTGCGGGTTATCTCCGAGGTTTCATATCCCATAAACTCGTTGTCGAACAGTGCACCCGACGCGTTGCCGACCCGCAAGATCACGCCCTGATGTTGCTTGGGGACAATCTTTGGCGCCCAGAACAAGTAAGCTTCGAATTCCAACGGGCCTCCACTGAGTTCACGCAGTTTCCCAGCAAACTCTTCGCGCTGCCGCCCAACGAAAAGCAGCGGAGTCTTTACCGCGTTCTCGGTTCGCGGCAAATTACGGCAAAGAATGGGTCGCAGCAGTTGAACGCCATCCATGAATACCTCGAAGTGTCCGGCGGTAGCACCGTCGGGCGATTTCAGTTTC
>Ga0307478_10001885_pt1 | contig 17411 bp, 12 predicted proteins | sample atmos_gasesECM4C_2_FD_203713 | JGI IMG/M metagenome (GOLD analysis project Ga0307478, IMG submission 203713) | Hardwood forest soil microbial communities from Morgan-Monroe State Forest, Indiana, United States - atmos_gasesECM4C_05 | ecosystem: Environmental > Terrestrial > Soil > Temperate... | reverse complement strand
AGCAGGTATTTGGCGGCGAATTCGTACTTGCCCATGTACTCCTCAATGCGGAAGGGAGTGATTTGCATGAGGAGAGTGTGCCAAGGCAGGCGCGGAAGCGTCCAGAGCCAAATTGACGGCAGGTACCATGTGGAACGACAAAGAGCGAACGAGGTGACGTAGTGAAGCGACGAGCGATTGGGATAGTAGCTGCCCTATGCGGCCTGATGCTGGCGGGGTTGTCTACGCCGAGTGGAGAAACCACCGGGAAAGATTATTGGGTCAAACTGGTGTGCGAATCCTCTGACCGAATTGCCACCGTGCACTTCGGGCCGGAGGGCGCCAAAGTAGAGAAACTCACGGAGACGCGGATTCTGCAGAGCGACATCAGCGGGCCACATGGGATCGCCTTCTCGCCGGACCGCAAGAATTTTTATGTGTCCATCGGACATGGACGGCCGTACGGTACAGCGGTGAAGTACACGACGGCGGACGATCGAGTGGTCGGGCAAGTGGGATTGGGATTGTTTCCCGCGACGGCCGACGTTTCGCCGGATGGCAATTTTCTGTACGTCGTGAATTTCAATCTGCACGGAGACATGGTGCCGAGCAGCGTGTCTGTGGTGGATACGAACCAGATGCTGGAGCTGGCGCGCATCCCGACGTGCGTAATGCCGCACGGCTCGCGGGTGACACGCGATGGGAAGAGGCAGTACTCCGGCTGCATGATGGATGACCTGCTGGTCGAAATTGATGCGGAACAGATGCGGTTGACCCGGACGTTTCGGGTAAGCGCCGGAAAAGAGCAGGGATTTGCGGGGCTGCCGGCCAAAGAAGATGCCACCGAAAAGCACGAGGGGCATGCGGCAACGAATATGACTGCGGCCACTTGCCAGCCGACATGGGCTCAGCCGTCGGTGGACGGGAAGCGAGTGTTCGTAGCGTGCAATAAATCGAACGAGATTGTCGAAGTGGAACGGGGTAGCTGGACGCTCGCGAGAAGAATTCCGGCCGCGAATGGAGCATACAATCTGGCCGTCACTCCGGACGGGAAGCTGCTGGTGGCGACGAACAAGAGGGACGCGTCGGTTTCAATTCTCGAGATTGAGAGCGGGAAAGAACTGACGAAAATTCCGACGAAACGGAAGGTGGCGCACGGAGTTACGGTGTCGCCGGACAGCCGATATGCGTTTGTAACCGTCGAGGGTGTGGGCGAGGAACCAGGGACGGTGGAGGTGATCGACCTGGTCGCGAAGAAGGGTGTGGCCAGCGTGGATACACCGCCGCAGGCGGCAGGGATTGATTTTTGGAAAATGGAGTGAGGAAAGAGAAAGACAGCTCGAAGTCCAAAGCCGAAAATCGAGCGCTCTCCCCACGCTACAAAGGAAACGCCCCCGGCCCGAAGGCTGGGCTACAGGCCGGCTATCAGCGCGGGGGCTCCGTGGTTTGCGTATAGGGTTTGTACTTGCCGAGGCGAGTGATCCAGAGGCCGCCGTGAATGTCGTTAATATAGATGAGGCCTTTGTACGGGAAGGCGCCCCAGGCAAAAGGAAGATTCGGACGATAGGCTCCCGCGTCGCCGGACCAGAAATGAGCTACTTCCCTGCCCTGATTGTAAAGTTCCCCGCGCAATTCACCGGAAACATCGACGACGCGGCCGCCGCCGTTGTAGTAGCCGATATACATCACATCATCGATGACCCACATGTTGTGCGAGCCTGCTTCGGGAACACTGTAGCTCGCGACTTCGCGCGGATTGTGGATGTCGCTGACATCAAGAACGTGGGCGATGCCGCGAACGGGGATCCGTTCACGAGAGGCGATGCTGAAAGAAGCCGGAAAAACCTCATCGCCGACGAAGAGATAGTTCTGGTAGCGGTAGATAGCGTGAGCGCCCGCTAGCCAGCCAGAACCGTAAAGCTCGTCATAGTTGAAGCGGTAGCCGGAGACGAATTGCGGATGCTCGGGGCTGCCCCGCTTGATGCCGTTGCCGACGTCGAGAATGACCACACCATCGCGCCAGTAGGCGAGATAAGCGAGGCCATCGACCACCTGAAGGTCGTGGAGATAGCGGCCAGCAAGGGTGAATCCGCCGCCTTCCTCGGTCGGAACGGCAATCTTCATCTGCGACTGACCGGAGCTTTCGACCTGCCAGCGAGCGACTTCCTTGGGATTTTTCACATCGGCGAAATCGATCACGCGCATGGAGCCGGTGGCGTCGTCGGTCAGATAGACATAATGCGAATTGACGAAGGCGCTGTGGACGCCGCCGGTCACCGTGGCGGTGTATTCGGAAATGGTTTGGGGATGCATGGGGTCGCTGGTATCGAGGAAAACAATGCCATTTTTGCGGTTGGATGCGCCTTCACGGGTGATGACGCCGATTTTTCCGTCGGGAGTAACGCTGACGTCGTTGATGAGGCGAGCGTCGACCTTAAAGGGGTCGGCGGCTTGTGGATGAGCGGGATCGGAAATGTCAAAAATATAGAGCTTGTCACTGATCGACGAGAGGTAAGCGTAGTGATCCCAGATCCACTCTTCGGCAAATTGCTCGTCTTTGGGCATGACGTGGCTGACAACCTCAAGCTCGCGAGCGACGTCACGAGGCGCCACAACGATACTGGCGGAAGCGAGCCGATCACCGACTGCCGCTTGAATGGTGTACGTGCCGGGAAGATCGGCGACGAAGGCCCCATCGGGCCAGATTCGTGCGCCGTTTTCGCGAACCGACCAGGCAACTTCGACAGGGAGGGAAGTGCCCTTCTTGCCCTTGGCAGAGAAATGGACGACATCACCGGTCTTGGCGGAGGAAGTAGCGGGTGAGACGGCGAGGCCAGAGACGGAATTCTTCGCGACCGTGATGGAAGTTTCACCCGTGAGACCGTCGCCGGACGCGCGAACGAGTGTTTCGCCGGGCTTGAGAGCGTGGACCACTCCCGCGGTATCCACGGTAGCGACAGCCGGTTTTTCCGATGACCAAGTGAGCGCGATGTCTGTGCGAGGATCGCCACTGGGATTGCGGGGAGTGGCGGCGAGACGATGGCTGGAGCCTACGGCCAATGGTCGATCGGCGGGCGAAACGACAATGACGGCTATATGGGGTTTGGCGACCGAGACGTGAGCGTAGCCGATTTTCTTACCGATGACCGCGCCCACCGTGATCTCCCCAGGCTCGACGAACGAGACTTCGCCTTTTTGATCGGCGGAGGCAGCATCAAAGGGAGCGGCAAACCACAACTTGACCGTGTCGGGCAGAGGCTGGCCGGCGGCGTCTTTCGGTACGGCCTTGAACTCGAGCTTTCCACCGACAGGAGCCGTCGATTGAACCGGAGTGACCTCAACCGTGGCAACTTTGGAAGCCTCCTCCGGCTTCTTTTCGGCGTCCTGCGCCGCAGAAGGATGAGCAAGCAGGGCCAAGGCGACGAAGGGAAGGTAGAGACCGGCCTTCGGCTTCTGAAAACTTAAGATGGCAGACATGTCCGCTCCTAAAAAGGATGGGGGGCCGAATGAATTGAGACGAAATGATCAACGTGGCGGAGTGTATGGCAGGCGAAAAGAGCTGTCAATGAAGGGCTTGGGGCCGTGAAGGGCTTGGGGCCGCAAGCGGGAAGGTGTGTTTTGAGGGACGAGAGAGTATGATACTCGCTCCGAAGTCCCCAGAAGTGATCTCGCGATCCGGAGGGCCTGCCCATGGCTCACCGCTTCACCATCGGTGTCGAAGAAGAATTCCAAATTATTGACCCGGAAACGCTGGAGCTGCGTTCGCACGTGGTGCAATTGCTTTCGGCGGCGGCTTCGCGCGGCCTGGGCGACCAGGTGAAACAGGAGATGCACCAGTCGATCGTGGAAACGGGCACGAAGATCTGCGAGAACGTGAGCGAGTTGCGCCTCGAAATGCACCGCACACGAAGCGAGCTCGTGTCTGCGGCCGAGAGCACAGGATTGCAAGTGGCCGCGGCGGGTACACATCCGTTTTCGAGTTGGATTGATCAAGTGATTTCGCCGGGCGAGCGTTATCAGCATATTGTCGAGGAAATGGGGCAGTTGGCGCGGTCGCTGCTGATTTTCGGGATGCACATTCACGTGGCCATGCCCGACAAGCAGACCACAATCGACATGATGAACATGGTGAGGTACTTCGTGCCGCATTTGTTGGCGCTTTCGACCAGTTCACCATTCTGGATGGGGCGGAATACGGGGCTGAAATCGTTCCGGACAACGGTATTTCGCCGATTTCCGCGCACGGGCATTCCGGAAACGTTTGATTCGTGGAGCGCTTACGAGAATTTCGTAAACCTGCTGATGAAGCTGAACTGCATCGACAATGGAAAAAAGATCTGGTGGGACGTGCGCCCGCATCCGACGTACGGAACACTGGAATTCCGGATGTTCGATGTAGCGACAAAAGTGGAGGAAGCGGTGGCGATTGCTGCGCTGACACAGGCGATCGTGGTGAAGCTGCACCGGCTGTATACCGGAAACATGGGCTGGCGGGTTTACCGGCGCGCGCTGATTGAGGAAAACAAATGGAGAGCGGCGCGGTACGGAATAGAAGGAAAGATGATTGACTTCGGGAAAGAAGCCGAAGTGCCAATGCGGGAGCTGATGGCGGAAATGCTCTTGCTGGTGGACGATGTGCTGGACGATTTGGGAAGCCGGGGAGCGGTGGAGTATGTGCATACGATTCTGCACGAAGGAACGAGCGCGGAACGGCAACTGCGCGTGCTCGAACAAACGGGCGATTTGAAGGATGTAGTAAGGCACCTGGTAGCGGAGACACGGGCGAGCGCGATGGATACCAGGTCGAGCTCCGCAGGCAGCACGGTGCACTGAGAACGAGTTCGGGACGCGAACGAGAAAGCGGGAGGATAACCATGGCAAAGGTCGGGTTGTTGTGCGGGCGGGAATTCAGCTTTCCTCCGGCGTTTCTGGCGCGCGTGAACGAACTGGGGAAGAAAGACGGCGTGACCGCCGAATACGTAAAGCTGGGCGGAACCAAGATGGGGGAACCGGCGGAATTCCACGTGGTTGTGGACCGGATTTCGCACGAAGTGGATTACTACCGCGGATATCTTAAGCACGCGATAGTGCAGGGGACTTATGTCATCAATAATCCGTTCTGGTGGACGGCCGACGACAAGTTTTTCAACTACACGATGGCCTCGAAGCTGGGAATTGCGATTCCGAAAACGGTGCTGTTGCCGCAAAAGGGCTATCCGGCGGATGTGGATATTAATTCGGAGTCCTTGCGAAATCTCAGATATCCGCTGGACTGGGTAGCGCTGCTGGACTACGTGGGACGCCCGGCGATTCTGAAGCCATTTTCGGGAGGCGGCTGGAAGCATGTATATAAGGTCCACAACGAAGAGGAGTTGCTGCAGGCGTACGACCAGACGGCACCGTATTGCATGACGCTTCAGGAGTTCATCGATTTCGAGCAGTACGTGCGGTGCTTCACGTTTGGAAAGACGGACATCCTGCCAGTGGCGTATGACCCGAAGGAGAGGCGTTACCTGGTGGAACACAACTACCTGAAGCCGGAACTGGGGGCGCGTGTGGTGAAGGATGCGCAGACGATCAATCTTGCTCTCGGGTACGAAATGAATACGATTGAGTTTGCGGTGAAAGACGGCGTGCCGTACGCCATCGACTTTCTGAACCCGGCACCTGATTTTGAGCGCGATCGCATCACGGAATTTTATTTTGAGCAGGTAGTGGAAAAGATGGCGCGGCTGGCGATCGATCGAGCGCTTCACGGGAATGTAGCCAATACATGGCCGCGATGGGAAGAGATGCTCGGTATCGGGACACCCGGAGGCTTCGCCGGAACGCCTCGGGTGGCGCAGGCGGCGCAGACAACACATTCGGGAACGGCGGTGCAATGAAGACCGCGAAGAGCCCGGCGTCCCGGAGCGGCGATCCGGTTGAATACTGGGATGAGCTACTCCGGCCACTGGTGAAAAAATCTCCGGGCCTTGCGAAGAAGTTCCTCGCGGAGGTGCGCGGCGCCAAGCTCACGTTTGGAAACAGGGTGCACTGCCCTTTTCTGCGGCCGGTTTTTCTGAGCCCACAAGATGAGCAGCGGGTACGTCACGTAGCGGAAACCATTGCGGCGATTGCCGAACGGCTGACGATTGCCGCGCTCGAAGACAAATCCCTCTTTGAACAATTCCATCTGCGGCCGGAAGAAGAGCGCCTGGTGCGGCTGACGACCGGTTACGGCCCGGCGAGCACAGCTTCGCGCCTCGATGCCTTTCTATTGCCGGAATCGCTCAAATTCACCGAATACAACGGAGAATCGCCGGCGGGGCCGGGATATTCGGAAACGATGTCGGATATTTTCCGGGAGCTGCCGGTGATGCAGGAATTCGAGAAGCGATTTGAGGTGCACAGCTACCCTCTGATCGCGAAACTGCTGGACGCGCTCGTGGCAAGCTACGTGGATTGGGGCGGAAACACGCAACGGCCGCAGATGGCGATTGTGGATTGGAAGGAAGTACCAACGTGGAGCGAGTTTGAGATTTTGCAGGAGCGGTTTGAAAGGATGGGCGTGCCGGTGGTGCTGGCGGATCCGCAGGAGTTGGAGTTCGACGGCAGGCGGCTGGCGGCAAAAGGGAAGAAAATCGAATTACTGTACCGGCGGGTGCTGATCAACGACATCGTTCGGAGGCCGGCAGAGTGCGAAGCGCTGGTGAAAGCGTACACGGCCGGGGCGGTGTGCGTGGTAAACAACTTCCGCTGCAAGATTCCGCATGTGAAGGCGTTTTTCGCGGTGTTGACGGATGAAAAGAACGCGGCGCTCTTTTCGGATGAGGAACGCGAGCTGATTCACCGGCACGTCCCCTGGACGCGGGTCGTAGACGATGTGAAGACGGAATATGACAGCGAAGCAATCGAGCTTCTGAAGCATATGCGTGAGCACCAGAGGGAACTGGTGATGAAGCCGAGTGACGAGTACGGAGGAAAAGGAGTCACGCTGGGCTGGGAAGTGGACAAGAAACACTGGGAGAGCGCAATTGAGGGAGCGCTGCCCGGCGGAAAGCTCGAGAAAGAGAGCGGCCGGTGGATCGTGCAGGAACGAATCCCGATGAGGCGCGGCGTGTTCCCCTACATTGGCAAGGGCAATAAGGTGGAGTTCAAGAACATGCTGGTGGACTTTGCGCCGTACCTGTTCCGAGGCAAGGTAGCAGGTTTTTTGACAAGGTTGAGCACAACGAGCCTGGCCAATGTGACGAGCGGCGGGGGGCAAATCCCGTCCTTCCGCGTGGAGCCCCGAAAGGAAGCCCGGAAAGCAACAGCGGGGTAAATAGTTGGGTCCGAGCGAATTGGCTTCCGTGAAAATTCGGTTAAAATAATAGGAATGTGTTTCGGAATCGCACCTAGTGAGCTGATTCCCGGCGCGAAAAACGCCGTGGAAGTTTGCCTTGGTGTGCGCGCGGGCGAAAAGGTTGTGGTTATTGCGGATGAACTGAGCCGTAGCGTGGCCGCTAGCCTGGAAGAGGCGCTCGAGGAGCAAGGGGCGAGATTCACCGGGCTGCTGCTGGAGGATTTTGGACCTCGGCCGATGGCGGGAGCGCCGGAACCGGTCCTGGAGGCGCTCGAGAAAACGGATGTGGGTGTCCTGTGCATGACGCCTCAGCAGGGCGAACTGGGCGCGCGGATGGCGATTGTGCGGGTGGTGGAAAAGAGACAGATTCGGTACGCGCACATGGTGGGTGTAACTCCGGAGATCATGCAGCAAGGAATGCGCGCGGACTACCGCAAAGTGGATGAACTGAGCGACAGGCTGCGAGACCGCATGCAGCGCGCTGAAACATTGACCGTAAAGACGAAGGCGGGGACGTCATTCAGCGCGCATTTTGACCGGCACCTGGATTGGGTGAAGACGAGCGGGTTGATCAGCCCGAGGTATTGGTCGAACCTGCCAGCGGGAGAGGTGTTCACTACACCTGCGACCGTGGATGGAACCTTTGTTTGCGACGCGACGGCGGGCGATTACTTCAACGGGAAATATGGAGATTTAGAGACAACACCGTTGGTGATGGAGATAGCGGGCGGACGCCTGGTGCACGTAGAGTGCCCGCGAAAGGACTTGGAGGAAGAATTCTGGAAGTATTGCCACACCGATGAGAATAGCGACCGGGTGGGCGAACTGGCGTTTGGCACGAATCTAGGGTTATCGCGAATGATCGGGATTTTGCTGCAGGATGAAAAATTTCCCGGCGTGCACATTGCATTTGGCGATCCGTACGGAAGCCAAACGCACGCAGACTGGAAATCACGGACGCACGTGGACGTGCTGACGCGAAACTGCGACGTGTGGATCGATAATGACCAGGTCATTGAAAAGGGCCGCTACCAGATGGACCACCTGGGGCTTCGGCAGGAAATTCGCTAAAACAATTTGGAAAGGTATTCGCGCATCTGGTGCTTCCAGAAGGGCCAGTCGTGCCCGCCCTGGGGGCCCCAGTTGTCGACGGAGTGGCGAATACCTTTCCCCGAAAGAACCTCGGAGAGGCGATAAGTCGGGGCACTGTTTTCCCACGGGCCGGTGCCGGTGATGAGGTGGATATCGCAGGAAGCGAGTTGTTCGTAATACCAGGGATCGGAGAGATTAGCGAGGTAGTCGACCGGATTATTGAAATAGAAATTGTCGTCGTACATCCCATCCATGAAATTTCTGAGGTCGTAAAGGCCAGACATGGCGAAGCAGCGCTTAAAGACGTCGGGATGCTTAAAGAGAACGTTGGCGGCGTGATAAGCGCCGAAGGAAGAGCCCATCGCGGAAATCGCGATGCGGGACTGGCAGTTGTCCCAGATGAAGGGGACGACTTCCTCGCGCAGGTAGGAGTCGAAAACGGACTGCACGTAACTGCGATGGAAGGGATGAGCGCCCTTGTTGTAGAAGCTCAGGCCATTAATGGAATTGACTGTAAAGAGCTTGACGCGGCCAGTGTCAATGAAATCGGCGAGGGAGCCAACCATGCTCTGGCCCTCGAGTTCCCATTCATCGCCGGCACTGGTGGGAAAGCCCATGAGTGGCGGTCCCCAATGGCCGTAGACGACGACACCGAGTTCGATGCCCAGACGTGGAGAATGCCAGCGATGGTATTCGCGCTTCATCTACCGGTTCCTTGTAAACTGCGGGAAAGCAGTATGCCAGCGGAGACACCCAAGGAGCAACGAGTTTCGACTAGGTAAGGGAGACGGCTGCGTTTATAGTTGGATGAACGCTTGCTCGTCTTCCAACGGGGAGCCACACGCTCATGGCTATTTCTGCCGGTTCGCGCCGGCCATCGCCGGAACACATCTTTCAGACTCTCAATGCACATCAACAGACATCCGCACTGAAGACAGCGATCGAACTCGACTTGTTCACTTCAATCGACGAAGGCAATCACAGCGCGGAAGAGGTCGCGAGCCGCGTGAAAGCGTCTGAACGAGGCGTCCGGATTCTGAGCGATTACTTGACGATTCTCGGCTTTCTGACCAAGGACGAAGGGCGCTACAACTTGACGGAAGATGCGGCGCTTTTTTTGAGCCGGCGTTCACCACATTACATGGGAACAATCGTCGAATTCCTGACCAATGAGCAGCATTTCCAGAATCTCACGCGGTTGCCTGAAGCGGTGCGGCGGGGCGGAGCAGCGAATGAAAGAGGAGACAACCGTGAGCCGAACGATGCGCTTTGGGTGTCGTTCGCCCGGTCGATGGCTCCCTTGACGGTTCCCGGGGCGCTTTTCATCGCCCAGCTCGTCGAAGCCGAGGAAGAGCGGCCAATGCGCGTGCTCGATATAGCGGCAGGGCATGGGATGTATGGCATCACTATCGCGCGGCAGAATAGAAAAGCGCAGATCACGGCAGTGGACTGGCCGGCGGTGCTGGAGGTCGCAAAAGAGAATGCGGAGAAAGCAGGCGTTGCGGACCGCTACACGGCACGGCCCGGAAGCGCATTTGAGGCAGAGTTAGGTGAGGGTTATGACCTGGTGCTGCTGACAAACATTTTCCATCATTTCGACAAAGAGACTTGCGTGCAACTGATGCGCCGCGCACATCAGGCGCTGAAACCGGACGGGAGAGCGCTGACGCTCGAGTTTGTGCCGAATGAGGATCGCGTGAGCCCGCCGACCGAGGCGGCTTTCAGTCTACTCATGCTGGTGGGCACGGACGCGGGAGACGCGTACACACTCTCGGAATACAAGGAGATGTTCAGGCTGGCCGGCTTTGCCGAGACGACCCTGCATCCCCTGCCGGCGATGCCCCAGCAGGTGTTGATCTCTGAAAAGTGAGGGCGGGCGAAGCAGCGGGTTGCAAGGATTACGAATGTGGGTAGGATAGAAGGCAGTTGCGGGCGAATTTTAGCGGTTATCGCCGAGCCGGACGCCAGGTGAGGAAATGATCCAAATCGAAAATGTGAGCCGTCGCGGATTTCTGAAGGGAATGCTGAGCGCAGGCGCGCTGGTCCTGAGTGTCGAGATCCTGCCTGAGCCGCTATTTGGCGCGATTGTAGGCGAAGGCGGGATGAGTAACGCCGTGCTCCAGCCGAGCGTTTATCTGGCGATCGATACGGACGGGACAGTGTACATCGTCGCGCATCGCGTGGAGATGGGCAGCGGTAATCGTACGGGACTGCCGCGAATCGTGGCCGATGAACTGGACGCGGATTGGAACCACGTGAAAGTGGTACAAGCGCCCGGCGACGCGAAGTATGGCGACCAGGATACCGACGGGTCGCATTCGGTGACGAGCTTTTTCGATACGCTGCGCGAAGCGGGAGCGAGCGGAAGGCTGATGCTAGTGCGGGCAGCGGCCGAGACCTGGGGAGTTCCGGAAAAAGAATGCGTCACGGAATTGAGCGCAGTTGTACATCAATCGAGCGGGAAGAAGCTTGGATATGGCGATCTGGCTCGAGCGGCAGCGAAACTGCCGGTGCCGAAGAAAGAGGAGCTGCAGCTGAAGACGCCCAGCGAATGGCGATACATCGGCAAGCCGGCTCCCTCGTATGACCTGCGAGACATGGTGTCCGGAAAAGCAGCGTACGGGCAGGACACGCGAATGGACGGGATGCTGTACGCCACTGTGGCACATCCGCCGGTGTATGGCAGCGCGGTGAAGAGTGTCGATGATACGGCGGCGCTGAAGGTAACCGGGGTGAAACAGACCGCGGTGATTGACACGTTCAAGCCGCCGGTGACCATGCAGGCGCTGGGCGGCGTAGCGGTGCTGGCAGACAGCACGTACGCAGCGTTTCAGGGAAAAAAGAAGTTGAAGGTGGAGTGGGAAAAGAGCGAGCACAGCGTGTGGAATTCGGAGCCGTTCCGCAAGGAACTGGAGGCCACCTCGCGGAAGCCGTGCAAAGTAGTGCGGGAAAACGGGAACGTGGACGCGGAGTTCGCCAAAGGCGGAAAGATCGTGGAGGCGGAGTATTACGCGCCGATGTTGGCGCATGCCGCGATGGAGCCACCGGCAGCACTGGCGGTGTATCGCGACGGAAAAGTCGAAGCGTGGGCGCCAACGCAGAGTCCGCAGGGAGCACAGGAAGCGATCGCGGGTGCGGTGGGCGTGAAGAAGGAAGACGTTACGGTGAATGTGACGCTGCTTGGCGGGGCGTTCGGCAGAAAATCGTTTCCAGACTTTGCCGTGGAGGCAGCAGTTCTTTCGAAGAAAACCGGTAAGCCGGTAAAAGTGGTCTGGAGCCGCGAAGACGATATCAAGTTTGATTCGTTCCACTCGGTGGCGGCGATGTATTTCAAGGCGTCATTGGGAGCGGATGGGAAGCCGACGGCGTGGCTGCAACGAAGCGTATTTCCTCCGATCGCTTCAACCTTCGACGCAACGGCGCAGTACGCAGACGCTGGCGAAATTGGATTGGGATTCAGCGACGTGCCATTCGCGATACCGAATCATCGGGCGGAAAACGGGCCGGCCCAGGCGCATACGAGAATTGGATGGTTTCGGTCGGTAGCAAACGTTTATCACGCGTATGGAGTGCATTCGTTCGCGGATGAACTGGCGCATGCCGCGGGAAAAGATCCCGTCGAATACGTTCTGGCGTTGCTGGGGCCGGACCGGACAATTCCAAAGACAGAGTTGGCGAAGGATTACACGAACTACGACGGGGATTATGAGAAGTACCCGATCGATACGGCGCGATTCAAGCGCGTGGTCGAGATGGCCGCAGAAAAGGCTGGTTGGGGCAAGCAGAAATCGGGGAACGGATTCGGGATGGGACTGGCAGTGCACAGAAGTTTCCTGACGTATGTAGCTTCGGTAGTGCAGGTGGAAGTGAAGGACGGGCAGGTGATCGTCCACCGGGTGGACACGGCGTTGGATGCGGGGACGGTGGTGAATCCGACGACAGTGAAGCAACAATTTGAAGGCGCCGCAGTAATGGGAACGGGCATCGCGTTCTACGGCGAGATCACGGCGACCAACGGAGTGATCGATCAATCGAATTACGACACGTTTCAGGTGGCACGGATGAACGTAGCGCCGAAACAGACGAACATTTACATCGTGGAAAGCGGCGCTCCTCCAGCAGGGATTGGCGAACCTGGGCTACCGCCGATCACACCTGCGATTTACAACGCGGTGTTTCGGGCGACGGGAAAACGAATCCGGGAAATGCCGTTGAGCAAAGCGGGTTTGGCCTGAGGCCATTGGAGGAAGTCAGGAGCATCAGCCGGTAATTTCTGTGGGTTGCTGGTGGGAACTAGAGCGCTTGAAACGAAAAAGTGTTTGCAATTGAGGCAACTGGGGCGCAGCAATGCTGCGCCCCTTTATGTTTTGGCATAGTATGCACTCGTGCGGAGGAAACATTGAGACGAGCGTTCGGATTCGTTTGCCTGCTCGTGGCGGGAGTGGCGATTCCGGCGGGTGCCGAGCGGAAGCCGGTGCTGCCACAGATCGACGAGCCGCATCCGTATTACTATCGTGAGCTCTACTTGCCGCAATTGACGAGCGGTCCAAGCAGTTTGAGCTGGGGACCGGATTCCGAGGAGCTGGTGTACTCGATGGCGGGCTCGCTATGGCGGCAGAAACTGGATTCGCACGAAGCGATCCAACTGACGGACGGACCAGGTTACGACTACCAACCGGACTGGTCTCCGGACGGGAAAAGTGTTTTGTATGTGTCGTACCGTAAGGACGCAATGGAGTTGTGTCTCCTGGACCTCGTGAGTGGAAGGACAAAGCAATTAACGGATGACGGCACGGTGAATGTAGAGCCGCGCTGGTCGCCGGATGGAAAGAAAATCGTCTGGGTATCGACGCAGTACAACAAGCGATTTCATGTGTTCATTGCGGATTTCTCGGATGGTGAGCTGAAGAACGCGGTGCGGCTGACAGGGGAAACGAGGAGTTCCCTGCCGCGGTATTACTACAGCCAGTACGACATGGAAATTAATCCGGTATGGACGCGGGATGGGAAGGAAATCCTGTTTGTGTCGAATCGCGGCCACATTTATGGAACCGGCGGCTTCTGGTTAATGAAGGCGGAGCCCGGAGCCGAAGCGCGGGAGATTCACTACGAGGAGACGAGCTGGAAGGCGCGGCCGGATTTCTCGCCGGATGGCTCGCGGATGGTGTACAGCTCGTACCTGGGTGGCCAGTGGCAAAACTTGTGGCTGATGCCCGCCAAGGCCGGCGATGCGTTTCCGATATCGTATGGCGATTGGGACGAAACGTACGTGCGGTGGTCCCCCGATGGAAAACATTTGGCATACATCTCGAACCAGACCGGGGACACGACAATATGGCTCGAGGAAATTCCCGGGGGCACAAAACACGCGCTGACCATCAGCCGAAGAAAGCATCTCTCTCCTCGAGCGCTGGTGGCCGTGAGCATTCGCGAGAACGAGCGCGGAGAATACGCGCGAGTTTCAGTAACCGACGATAAGGGGCGTGCCTATGCTCCGGAGAACGCGTGGATATATGCAGACGACGGGTTTGACCGCTCCGAACGCGCCTTTGAGAGGCACTATTTCTACCCTGTTTTCCGCGGCGGATTCAATCTGGAAGTGCCTCCCGGGAAAATCACGATTGAAGTTGCGAAAGGATCGGAAATCAAGCCGGAGAAAAGAACAATTCAATTGGCGGTGGGGCAAGAGAAAGAAATAGAGATTGACCTTGTGAGGAATGACTGGCAACGAACAACAAAGGGCCACTGGGTCAGCGGAGACATGCATGTGCATTTGAATTACGGGGGAACCTACAAGGAGACGCAGCCGCAATTGCAGTTACAAACGGAAAGCGAAGGAATTGCGGTGGTGAACAACCTGATCGTAAACAAGGAGCAGCGTTTTCCGGACATCGCGTCGAGCGCCACGAATTCCGACATGATGCTGGGGAAGAACAGCACGGTCCTGCGCGGGCAGGAATTTCACACAAGTTACTGGGGCCATCGCGGAATACTCGACCTGAAGGGGCATCTTTTGCTGCCGGGGTATGCGGGCTATCCGAACACAGCGGCGGCCAGCTTATTTCCGATGAATCTGGACGTATACGACATCGCGCATGCGCAGGAAGCGCTAGTGGGAGCGGTGCATCCGTTTGCTGATGTGCCGGACCCGTTTGCAAAGCCCGCGCAGCGGATTACAGATGAATTGCCGGTGGATGTGGCGCTCGGCAAGCTCGATTACATGGAGATCGTTGGGTTCAGCGACCACAAGTCGACGGCAGCGGTGTGGTACAGGTTGTTGAATCTGGGCTTCAAGCTTCCTGCGGGCGCGGGGACGGATGCGACGGCTAATTATGCGGCGCCGATTCGCGGCCAAGTTGGATTTGATCGCGTGTATGTCTGGATTCCGGTTTTACCGCTGAATCTGAGGGAGTGGATGGAAGGAATCAAGAAAGGACGCACGTTTGCGACGAATGGGCCGCTGATTGAATTCAAGCTGGGCGAGGAGATCGTGGGGGGTGAATTGCAGCTTGATGGAGCGAAGGCGGCCGTTCCCTTCTCTGCAAAAATGCGGTCGGTGGTGCCTATCGACCACCTGGAAGTTGTGTGCAACGGAAAGGTAGTACAAAGCTTGAAGTTGGAGGGATTGCGCGACTGGGCCGATGCCACCGGAACGATTTCATTGAGGGAAAGCGGATGGTGCCTGTTGCGGGCCTGGAGCGAGAAGCCGGAATACCCGGTGATGGACACTTATCCGTATGCGACGACGAGCCCGGTGTATGTGAGCATCGGCGGAAAACGCGCTTATTCGCAGGAGGACGCGGATTACTTCAAGGCCTGGATTGACCGCACGCTAGAGATAACAGATGCGTATCCGGACTGGAATTCCTCCGAGGAAAAGCGGCTGGTGATGATGAAGCTTCGCGATGCACGCGCCGTGTATGAAGGACTGCATTAGCCGGGCAACCCTGCATCCTTGTAGAAGGCAGTGCATTAGAGATAAAATTCAGCGGTCAACGCGATGAGTTGCTGTTCATGCGGTTGGTACGGAAAGCATGACTGCATTCTTCCTGTTCCAAGAAGGCCAATCGCTCCGGCCTCGATTCCGGTTGAGCATGCAAGGAAAAACAAGACTGCCAGCGGCAGCGGAAAACGGGCGTAGGAATGCGCGCCGCAGGGGCGAATCGAGCTTCGACTGCAAGGATGAACAATTCAGACAGAAACGTTGGCGATAAGGAAGGAGGGTACATGATCGTAGGTGTGCCCAAAGAAATTTATCCGGGAGAACGGCGCGTGGCGCTGGTGCCAGCGGTTATTCCGAACCTGAAGAAGGCTGGCCTTGAGGTGCATGTGGAGGCCGGAGGGGGTCTACAGGCGGGCTACCCGGACTCCGAGTACGCGGCCAAGGGAGCGAAGCTGGTCACAAGCCGCGCGGAAATATTCGAAAGCGCGGACATCATCGTGCAATTCCTGTGTCATGGAGCAAACGACAAAAACGGACGTGAAGATCTGCCGCTGATGAGAAAAGGCCAAGTGCTGGTGGGGTTTGTAAGGCCGCTCGGAACGGTGAAGACACTCGAGGAAATTGCGGAGCGCGGAGTAACGGCGTTTTCGGTGGAAATGATTCCGCGGACAACCCGGGCCCAGAGCATGGACGCGCTGTCGTCGATGGCGACGATTTGCGGATACAAGGCCGTGCTGCTAGCGGCGAACACCTTGCCCCGAATGTTTCCCATGCTGACGACGGCCGCAGGAACGATCGCGCCGGCGCGAGTGCTGATCATCGGCGCAGGTGTGGCAGGACTGCAGGCGATCGCAACGGCGCGGCGGCTGGGAGGAGTGGCCTCGGCTTACGACATGCGCCCTGCCGCAAAGGAACAGGTGCAGAGCCTGGGCGGCCGCTTTGTGGAGCTGCCGATTGAGGCCAAGGACGCACAAGACGCGCGTGGATACGGAAGAGCGCAGGACGAAAGCTTTTACGAGAAGCAGCGGGAGTTGCTGGGTAACACTGTGGCCGAAAGTGACGTGGTAATCACGGCTGCCGTCATTCCGGGAAAGAAGTCGCCGGTGCTGGTGACAAAGGAAATGGTGGAGCGCATGGCCCCTGGATCGGTAATTGTGGATCTTGCGGCGGAGCGCGGGGGAAATTGCGAACTGACCAAACCGGATGAGACAACGGTGGCCCACGGCGTGACGATCATCGGCGAGTTCAACCTGGCGGCGACGGTGCCCTACCACGCGAGCCAGTTGTATGCGCGGAACGTAAGCGCATTTTTGCAGCACCTCGCGAGGGAGGGCAACCTGCAACTGAATTTGCAGGACGACATCATCCGGGAAACCATGGTGACGCACGAAGGAGAAGTGGTAAATGCGCGGGTACGTGAGTTTTTCTCACTGCCGGCGCTCGAATCAGCGCCTGCAGGAGGGAAAGCCTGATGAAGCTGGATCTGCTGACCGGGTTGTACGTGTTCATGCTGGCTGCATTCATAGGATTCGAAGTGATCCGGCGGGTTTCGCCGCTACTGCACACGCCGCTCATGTCCCTCACAAACGCATTGGACGCCATCGCGGTGGTAGGCGCGATCATTCTGGCGGGGGAAGGCAAAAGCACGTTAGCGACAATATTGGGAACGATCGCGATCGTAGCGGCGACGAGCAACATCGTCGGCGGCTTCATTATAACGGACCGCATGTTGAAGATGTTCAAGGCCAGCGGTCCCAGGAAGCCGTGACGACATGGTTGCGACGGAAAACCTCATCGAAATCACATATCTGATCGCAACGGCCCTCTTCATCCTTTCGCTAAAGTGGCTGAGTTCGCCGGCAACGGCGCGGCGAGGTGTGTGGGCAGGCGAAGTGGGCATGTTGCTCGCCGTGGGTGGAACGCTGCTGCACCAGGGAATTGTTTCCTACCGCTGGATTGCGATCGCACTCGTACTGGGAACGATAATTGGCGTGCCGCTCGGCCGGGTGGCCATGACAGCGGTGCCGCAACGAACCGCGCTGAGCCATGCATTTGGAGCGTTGTGCGTCA
>Ga0307478_10001884_pt1 | contig 17412 bp, 17 predicted proteins | sample atmos_gasesECM4C_2_FD_203713 | JGI IMG/M metagenome (GOLD analysis project Ga0307478, IMG submission 203713) | Hardwood forest soil microbial communities from Morgan-Monroe State Forest, Indiana, United States - atmos_gasesECM4C_05 | ecosystem: Environmental > Terrestrial > Soil > Temperate... | reverse complement strand
GGTCGCACCGATTCTGCCGATGGCGGAGCCGGGGTTGGATCGAGTTGCCCAAGGTGAAGCTGTATGAAGAGTTTGGCTTGGTGAACCTCATCTCTCTGATACCTTCCCTCGGTTCTCACTTTGGTTCACGAGCGTCTTCGTGAAAGCTGTATGCCGGAAATCGGCACGTACAGTTTGAGCGGCGGACGGAGGCTAGCGCGACAGCGCGCCTCCTCCGACCCGACTGACACACTCAACCACCATGGCTTGCCGCTCTCTCAAACTCGATGGCGTCAGCACCGGCACCAGGAGGAACTTATGAGAATGAAAAGGCAAAACTGCTCCAGCGAGGCATATGGAAAGTGGGCTGGATCTCGAGAAACAAATCCCGACTCCGGTCGAGGCGGAGCTTTTTTTCTTGACATCCCTTTTTATAGAACTTATTGACCCTGCCAGTGGGGCGCTCGCGCTCGGTCGACTATTCGAGCGGCGCGAAAGGCAAGGGCCAGTAAAACAAGGATCTCGATTGGCCACATGATCTTCAAGAATGGGTCAGGACCATTGCGAACTTGGTGGAGCATTGAGCGATAGAGGCGTCCTTGCAGCCATTCAGCCGCAAGCCACGAAAAAACTACCAGCGGCCGAACAAGAATCTTTGTCCTCGGCTGCCCAAAACCCCCGAGTAGATGGGCTCCCCAGAAGAACAATACGCCCCACATGGAGAGCATAATGATGAAAAATATCAGCCACGCTGGAAGATTGGGGTTCGTAACGATGCTGTTCATCTGCGGTTTTAAGGCTTTTTGGGAACTACTCGGCTTCTCGTGACACGCCTGCTCTATTTCAGTTTCGCGAGATTCTAACTAGCCTTGGTCGCAGTGCACAAATTACTTCGGAGTCTGGTCTCAGGGAACCTCAGTTGACGCAATCAGGCCTTCTCACAAGCATGCGCCGTTTGTTGGTCTGCGGTTCCGCTCGGGGTTTATGGCTTACCTCCTGGCCTCGTACACCCGCTCCAGTTCAATCACCGCGACCCATTGGCCGGAGCGCCTTTCCGTGAATCTCACGCGTCCGCCAAGTAGTTGAGCGACAATTTCCGGCGGAAGGTCGCGATGAAATCCGAAAAATCGCGCCTTCAGTTTTTCCCACGCCCGCCAGCGCAGCAGAGGGTGAGCCGGCTCATACTTGGTCGAAAAAACGAGAGCCACATCAAATCGTCCACGCTCCTGCGCTGCTCCCATGACTTCGTCCGGGGTGAAGTCCTCGATGCGCACCACCCGCATGGGTCGCGCTACATATCCCAGATACGGACGGCTGATTTCATCCGAGGCCGGCCAGGCTGTGAGCACTCTTGCTCCCCGATAGTGCGTTTCCAGGAACGACTCCGCGTCTTGATGCATCACGATGTAATCGCGATATGCCAGATTGTCTTCGGGCGCGAACCCGTACGGCGGATTCCGGAATAGCGCCATGGTGAAGGCAGCCAGCACCAGCACAATGAGCGCGGGCCAGCGCCGAATGCGCCGCCGCAACGTCGAGACCCCGAGGATCACCACCAGGGGCACGGCCGTGAGCATATAACGCGCCAGCACCGCGCCTCCGATCACGGACATCGCCACGACATAGGTCGCCACCAGCACGCCGAACACGCATTGCACGGGAACATCAATGCGAGGCCGTTCGATCTCGCCGTCGCGCAGCGGCGCTCGCGTCATCGCCCAGCCCGTCAGGAGCGTGAGCACCCAGAGATGGAGATACCCGAATGCCTGCCACAACCGTATGCCCAAAGCGAGCGCGATCCTCAGAGGATTCAGTGTGGCGGCGACGTTATAGCGAAAAAATTCAGGATTGCCGAAGACATATCCGGTCTTCGCGAAGTGGCAGGCATACCAGACGCTCAACACGGCGGCCGGGGTAAGCAACGAAGCTACAGCCTGCCAGCGCCGCGCTTCGAGACAGATCTTCGCACCCAGGAAACGATCCGCCCACGGGCATGCGCAATCCCAAGCCAGCAATGCCAGGGGAGCGAGCAACGCCGTTTCCTTTGCGAGCACTGCCAGTGAGAACCACAAGGCCACTCGGCGCCAACGCGCTGCTACGTATGCATCCAATCCCCAGATCGTGAACCCGGCTGCGGCCAGGTCCACGTGCGCCATACTGCTCTGTGCGAAGAACACCGGATACAGAGCCGTGCAGGCCGTCGCCGCCACCGCGACTTCCTGATTCGCAACGCGCCGAGCCAATCGGAACACACCCGATAGCCCAAACGCGGCCAGCAATAACATCGCCGTGCGCGTCACGAGCGGCGAATAGCCCGCCACCTTCCAGCCCAGGGCGAGATATGCCATCACCAGCGGAGGATGCGCATTCGAAGGAGTGGAGAGCGGAATCACGCTTCCGCTGAGAAGCAAGTCGCGCGCCGCTGGAATGTAGTAGCCGGCCTCATCCCAGAAGTAAGGGAGCCGCAATAACGGAAGGTGCAGGAGGAAAATCGCGGCGAAGATGACGGCGAAGGCCAATGCAGACGACGAAGCCGAAGTGGTCTTCATTTACTGTCTTGGCCGGATCTCACGATTGCATATCGCCGCGCGATTTTTCCCGGAGTTCGAAAGCCTTCGTCTCACAAGTCCTAAACAAACCCGGCGGACCAGCCAGCAGCTACTAGCCACCAGCTACCAGCCAGTTTTCAATGCACCGGTCCCTGGGGCATCATGCGCGGGTCCAGCTTGATTTCACCGAAGGCATTCTCATACCCGGTCACGTTTTGCTGCAGCACCCCGAGCAATGCCTTGGCCTGCTGCGGGCTCAGATAAATTCCCTGGAAGTTCTGGATCTCTACCTGCGTCTCAGTCTGTTGCAGCAGGGTTCCGAAAACCAGGAAGAAATCCCAGACGTTGACGCGGATTTGCACGCTGTTGGCATAATTTTCGCGGTATGCGGGAGTATTCGTAAGCTTCACGTTCGGTTGAATCGGATTCGCCATAAGGCTGACAGTGTAGCGGTTTGCCATGCGGGAAGAAAGCGCCTCGCAACCTCGCCGCTGACAATCGTAAGAAAGCTCGCCGACGGCTGTATGCGGGGCCCCGGCTAGCTGCAGGCCTGGACCCGGCCAGATGCTCAATTGACCCTGTGCCCATTCGGACATGGTGCCTTTGTCCGGCTAGAAAGGCTGCCTCGTACCGCCGTGCTCTTGTGGCGCCCCGGAAATCGAGGTGGAATGCATGGAGCAGCCAAGATCCGGCCGCCCCTGCTCCTGATATGCGACACGGGAAGCGGTCCGAATCCACCCTCGAATCTGGAGGTCCCCATGCTTCTCGAACGTCTCACAGCCTGGACACTGGTGGTGGTTTATTACACGGTTACCTGCGGGGCGATCCTGCTCGGTCTTCGTGGCGCACTATAATTCCCGGCAAATCGGCAGTCCTCACCGCCATTTGCCGAACTTCCAGAGCGGCGCTCTCCGCATACCGCGGCAGGCGCCGTTTTCTGTCACTCCCTGATTCTCTCGTAAAGAAGCCTTCTCTGCGATCTTCGCGGTTAAGGTCTTTCCGCAGTCATGGCGATGAGCAAAAGCATTGAACCGCAAAGTTCGCTAAGAACGGCCGCCAAGGACTCAAAGAAAATCTGCCCAGCTCAGGCGAAAGCCAACGACCAATGACCATGGACGATTTTCCCTTACTTCCCCACCACTGCCGTAACCGTTTCCCAGGCCGCAACCGGTAGGTGTTCCGCGGCGACCCGCTCCACCTGGAGATGGTTGCGTTGCACTGCCTTCCACACTTCCTTCGCATACAGACTCGGCATTTCCAGCGTTTGAATGTAATCCGAAGCCCACAGGAAACCATCCGCCGGCAGATACCCCATCAGCGCCACTTCGCTGCCGATTCCATCGATGGGGTAGAGCATCACCAGCCCGTCTCCCTCGGTATGGGGCGCGTCGACGGCGACGAAATTGAAATGCCACGTGCCCCGCGATCTTTCCAGCAAGTCGGGAGCGCGGGTCCAGCGCCGATCAATCACGCTCTGCAGAAACTTCTGCGCCGCCCGGTGCGAAATGACGGTCGCCCCAGACGCGACCCAGTAGCGAATTCCTGCCACATGCGGCCACGCCAGGTCGGTAACGACGACAAAGGTCCGGTGCTTGCCAGGAAACAGAATGCGAATGAGTTCCGCGTCTTTTGCCGCTCGCTCCTCTCCCTGGGTCGTATCGAAGAGGTAGAGGTCGCGTCCCGCCAGCGTCACCACTTCGTTGTAGCCGGCATTCGACAGCACATAAGTCCGCGCGCTCACCTGGATTGCGGCCGGCGTGCTGGGCCGCAAATACAACGGCAGATTCTCCGGCTTACCATCGACCGCTGGGACTTTGAGTTCCGGCGCGTTTTTGCGGTCAACCAATTCCGCGCTGGCCAGCGTTTCTGACATTTCGATCTCCCCGTCGGCCAGCCGGAACGAGGACCCGGGAACGGAAAGGGCGCCGTCAAAGAGCGTCCAGACGGAATAGACGTATTCCACCTGCCGCTGTCCCCAAAGATAGTGCGGCTCCACCATCTCGAGCTTCACCGGAAAGCCCGTCTTCTCATCGAGAAGAAGACGCTGTTCTCCCTCCTCGGTCTGCCTGGTAAGGACAATGCGCGGGTAGTCCCGGTACACCTCGGGCTTACCCACTTTCACGTCGGTGGCGTTTGTCCAGTCGGCGATGACGGCGAACACATTGAGATTGCGCGGTTGAATCGCTCTCTTGGGCAGGAACGAAGTTTTGCCGTTCGTCACGACGACCGCAGCGGTAGAGTCGCTGATGTTTGCCGAGGATGGTCCTTCCGACCCAGGGAATACGGTTCGGCCTTCTGCGCGCTCGGTTCCGGTTTGCGGATCGAACCAGATGTCGAGATCCGCGAATGCCGAAAAAAATGGTGGATACGTGCGGTCAGACTGGTAATTCTCGGTCTGTGCTCGCGCGATCCGGAGATGGACAACTTTGTCGCCCAGTTGCGATAACCCCGTCACGTCTCGCGCCCGCGCCAGTACAGCATGAGAATCCGTCACTTGGGCATCGCGCGCCCATGCGCTGCTACGGCAGATCAGCAAGACTGTAAGTGCAAAGAGCCACAAACGTTTCCCATTCAAAAGGAGAAGCAAACGTGAGTCCCTCCAGAACGCGAGCACACTCTCGGCTCATACCAGCGATTTCGCAGCGGTTGCCAGAGTGTACGTATTCTTAACTGAGTTGCCGGGAACGAATTCCAGCCCGAACCACGAACCATTGCTTTCATTCGCGAGCCGCGCCCGAAGATAGCACGAAAGCCTGACCATGGTCTGGCAATGCGGCCTTTGGCGGCCAGCGATGTACGTATTGCGGAAGCCGCTCTTCCAATTCCCATCATTTGGCGCGATGGTGTACACTTCCCGCCGTGATTTCCCGATACCTGTCAATCGCGCTTCTCCTCGGAATTGCCCTTCACGCCAGCGGGCAGGGAATTGCCCGTCCCGAAGTTCCCGCTGAAATCAAGGCTCCCGCCGGAGAAGAGGTCGTGCTCGTCGCGCATGCAACCGGATCACAAATTTACACGTGCCAGGCCGCCGCCGACGGCAAGTACGCCTGGACCCTGAAAGCCCCCGACGCCGAACTGCACGATGCCAAGGGAGCAGTCATCGGGAAGCACTATGCCGGTCCCACCTGGAAGAGCAACGACGGCAGTGAAGTAAAAGGAAAGGCCGCGGCCCACGTCGATTCCCCGGATAAAGACGCGATCCCGTGGCTGCTGGTGAACGTCACCGACCATTCCGGCCAAGGGGCCTTGAGCCGGGTGACCAGTATCCAGCGCATTCAGACCAAGGGCGGCCGCCCCTCCTCCTCAGCCGAATGCGACGCCTCCAAGCAAAACAGCGAAACTAAAAGCAGCTACACCGCGGATTATTATTTCTTTGCGCCGGCGAAGTAAGAAGCCCCTCGGTTATGGCACAGTTGTGTCGCGGGATTTTTCTGTTGAAAATCGAACCCCACGTGGGTTTCCTCGCAAAAATTTCACCGGTCCCTCGCTGGAAAGTGCCGAGCAAACAGAATTCCGGCGATGATGCCCAGCACGCGCTGGCGGCCTTCGCCCACGGCTCGATTCTGCTATTGTCGCCTTCTGTTCGCCTAAGAAATACGTCTTGACAATGGTAACACAAATGTTACCATAATGCATGGTCGAGTTTCTGGAGTACCTGGATCAGGGTGGGAAAAGTCTCTTCGCCGAGTGGTTCGATGAGCTTGACGCGAAGGCTGCCGCAAAGGTCAGTACCGCCAGAACCCGGCTGAGCCTGGGAAACTGGTCCAACGTGAAAGGGGTTGGCAGCGGCGTATACGAGCGCGTCATCGACTTCGGACCAGGTTACAGGATTTACTTTGGAAAAGATGGCGACAAGGTTGTGATCCTTCTGGCGGGAGGAACGAAGAAGGATCAACAGTCGGACATCAAAGAAGCGACAGAACGATGGCAGGATTACAAGCAGCGCAAGAAATCTGGGGAGAAATGAACATGCCGCTAACACGAGACTTCATTGAGACTATCAAAGCACGAGCTGATCGTGATGCTGAATTTCGGAGAGAACTACTCAGCGACGGAGTAGAGACATTTCTATCCGGTGACATTGAAACTGGAAAGGCGATTTTGCGCGACTACATTAATGCAACTGTCGGTTTTGGACCACTAGGGAAGGCACTCGATATTGATCCGAAGAGTCTCATGCGCATGCTCGGCCCTTCTGGCAACCCGAAGACAGGCAACTTTATCGAGATCATAAGGTATCTCCAGAAGAAGGAAGGCGTTCATCTCGAAGTGAAGGCTGCTGCTATAGCTTAGCGTTTCTCTCTGCAGAGTTACTGACAGCTTGCCCAAGCCGGGTGCGATGCGTTCACCTTGGCGCGGATCGACAGACATAGCTCGGTCACGATCACACAGCGCTACATTCACCCCCAAGCGGGATGCGATAGAGCGGGCCTTCGCAAAATTTGGGGACAACGGAAAATCGCGAGATGCACGAGGCGCTGCAAGTGACTGGTGCGAAAGGGGGGACTCGAACCCCCACGGGTTTCCCCGCCAGATCCTAAGTCTGGTGCGTCTGCCAATTCCGCCACTTTCGCACGCCGGATCGAACCGAATTCATTGTAATCAGTTGTTTCCGCCGTGGAAAGTGTGGGGCCGGATTGGGCCGGTCACTCCCGAGTCAGTTTCCTACTAAGCCACTTGCAACTCTCCTCTTCCATGGCGCCGAGCTCTTCTATGGCCGCAAACCCCTGCCGGACGCGGATTTTGGAGCTCATACAGTATCGACCGGATCGACACAGGAGCCGCGAAAAGGGACACTCGCACGATCGGCAAACCTCGCGCAAGGATCCTTTACCATGTCCTACATGATGTGGCTACCCTTTGTGGTGGTGGCCGGCTGGGCCGCTGGCGAAATCGCAGGAGATGGCGGTTGCGGGTGCGTGAGTGACATTCTTCTCGGGCTCTCGGGCGCATTCGTGGTTCGCTTCCTGTTCGAGCGTTTCGAGATTCCTCTGGCCGATACCTATCTTCTCCTGTTCTCGATTTGGGGAGCCGCACTGCCGCCGATCGCCGCTCGATGGATTGCCCGGCGCCGCCGTCAGGTCAACCAGGACGTAGGCGTAACCATGGCCAGGTTGATACACTAGCGCCGGACGGGCCTCTCCCCGAAGCCCAGAGCCCGCCTTTCACATTCCTCAGTTCAGCAATGCAGACACGCAATCTCAGGGTAGTGAAGTGGCTGGCGTCAACACCGGCCGTCGCGGAGTGCACGCAATGCCAACGCCAGTTCAGCGTGCCGCTTCCCCTGCTGCGACGCGTTGCCGATGCGCAGGAGAACCTCAGAAAGCAGTTTGCTGCGCATCGCTGTGTTGAGAGAGAAACAGAAGAACAGCGGCGGGACTGATTCTGAATCAGTCGGCCGCCTTGCTTTCCGAGGAATGTTCAGTTTCGCGCTCTGCGAGCTGCGTAGTTACCGCACGAAGAAAAAGCACGTGTTCGTGAATGAGGGTTCGCAATTCCGTCAGGATGGGCTCCCACTCGGACCCCCGCGCCGATATCGCCCGGGCGCAGAGTTCCCGGATGCGTTCTTCGTTGGCAGGACCAGGCACCACAAGAAAATGCCATGCGTAGTCAAGCGTGCCCTATAGGGATTCTACTGTACAATCGCGTTTTTGTTCTTTGAGGCGGTTCAGCTCCGCCAGGAGTTCTTCCACCAGCTTCATCTGCCGGGCAGGATCGTTCTCCGTGGACGCCATCTCGGCTAGCTCCTGCCAACGCTTGTGCTCACGTCCATGGTCCATCGCGGCACCTCCCGTCGGCATTTTCAGCAAATAGGCCATGGGCAATTCCGCTGCCAAAGAACCAAAAACATGTAAGCAGGCAAGCTGGAGTGCTATCAACGATTTGTAAAACCACGGAGAGGGTGGCTCGGGAGAATCCGGTAGGTAAAATGTCACTGATCTGAGCACGACCCGGCGACGGGTCCGGATGCGATAAACATTCTGATCTGATCGCCCAGCTAGTACAATTTCCAGCCATGGCGAACCTCCTTCCCGTTCTGAAGCAGCTCCAGCGAGAACGCGCGCGTCTCGCTGCTCAACTTCTCCAAGTCAACCAGGCTTTGGGGGCTCTCGGTTCCGCTGGCAGAGGACGGAAGATTTCCGCAGCTGCCCGGCGCAGGATCGCCGCGGCGCAGAAATTGCGCTGGGCGAAATGGAGAAAAGCACAAAAAAAGCGCTGACGCCTGGTCGGTGAAGATTCCTGAGGAGGTGGCGGAGGTCTGCCGTCTCTCGCTCTTGCGGCACTTTGGATTAGTTCTGCACGGTGTAGATCAGCACTTCCGCTGCCGCGTTTGCGCGCGCGGGCACGGCTACGTAGAACAGATCGAATCCCTTCCTTCCCTTGCCGAAATATCCGGATGTCCGCGCGCCCAGCCCGGAAGGGACTTTGGCTGCAAGGCGGTATTGCTCGCTCGTGTATTGCTGGAACACGCTGATAAAGCCCTCGCCGCCGGTGACGTAAACCCTTTTGCGCGTGGCATCGAAAAACAAATCATCGGACCCTTGCACGCAGGGAAGTGCGGCGATCATGTGGCCGGAGGAGGTGTCGAAGACCAACAGGCGCGCCGGCGTGCGCGTGGCCACGAACAGACGATGGCCGTCCTCATCGAGCGCCATGGGGAAGTTGCTGTCGAAAGCAATCCGCCAACGTGAGATTGCTCCCGTGTTGCGGTTGATGACCGCAATCTGCTTCAGATCGGGCACGTTGACGTAAATGTTCGGTCCCTCCGACTCAAGTTGGAACGATTCGGGATGAGCCCCAACTTTAAATTCCTTCGGAAGCCGCTGATTGGTGGTTGCATCCACGATCCCAATCGCCCCCGTTTCTCCGCTTCCGTAGCCCACGTAAACCTGTTTCTTCGCCGCATCGTAACGGAGATTGTCCACGTCATCTCCGTAATCTATCGAACTGATCAGATCGAACGTGCTCGCGTCGTAGATATACAGTTTGCCTTCGTCGCTGCCGACGAACAGCTTATTCACTTCCGCGCAATAGACCACGCCCTGTGGTCTTGGAATGCTGCCGATGCTGCGCGAGCGCGTGCCCGCCGCGAGGTCCACCACTTCCTCTGAGTTGTTTCCCAACGCCGAGATGAAGAGCCTGCCTTTCGGATCGAGGCTCATGTGATCGATGCGTCCCTGCACGTTTGGCAACGGGATCGAGCCGGTGAGTACCAGCGGCGATGCCTTGTCGACACCTGACTTTTCCTGAGCGCCCAGATTCCCAAACACCAGGGCGGCGGCGAGCAGCGCAGCCCATCTGATTCCGATCTTAGGCATGATCTCTCTCTATACACGGATTCAGTTACTTACAGAAAAGCTGTTCAAGCGATACATCTTAACGGCTCCGGTGAATTCTCTACGAGTAGCGGTTGCGTACGATTTCAAAGGCATTCTCATTCCAACTGCTTGACATGCAGCTCTCTCCCTACGGTTCTTCTGCCGTGCTCTACAGAATCTACCGGAGACTCTTCCCGGTGGCCTGAGGCGTAGCTTTTGAGAATAAGAGGAAATGATTCAACAAATTCAGAAAGTAAATTCCTGCGCAGCATTACGGGAAGAACTTTCCTAGGAGGCATGGATGAATTGGGATCAAGCCAAGGGTAAATGGACACAAATGAAAGGAGAAGTTCGCAAGAAGTGGGGCAAACTCACCGACGATGATGTCGATGTGATCGCGGGAGAACGTGAGCGTCTCGTGGGCAAGATTCAAGAGCGCTACGGAATCGCGAAAGAAGAAGCCGAGAGACAGGTCGCCGCCTGGAGCATCCCCGAAACCGATACTACCCATCAGCGTAAAGCTGGTTAAGCAAGTTTCAACGGGCCAATTTGTCAATCGAAATCGCAATTTGGAGGAATGCAGCATGAAAAAGTTGTGGGTCCTTTCAATCTCTATACTTCTGGCGATGCCGGTGATTGCCCTGGCGCAATATTCCGGGAGCCAGAGCAGCGGTACAAAACAACAAGGCAACTCGCAGAATGATTCCTCGATGGGTCAAGGTTCGATGGGCCACGCCGCCAAGACGGGCAACGTGAAAGGCACCATCAGCCAGGATGGCAAGAGCATTGTCAGCGACACCGACGGCAAGAGCTGGACCATCGCCAACCCCGACGCCGTGAAGGGTCATGAAGGACATCACGTCGAGCTGAAGGGCACCGCCGACGCCAGCACCAGCGAAATCCAGGTGTCCTCGGTCAAGATGCTGAAGGCTGAAAAAGGTGGTGCGATGAAGAAAGAGACCACCGAACCAAAGTAGTCCGCTCCCTTTTGGGTTCTGTTCTGGCCGGCGAAAGCCGGCCTCTCCTTTTGCCTGCGAAAATTGCTGTACAGAATTCCCGCGCGACATTGCGGCCCGCTTCCTTTAGCATTTCGCCTGACCGAGGAAGAATTCTTCTCGCTTCGGCTCCTTCATGATTCAGAGATTCGACGCGATTGTGCTGGGCGCGGGCGCCGCCGGCCTGATGTGCGCCATCGAAGCTGGCAAGCGGGGGCGCCACGTTGCTGTTCTCGAACGCGCCGACCGGGTTGGCAAGAAGATCCTCATTTCCGGTGGCGGACGCTGCAACTTCACCAACCTTGATTGCCGGCCGGAAAATTTTCTGTCGGCGAACCCGCACTTTGCCAAGTCCGCCCTGGCCCGCTACACGCCCGCCGACTTCATCGCGCTCGTCGAAAAGCACCGCATCCCCTACCACGAAAAAACCAAGGGGCAGCTGTTCTGCGATGGCTCCGCGCGCGAGATCGTGTGCATGCTCGAAGAAGAGTGCCGCACAGCGGGTGTGACGATCCTGGCCGGCGTTGGAGTGACCGAGATTCGCAACGAAAGTGTCTTCATGATGAAAGCCGGCGATCGCGAGTTTCACGCACCTGCACTGGTGATTGCGACCGGGGGCCTGTCCATCCCCAAAATTGGAGCGACGGCATTCGGGTATGAAGCAGCCAGGCAGTTCGGGATCAAAATTCAGGAGTGCCGTCCAGCCCTGGTACCGCTGACTTTCGATCCCGAGGACCGCAAGAGCTATTGCGATCTCGCAGGTGTCTCCGCGGATGTGATCGCTTCATGCGACTCGCAGCAGTTTCGCGACAAGATGCTCATTACGCATCGCGGCCTGAGCGGGCCTGCGATTCTGCAGATCTCCTCCTATTGGCAGAGATCTACGCCGCTGACCATCGACCTGGCTCCGGGGCAGCGATGGACTGCTCCGCTGCTGAAACCGAAGGGACGCCGCGACCTCTCGGCCGCAAAGACTGCGCTGCGCACCCTGGTGCCCGCTCGCTTCGCCGATCGCTGGCTCGATCTGCATCCGCCGAAAGACTGGACGAACGCATCACTCGCCGAGCTAGAAAAAATCTCCCATCGCTGGCAGATCATTCCCAGCGGAACCGAGGGTTACGAGAAGGCCGAAGTGACTGCCGGAGGCGTGGACACAAACGAGCTGTCGGCAAAAACCATGGAGAGCCGCCGAGTGCCCGGGCTGTACTTCATTGGCGAAGTGGTGGACGTGACGGGCCACCTTGGAGGCTTCAATTTTCATTGGGCCTGGGCCTCCGGATACTGCGCGGGACAGGCGATTTAGACTTGTACCTCTCAGTGCTACCTGCCCAATCGGGCAGGTTTCTTCTTCTGCGCGATCCACATAAAATGAAGCGAGCCGGTTATCCGTGATGTCTAACCAGACGGTGAATTCGTCGCCGAAAGCGCCTGCCAAGCCGCCACAAAAGCCTCCTATGACCGTCAAGAGGCTGCGTGCGGTGGCTCCGATCGTCTGGGAGTTGCTGCGCCCGCGCAAGAAGTTGCTCGCGCTCGGCTTTCTGTTGATGGCCATCAACCGCGTTTCGGGTCTCGTCCTGCCCTACTCCACGCGTTACCTGATCGACAGCGTCATCGCGAAACACCACGTCAGTTTATTGCGGCCAATTGTGCTTGCCGTGCTGGCGGCCACCGTCGTTCAGGGGATCACTTCGTATTCGCTGACGCAGTTGCTTTCCAAGGCCGCGCAGCGCCTGATTACCGAATTGCGTGAGAAAGTGCAGCGCCATATCTCGCGGCTGCCGGTGTCCTTTTACGACGCCAATAAAACGGGCAACCTGGTGTCGCGCATCATGAGCGATGTGGAAGGGGTCCGCAATCTTCTGGGCACGGGCCTGGTGGAGTTGGCGGGAGGACTGCTCACCTCACTGATCGCGCTGGTGGTGCTGTTCCGCATCAGCGCCCTGATGACGATTCTGGCGTTCAGTTTTCTGCTGTGTTTTGCGCTCGCGCTGAACAAGGCGTTCAGCACGATCCGTCCCATCTTCCGTGAGCGGGGAAAGATTAACGCCGAGGTCACGGGGCGCCTGGCTGAATCGCTGGGTGGCGTGCGCGTGATCAAGGGCTATCATGCGGAAGAGCGGGAGGAAGCAGTTTTCGCCGCGGGCGTGCGCCGACTGCTCGAAAATGTGATGCGCACACTCACCGCGACCTCGCTCATGAGCTTGTCGGCGAGCCTGCTGATGGGCGTGGTCGGCGCCATAATCATGTATGTTGGCGCTCATCAGATCATTGCAGGCACGCTGACGATCGGCGGCTTTTTCACCTACACACTGTTTCTCGGATTTCTGGTCGCGCCCATCGTTCAGATGGTCTCCATCGGAACGCAGATCACCGAAGCCTTCGCTGGTCTCGAGCGCACCCAGGAAATTCTGCGCGAGCGGCCTGAAGATCAGGATCCCAACCGCACGCTCGCGCTCGTCGATATCGCCGGCCGCGTCGAGTTCGACGATGTCAGCTTCAGCTACGATGGCAACCGCACCGTGTTGCGCCATGTTTCGTTTATCGCGGAACCGGGTACGGTGACCGCTCTGGTCGGGTCCTCCGGGTCGGGCAAATCGACCACCATCGGCCTGATCTCGGCTTTCCACGTTCCGACGGAGGGCAAAGTACTGGTGGATGGCGTGGACCTGAGCAGCGTGCGTCTCGATTCGTATCGCACGCGTCTGGGCGTGGTTCTGCAGGAGTCGTTTCTGTTTGACGGCACGATCCGCGAGAATGTGGCCTTCTCGCGCCCCGACGCGACCGAGGAAGAAATCATGCGCGCCTGCCGCATCGCGCGCGTCGACGAGTTCGCCGAGAGCTTTGCGGACAAGTACGACACTATCGTGGGCGAGCGCGGGGTAAAGCTCTCTGGAGGCCAGCGCCAGCGCATTTCGATTGCGCGTGCCATTCTTGCCGAGCCGCGCATCCTGATTCTCGACGAAGCAACTTCCAGCCTCGATTCGGAATCGGAACAAATGATCCAGCATGGCTTGTCGTACCTGATGCAGGGGCGCACAACTTTTGTGATTGCGCACCGTTTGTCGACCATTCGGAGGGCGGACCAGATCCTGGTGGTCGAGCAGGGCGAGATCGTCGAGCGCGGCACGCACGAGGAACTTTATGACCTGCGCGGCCGTTACTATGATCTGTACACCACGCAGCATGGATTGGAGACGAACCTGTTTCTGGCGCCCGGCGAAGGAGACGTGGTGGTGGACAACGGCGATGGCCTCGGCAGCAAAGAGCCCGCCGATCCCGATGCCTTGCGTGTGATCCGCGGAGAAGTTCGGTAGAGCGGTTGGTGGCTAGTGGCTGATGGCTGATAGCTGATAGCTAGTGGCTGGTAGCTGATAGCTAGTCGCTACTGGCGGGTAGAGAGGTAGTTGTTGTTAATCGGAAAAGCAAGTCGCGGGAAGCTGATGGCAGCCACGGGCTACAAGCCACCAGCTACCAGCCACAAGCCACCAGCCACAAGCCGAAGCGTGAAGCCTAGATGACCATTGCAAGCCCCCTTACCTCCAAGACTGCCATTCGCACCGAAGACGTGTGCCGGCATTACGCCATGGGCGATAGCCTGATCCGGGCTGTCGATGGCATTTCCATTTCGATTCCCTCCGGTGAATTTGTCGCGTTGCTCGGCACTTCCGGTTCGGGGAAGTCGTCGCTGCTGAACCTGATTGCCGGGCTGGATCGTCCTACGTCGGGCGCCGTGCTCGTCGAAGGCAGCAATCTCGCGGCATTATCGCGCGAGGCTCTGGCACGGCATCGTCTGCGCACGGTCGGGATGGTCTTTCAATCCTTCAACCTGATCCCGAGCATGACGGTCATGGAAAATGTCGAGCTGCCCTTACGATTCGCCGAGGTCGATCGCGGCAAGCGCGACTCGCTGGCGCGCGAAGCGCTGGATCGCGTGGGTCTGAGCCGCCGGCTCGGTCACCGTCCCAGCGAACTCTCGGGAGGCGAACAGCAGCGCACCGCGCTGGCTCGCGCCCTGATCAATCGCCCCAGGCTTCTGCTCGCGGACGAGCCGACCGGCAATCTCGACAGCCGCACCGGCACCGAGATCATGAATCTCATGCGCGAGTTCAATGAGTCGCTGGGCATGACTGTGGTGATGGTGACGCACGAGCGCGCGCTCGCGGAGCACTACGCGCAGCGCCTGATTTTTCTCGCCGACGGCAAGCTGGTCGACGATCAGGCAAACATTGTCTCGGCCGGAGCGCCGTCGCAAGGAGGCCGCGCGTGAAGGCCTACGATCTGGCGGAACTCGCGGTACGGAATCTGCGCGAATCGGTCCTGCGCAACTCGCTCACCACGGTTGGAATCTCGGTAGGCGTCGCCTCTCTGGTCGCAATGCTTTCGCTGGGCATCGGCCTGCAGCAGATGGCAACGCGGCGACTGGTGCGCTCCGGCCTGTTCGATACGGTGGTGGTCACCTCGCGCCGCGACCTGCGAAATTTCAATCGCAGCGATGATGCCGGAGGTCCTGACCCAGCGCAGAGTCCGGTGCTCGACGAGCCTTCGCGGCAGAAAATCGAGCAACTCCCCAACGTGGTTGAGGCCTTCCCCGACCTGCGTTTCATCACATCGTTCAGCTATGACGACAAGCCACACCTCACCATGGCGGCGGGTGTTCCTTTTTCTTACAAGAGCAACGACGCGTTCGAAGGCATGCAGGGAAGCTTCTTCTCGTCCGGCATGGCTCCCGAAGTGATTCTGCAGAAAACCTTCGCCGCCGAACTGCTGGGCAAGACGCCGAAACCCGGTACCGAAGAAACCCCGGTCGCCGAACTGGCCAAGCCGCTCGTCGGCAAAGAGATGACGATGCGCTACGCCGAGAGGATTGATTCGGCGACCCCGGCGGACGCGAATGGAAACATGCCGAATGAATCCGGGGAAGCCGCGACGTATTCCATCCAGTCACACGAACTGAAGTTGCGGATCGTGGGAGTGACGGATCTCGATCCCGACAGCATGCGTGGGCCGGTTCGGGCGCGCGTGCTGCTGCCTCTCAAGCTGCTCGAGAGCCTGCATGTCATGCAGCCCACCACCATGCGCGATACCACCCAGGCGACCAGCAAAATTCCAACGTATGCCACGATCAGCGTGCGGGTAAAGGACCCGGGCAAGATTCAACTGGTCGAGAACGCGATCAAGAAGATGGGCTTCAACACATTTTCGATTCTCGATGCGACGCGGAGTGTGCGCCGCTTCTTTACCGTGCTTGATCTTTTCCTGGGTATTTTCGGGAGCCTGGCCTTGGCGGTGGCGTCCATTGGGATCGTGAATACGCTGGTGATGGCGATTCTCGAGCGGAGGCGCGAAATCGGCATCATGAAAGCGATCGGCGCGAGCGATGTCGACGTGAAGAAACTTTTCTTCGCCGAAGCGGGGGTGATGGGCGCCCTGGGCGGCGCGCTGGGTGTGGCGCTGGGATGGACGATCGGACGGGTCATCAACCTGGGCACGAATGTTTACCTGCGCAGCCAGGACCTCGCTCCGGAACAGATCTGGTTCGTACCCTGGTGGCTGGTGGGCAGCGCGATTGCTTTTGCGATCGTCGTGAGCCTGCTTTCGGGGCTATATCCCGCCGCCCGCGCCGCCCGGCTCGATCCGGTTCAAGCCCTGAGGTACGAGTAGACTCAAAGCATGCGTTGGTTCCTGGGATTTCTTGCGATTCTGGCGGCGTTTTCGCCCTCCCCGGCGCTCGTCCAGGGCCGCATCGATTGCAGTGTCCTCCATAGCAAAATTCTGAAGCGGGCCGTTCACTACTGCGTGCAGGTGCCGGGGAGCTACGACAAGAAAGATGCCAATGGCCAGGAGTCCCGTTACCCGGTGCTCTATTACCTGCACGGCCTGGGCGACAACGAGCAGTCGTTCTCGCGCAGCGGAGGATGGACCCTGATCGAAGACCTGCGAGAACATGGCAAGATTGGCGACTTCCTGATCGTTGCGCCCGAGGGTGGCGCGAGTTTTTATATCAACTCGGCCGACGGGTCGAACCGCTGGAGCGACTTCTTTCTGCGCGAGTTCATGCCCTATATCGAGGGCAAGTACCGGACCGCGCCGGGCCGAGAAGGGCGCGCCATCATGGGAATCTCCATGGGAGGCTTCGGAGCGCTCCGATTTGCCTTCGCGTATCCGGAGCTGTTTTCGGCGGTGAGCGCGCAGAGCGCGGCGCTGATTCTCGAGACGCCGGAAGAACTCAACGAAATGGCCCAGTCGCACGCAGACGCGGCCGATGCTTTCGCGCCTTTGATTGGCGACCCCATTAACGTTGCGCACTGGAGGGCAAATGACCCATTCACGCTCGCCAGGAAAAACAAGGCTGCGCTGAAAAAGACGGCGATTTACTTCAACTGCGGCCAGAGCGATAACTATGGCTTCGAAAAAGGCGCCGCCGCCCTCGATAAGCAGTTAACGGCGGAGGGCATAGCGCACGAATATCATCCGTACCCCGGCGATCACAGCGTCAACTACTTCCTGTCGCATCTGGCAGAGACGATGGAATTCCATTCGCGCGCTTTTGAGAGCGCGAAAGGGCAACGG
>Ga0307478_10001883_pt1 | contig 17412 bp, 12 predicted proteins | sample atmos_gasesECM4C_2_FD_203713 | JGI IMG/M metagenome (GOLD analysis project Ga0307478, IMG submission 203713) | Hardwood forest soil microbial communities from Morgan-Monroe State Forest, Indiana, United States - atmos_gasesECM4C_05 | ecosystem: Environmental > Terrestrial > Soil > Temperate... | reverse complement strand
CCCGCGTCCAGTTACCCCGCGCATCCCACCACAAGCCAGTTAGCGCCGCGCCAAGTTTTTCCGGCGGGTTTTCGCCCGACAGAGAATTCCGAAAAGTTTGGAGATCCATAAGAAGTGAGAAACGGAGGCGCTCCTGAAATTTCGTCTGATGCCAATTCCGAGCACATGGCCTGAACCGCGTCGCCGCCGCAGTTAGGGATAAGGCAAAGGGTGCGCCGCGACTATGCCCTTACCTTCCTGAACGGTGAGGAACTGGTTTGGCTTCACATTGTTGATCGTATCCTTCCGCCCGCTCGGCCACACGATGCTCAGGCTCACAGTTTTTCCCGCTGCAGGTTTCCCCAGACCGAAGGTGAGGGGAAGTTCACTCTGCGAAAGATAGCTCGAACCCGTCTTGACCATGCCAAACAACTGTGCGCCGGCATTGGTCTTCACCGTGATCTTCGTTCCAATCCCGTCACGATTCGATCGGGTCCCAACCGCCTTCACCCGCAACACGTCATTTTGATTCCCGTTGTCGTTCCGCAGCAAGCGCGCCGGACCGTTGTTCGCCATAATCACCAGATCCAGGTCGCCGTCGTTATCGATGTCTGCATAGGCCGCGCCCCGCCCCACAATCGGCCGGGGCAGCGCTGCACCGACCTTGGTCGTTACTTCTTCGAACCGCTTCTTGCCCAGATCATGAAACAGGTGCGGTGGCTGGGCATACTTGACGTTTGGCTGCACCACGCTGATGTCGTCGGACACGTGCCCGTTGACCGCAAGAATGTCCGGCAAGCCGTCGAGATCGTAGTCGAAGAAGAACGTTCCAAACGTCAGCGACTTACTCGACAGCCGGGCAATGCCGGTGCCCGGAGCGTCGTCGGTGAACAGCCCCGATCCGTCGTTGTGATAAAGCGACATGCCTTCGTTGGTGAAGTTGCCGAGCACCAGGCCCTGCGATGCCGAGCCATCGTAGTCGGCGGCGTCTGTGCCCATTCCGGCGCGTGCCGTCCCCGCCTCGCCGTAAGCCACGCCAGCCGCAACCCCGACATCGGTGAACGTACCGTTGTGATTGTTGTGATACAGCTTGTTAGGTTCCGTATCGTTTGAGACGAACAAATCGAGCCAGCCGTCATTGTCATAGTCGAGCAGCGCGACACCCAGTGCTTTGCCCGTAGGATCATAAAGACCCGCGCGCTTCGTCACATTCTCGAAGGTTCCATCTCCGCGATTGTGAAACAGCGTCGAACTCTGACCTTTATACCTTTGCGGCGTGCAATACGACTTGTTCTTGCTGTCGAGTGAGCAGTACTCATCGGTCTCCACCGACCATTCGATGTAATGCGCGACGAAGAGATCCAGCTTGCCGTCGTTGTCGTAGTCGAACCACACCGCACTGGCGGAGAATCCCGGATCGGCGACTCCAGCTTTCGCAGTGACATCGGCGAATCTTCCGTTTCCCAGATTGCGGAACAGATGATTCGAGCCCACGGTCGTGATGTAGATGTCGACATTGCCGTCATTGTCGAAGTCACCTACTGCACAACCCAGCCCGTACATCTCTACCGCAAGCCCCGCCTGACGGGTCACGTCCGTGAACGTTCCGTCACGATTGTTGTGGTAGAGCGCCGGAAACGATTTGCCCGACTTGTGCCCGGGCCAATCCATCGAATTGACCAGCAGAATGTCCTGCCAGCCATCGTTGTCGTAGTCCAGAAAACAAACCCCGCTGCCCATGGTTTCCGGGAGATACTTTTTGCCGAACGCTCCGCTGTTGTGTTTGAAGTGAATCCCGGCTTGCGCCGTGATGTCGGTAAATTCAATCGGGCCGGATTGTCGCCGCGGAGCTTCGCGCGCTGCCTGCGGTGTTGAGATGGGAGTTGCCGGAACCGCCGCTGCTGATACTATCGCCGGTGGATCGCTCGCAGAAACATCAGAGGAAAGCGCCCTCCCAGAGCTGACGGGCGCTGATTTGCAACCAGTCAAAACAATCAGCAGAACAACCAGCAAAAAGCCGGCAACTCGAGAAGCCCGCGATCTGGCCTCAACCGGGGGAACTCTCACTGCGCCGCCACCACCTTGGCCGACAGCGCACGGCGCGAATCCAGCCAAATCTCGACCAGCATGGCTGCCGGACCAACGATGAAGAGCGCATAAAACGGCGCGTACACCACCTGGCCAAGGCGCAATACCATTTCGAGCAGTGCAACCAGAAAGACGACGATGCATTGTCCCCGCTTCGTGCGCACCGTTGTTTTCGGATCGGTAATCATGAAGAAGATAAATAGCTGATACATCGGTCCAGTAATTGGCGCCACTTCCGCCAGCCAGGGACTGCCCGTCATCCAGCTGCGCACGAAGGCGAACGCGATGAACGACGCCACATAGATCCCGGTAATGTGAAAGCGATGCAGCCGAGCGATGATCACCGACCCGAGCCCCCAGATCACCAGCATCGGCCACAAATAATTGCCCCACTGAATGCTCAGGCTCGCAACCGTTCCGGCCGCCAGAAACAGCATGACCGAGATCCCGAAGTTCGAAGGATTCCAGATGTGACGGTCTTTCACCCGTAGCACATACTTTGACGTGATCGAAATCGCGCTGCATAGCGCATAAGGCCAGAAGGCGGGCGAACGAACCAGAATCCCCACGCTGATCCCGGTGATGTAGGCGCTCGCCGGATGCAACCATTTGCGAAAGAAAATCCGCCCAAGCATCAGCTCCATTCCAATACTGGTTACGATGGCCAGCAGTGTCTTCTGGTAGCTCTCCAGGATTCCAAACGTCAGGTGCCCGGCCAGCAGGATGCAGGTGATGAATGCAGGCGCGAGATACCGGTTATCCAGGCTGATTAGCGATTTTCGCTGGCCCGTCGCCTTCGGTGTCATCACTGGTAAAGCCGTCTGCTGGCTCACGCCGGCTCCTTAATCGCAAGTAATTGGTGAACGGCCGGGCTCTCAATCGTTTGGATTTTTCCCGAGGGCCAGCGAATCACTGCCTTCTCGACGTGAGGATTTTTCCCAAGCCCGAAGTGTAGTCGCCGCTCGTTTTGCGCGGAAAAACCGCTTCCCCCGGAGACGGTTTGCACCTGTTTTTGCCCGTTGAAAAACAGCGTGACCTCGGCACCGATCGCACTGCGGTTGCTCCTTACTCCTTCCAGTTGAAACTCAATCCATTCGTTCTCGGGCGTCACGGTGTTCTTGTAAAGCAGAAGGGGACCCTTCTGGTTGGCGACTACCACGTCGAGCACCCCGCGATTCCATAGATCAGCGAGCGCCACCGAGCGGCCATCATAGGTATCGGTCACCCCCACAGATTGCGCGACGTCGATAAACTTCCCCGCGCCGTCGTTCAACCACACCCGCTTGGTTTGATAGCCCGAGAGGCTGCGCCCCTCAAATGCCGGCCAGTTTTTGGCGTCGCCGATAATGGTGCTGTTGCCTCCCGCGACTTTCGAGAAGTCGTACCAGTAGCTGCGGTTCCGGTCCAGCGAGATGTAGCCGTTCACCAGGTAAAGATCGAGCGTGCCATCGTTGTTCAAGTCGCCAAACTGCGCGCCAAAACTCCAGCCTCCAAGCTCCACCCCGAAGTCGCGGGCAAGATTTTCATAGCGGATGGCATCCCCCGCCGTGCCATCTTTCGGTATCCACAGATTGTTTCCCTGGATCAGAATGCCATCTTCGGAAATGTTCGACACGTACACCGCGTACCGGCCCTGGTTCAGAATGTCTCCGAAGGCCGCGTTCATTCCGCTCTTTGGAGCGAACCCCACGCCGGTCTGTTGCCCAACCTCGCGAAACTTGGCGCCGTCGTTGAAATACAACTCCGACACTCCGTAATCGTTGGCCACAAACAGATCCGGATGCCCGGTCCCGCGCAGATCGGCCACCGCCGCGGCCAGCGCCCAGCGGTTGCTGTTGATGCCCACCTTCGCGCTGACCTCCTCGAACTTTCCGTTGCCCAGATTGTGGAACAGATACTTTCGCCCGCCATTTTTTGCATATTCAAAACTGTCGGGCATGATTCGCGTGGTCGTCAGGTGCCAGAGGTCAATGTCAGAGGCGTAGTAGCCGCCTACAAATAGATCGAGCAATCCGTCGCCATCGTAGTCAAACCACACCGCCGTGTTCGCATTGATCCACGGAGGCAGGCCGGCTTGTTCGCTGACCCGCGTAAATCCGTGGCCATGGTCATTGTGATAAAGCTCGGGTCGGCCCCACTTGATCAGGAACAAATCCTCGTAGCCGTCGTTATCGTAATCTCCCCAAACCGCGCCGGTAGAAACACCGGTCCCAGCCTGGTTGACGTCGGCGATGCCGAGTTCTCCGGCGACCTCCTTGAATGTGCCGTTGCCCAGATTGCGAAACAAGCAATTCTTGCTGCCGATCGCGCTGTTGGTCACATAGATGTCGGGCCAGCCGTCCCGATCAAAATCCACAATCGATACCGAGGCTCCCATCGAAGCCACTTCAGGCATGATGGGATTTAATTGCGGATCCAGTGCCGGCGCCTGATGCACAAAGTTGATGCCCGCTTCGCTCGAGACTTCTTTCAGATAGAACCCGTGCCGGGCTAACGAAGCCGCCTCGTTGCCCGACTGACCCGCGGCACTCTTCGCGGAGTACCGTTTCACAATCAACGGCGTGGCCAGCAGCCCCAAAAAGAAGATCAGCAAAAGAATTCTTGCGATTGGACTGCCGCTCATCTCGAGGCCTGACTCCGCAACGCATTCTTAAAGACTTCAGGCGTGATGTAGCGGGTGTGATAGTTCCGCCAGTCTTCGGGATGGTGCCGGTAAACCCACTCGTCCTCGAGCACTCCTGGCCGCGTCTCGTATGCGACTTTCGCATGATAGGGCAACGGCAGCACAGTCTTCGAGAACGTGGAGTTGTAATCGCCATCCTTGATCCAGCCATCGCCCTTGATCACAAAGTCGCGCACCCAGCCTGCCGGAGGCGGTGGTTGCTCAGGAAAGCGCAGCGACATCTCGTCGCCGGAATTCACGATGACGTATCGATCATCGATGGTTCCCAGAAGTTCGCGGATGTCGCCGTAGCGTGTGTAGTAGCCGATCAGATCACGCCAGTGCTGCTTGGTGCCTTCGATCTGGTTGTAATCGGGAACCTCCGGCGCGGCAGCACCCACCGGCATATTCATCACCGAGTAGCCGCGATAATGCAGATCGGCCACTTCCGGCGCCAGATTCGTTTCCTTCAATGGCGTGTCTGGCGCGCCCTTTGCCCAGCGGAGCAAGTCCCAGTAAATTTCAAGGTTCGTTCTGAGCCGCACACGCCGCGGGGTGCCCGGTCGAAAAACATTGGTCAAGTTGAAGAGGACGGTTTTCTTCCGTCCGGCAGGGAAGCCGAGATTGTCTTGCGCGGTAACCCACCCGCCCTTGCCATCAGGCACTTCCACGCTCAAGCCGTGCGCCCGCCACCGACTTCCTTGCGTGATCGCGACGTTCACCGACGATTCCGTGTCGTGGATCGATCCCTGCGCGACCAGGTACAGCGGCCCGCTCTTGGGCGCGTCGTCGCCAAGGTCCACCTCGATGTAGTGGTCACGCGTCACGCCCTGGAACTGTCCGCGGCCAAAACTGCTCACCGCCCTGCCATCGAGCACAGAGACCAGCTCGGTTACATCTTGCCCGGTATCATCGATCGCACGTGCGATCGCGTGCGGCGTCTCCACGACCGTGATGCCCAGCTTCGCCGGCGGGATCACGAAGCGTTCATCCACGAAAATTTCCGTGCCCAAGGGATGATCCACCGTCGTCAGCGCCAGGTAGTCGTAGTAGTAGACCTCCCAAAGTTCCGCGGTGACGCGGATGTCGTAGTACCCGTCATGGGGCACGAGTTGCTCGCGCCCGATCTTGTACCACTCCCCAGTTTCTGCGATCTCGGCTGAGCCCAGCGTGTTGATCCGCAGTCCAATCGCGGAACCCCAGGGAACCGCGTCCTTCACAAATTCCATCTGCTTGCCGTTGTAGGCAAAAAGAAATGGACACGACGCCTTCAGCCGTTGTTCGGTGAGGACATCCTGGTCCGCCTTCACCGCAAATTCCGCGCGTACGGTTCCATTCGGCCACACCACGCGAACCACTTCCGCTTCCGTTTGTTCCCCAAGCCCGAAGTGAAGTTGCGGCCCCGTGATGGGCTGCTTCTGTACCAGCAGGCCTGACCGGACTTCGATTTCTCCGCCTACGCCAAACGGATTGATGCGCTGATCCCCAACCGCCTGCACTGCATGCGGACGCACCACCTGCCAGTGGTAATTCTTCGAACCCTGGTTCAGCGCCTGGATTGGTTTCCCGTCACTGGAGAGACCGAGCAGATCGAGACGCCCGTTGTTTCTGAAATCGGCCGCCGCGAACACCAGCGCCGGTCCGCGCGGTTGATCGAGCAACGTGAATCCACCCCTATCGTCCCCCAGCCAGATCCATGCGCCCGCCGTGCCGCTGCCCTGCGAAACTTCCGAAAGTATCAGGTCAAGCGCTCCGTTGTTATCGAGGTCCGCTACCTGCAACCGAACCTCGCCCGCAAGATTGTGCTCGACATCCGGAACGCGTGCGATCTCCGCAGTGTCCCAGCGTTCCCCGTCGTTCTTGTCCGAGATTCGAACGATGCTGCCGTCCGCCTTCACCGCCAGCAAATCGAGAAGTCCATCGTTGTTCACATCGGCTACGGCGACAGCCTTCACATTCGAAAAGTCACCCGGAAGTGGTCGCTCGCGAAACTGTGCCTGCCGCTCATTCATGAAGACATGCAGACGGCCCGCGCCGTCGATGATGGCAGCGTCGGGATTGCCGTCGCCGTCCAAGTCCGCCCACGCAAATCCGCGCAGTCCCGAAATCCCAGCAAAGGGATGAATCGCCAGAAACGTGTCATCGCCATTGTTCCGCAAGACCGTGGGCACGCCCTGTTTCGATCCGAGAACCATGTCGAGGTCGCCATCCGCCTCAATGTCCACCGCCCAGGCGCCCGTGTAGGCCGCGTTCGTCACCGATGCCGGCAGTTTCGTTTTCGCCGTGACATCGGTGAACGCATTGGGACTATCCTGCCGCATCAGCCGCACTCCACCCGCACCAGCCAGCACCAGATCGGTTTTGAAGTCGTAGTTGAAATCGACCGGCACGATGCCTTCAGGCTGGGGTGGCACCGCCCCCCGTCCGCCGGGAAAAGGAAGACTCGCGCTGCTCGACAGCCGTACCTGCTTGCCATTCGCCATCCCGATGACTGGCGCGCCGGCGCTGCCCAGCGGGATTGCTCCGACCCAGTCCCATCGGCCGTCGCCGGAGTCGGCGATCGGCTGATTCGCGAATTTCAGCGCCAGATCCGCCGGTGCGGGGCGGAACACCGGAGTCTCCATGCGAACGAAGCGCGTAAAAGGCTCGGCTTCTTCTCCCGGAGCAGCCTTGATTGCCCGCAGGCTCAGGCGATATTCCGGGACACGCATCAACACGTTGCGCAGAAACGTTGTTTGCGTTGCCGCGGCTCGCAGATCGGATCCCGCCACTGCAGTTTCTACCGCAGCCAATTGTCGTTGCACCTCCGGAGGCCACGACGCCGATTGCGCCTTGACCTTTTCGAGCGCCGACTTCAGCGTGGCCGCATCGCCACGTTTCGCGGCAATCCGGCTCAGTTCCAACTGCGCCGCCAGATTGTCCGGCTGCGCCGCGAGAATCTTCTGCATCAACGCCTGAAAATCCGACTCGCTGTTTGCCCCACCCTGCCGCTCGGTCTCTTCCGCCAGCTGATACAAAGCGCGCAGATTGTGCGGATTCAACTCCACGGCCTTGCGCAGATCCGCCAACGCCTGCGCCGAATTTCCTCGCTGGCTCTCCAGGATTCCCAGCAAGGTGTAGACCTGATCATTCTGCGGAGCCAGTTGGCGCGCCTGCTCGAATCGCTGCGCTGCCAAGTCGTAGTTTCGCTGGCGCAATGCCAGGATCCCCCAGTTCGCCCAACCCGCAGGCTCATCCGGCACGAGTTGGGTGATCTCCGACAGCTTCTGCTCCGCGTGCACGTCATCGCCAACCTGCAGCGCCGCGAGCCCCACATAGAAAGAAGAAACAACATCCGTATAAGCCTTCGACCCCTTCTCCGGAAATTTCGGCTTCCTACTGCAACCGGAGGAAAACAACACGCCTGTAACCAGCAGTACAAGCAACCCCGTCATTCGCGGAAGCAACCATCGTCGAATCGGCATAGGAAGTGGGCGCGAGAAATCTCGATTCGTTACGAAGTTCTCGCTCTCCGTCTCCGTTCTTTTCTAAAAAGCCGCAAACCGTCCATCGTCTCGCAGTGAGCGGCTGCGAGCCGTCTCACGCAGGCTGCAGGTTGCTTTTCGGTTTTCTGCGGCGCGTGATGCCGCGAAACCACAAGAACGCCACCGCCAGGAACGGCAACAGGTACAACAGCAGGTCCCAGCGCCCGTAACCCGGAGGCGTTGCTTCCACCCGAGACAACGCTTCTCCGCTGCCTGCGAAACTTTGCACAATCAGGCGCACGCGCCAGAACTCATCCCGATCAAATTCTGCCGAAGTCTTGAATTCCACCTGCCCTCGCGTATTGTCACGCTCCGTCGGATACACCACCTCGGCGAGTCGCCCGTTTTCCGGTTGCACGCCAATCGAAATTTTCAGATCGCCGGGAATCTGGCCGCCGGGCGGCGGATCCACCAGCACGTAAAATAGGCCCGTTCCCACATCCGGATGCGTCCACAGCGAGATCACGCACGGCCCGACCGCGCGGTTCTCAATAATCGGGAACGGCGGCCCGTTGTGCGCCTTGGCCAGGGACGGCCACAAAAGCGCAATCGCGACCAACGCGCCCGCGGCAATCCGTTCCGCGATTTGAAAACAATTCCGCATTCGATTCCAGCGCCGCAGTTGCAACCCCGTCCCCTTAACCGCTCATCATCGTGGCCCGCATCTCCATCGGCTGGAAGATCAACCACATTGACCCGAGCCACAACAGCGTGCACACCGCCGCCCAGGGAAGAAAAACGCGCATCGTTCGATCTGGCGAATCCTCCTCCGCCAGGGCGTGAGTCACGATCAACGATCCGGCAAAGCCGAGCAGAAGAAATCCAACCTCCACCACCTGCACCATTTTTGCTGGCACGCCCGTCAAGCTCCACAACGGTTCTCCCAGCCACGGCCGTCCCAGGCTTGCCACCGCGCTCTGGGTTACGGGAATGATCGTGTAAATCCCGGTCAAGAAGTGGAAGCCATAATGAGCGAACCATATGCCGAAACCGAGCGGAACCAGCGCGTACGTGTACCGCACCGCGAGCGGCAGCGGCGCCTGTCGAACTCCGCCCCATGCCCGGCTCAACCAGGTCGCGATCACCAGCAGCAGGAGCGGTTCCACCATCAGGAAGAACACGAAAATCAATCCCAGCACCGGAGCCTCGTGGCTCACGTGTAGCGCCCGACCGAGCCAGTTTTCGACCGCATAGACGGGGCTCACCATCCCGAAAGCATTCAGCAGCGCGCCAAACGTAAACACGATAATCAGCGCCGCCAGATCTTTTCGCCGCGAAAAATATCCGATCCCCGACCGCAGCGGATTGGTCAGCAACTCGCTTCCCGGCACCCGGCTCAGGATCCCAACGTTGTCGTGCGGGCACGCATGCACGCAATCCAGACAAAAGGTGCAATCCATGTTTCCAATCTTGCGCGGCTGAAACAGTGCCAGCTCGCAGCCCCGAATCACCACCAGGTCCGAGCCCGGCTCGCGCCGTCCGCGAATGCAATCCTTGGTCTCGCAAGTCGCGCATACCGATTGCTCCCGGACCTTCACCTCAAACGGCGAGAGCATCGACGCCACGAAATTGAACTGGCCAATCGGACAGACAAACTTGCAGAACGAGGCATGCTTGAAAAAACCATCTACGACCAACACGCTGGCGAAGTAGCCCACAATCAGCCAGGCTGTCCACCATGGCGACGACCACAAATCAAACAGTTCGTAGGCAAACAGAATCAGGACAAACAACGCCACCGACATCCACTTGTTGCGCAGCCATGTCGGCCACGCGAGCCGTGGCTTGAAGAAACGCCGCGCGGCCTGTCGCACCAGCATGAAGGGACAAGCCAGGCAGAAGAAGTTCCCTGCGCACAGCAAAACCAGCACCAGCAAGCCGCGAAAATGCAGCCAGCTCAAAGTAGTGGCCAGATTCTTCGGCGCCAGTGTCGGCCCGAACAATCCGTGCAGGATCATCACCACGCTCAGAACCAATAGCGGCGCCTGCAGCAACGGGCGCGCATAACGCCACCGGAACAGACTCCCTAAAAACGGCACCTGCATCAGGTCCAAAGCGGGCTCAGCGTTCTCCACGGCCGGGATGGATATTGGATTCAACAACGGATCTACTCGGGTCGCACACCCCTCACATCGAATTGTTTTTCTACCGCAGCTCCAGTCCCGAGCTTGCCGTGCAAAAGAATCACCCAATCTCCCGCCATGGGAAGCGCGACCTCTGCTTCGTACCGCCCGGGCTGCGTTTCTGTCACATCCGCGAAGTCGGGCTTCATTCCCGCGTGCGACATGTCGGCTTCGACCGCAAGATGCGCCCCGTCCACCGGCTCGCCGGCCGCGTCAGTAATCGTGAAAGTCAGGGTACTGCGGCCAACACGCGCAGGTTGTGGCGTGATCTCTTGCTTGACGCTGAAGCCAGGAGAGCCCACCGCACTCCTCTGGCACCCCATCCCAAGCAACAGCACCAACCCTGCGATTGCGGAGGATATTTTCCTTCGTCTACCCGTGAACGGATACGGGTAGCACCTGCTCCAGCCGGAGCAGAGTACTGCTGTCAGACACTCAATCGAATCACGCCGCACTCGGCAGTTCTTCTCGGTGCCACGCGCAAGTGCAAGCCGCCTGTTCCTTCTCTCCCACAGGCGGAAACATGTGGTAGTACATCGCAATCACCATCGGGACGAACACGATCGAATTGTAGAAAAGATGCAGTTCTACGCGAGGGAAAAACAATTGCAAAACGCTGCACGGAACCGGCCGGCCCCAGAAATTGTGATGTGTCGTTGCTTGCCAGATCAGCAGGAAATGCTCAATGTGATGCCAGAACTGGATCCAGAACGCCACCATCCACCAGGTATACGAGACGCCCGTGAATCCCTTCCGCAACACCCACAGGCCAATCAGCATCACCAGCGCGTAGCTATAGTGCAGCACTTCGGATTGGATCAGCCACGGATAAAACAGGCCCAGCAGCCCACCGGCCTTCGGCCGCGGCCATCCCATCACGTAAATCTGATACGCCTGAAACAGGTGCTCCGCCCAGTGAGCCAGCACAATAAACAGGAAGACCTGCAGCGCCCGCTCGTGCCAGCGCGTATTCAGCTTCTCGAAGAATCCGGTATTCGGGTTTGGGGCAGTATGAATATTGGGAACTGCAGGATTTGACACTGCCATTACCACCCTCCTTGCACCCCACTCTGTTCCAAAACGGGATAACGATTCCATCTCAAGCACTTACGGTCAATAATGGAATCATACTAGTCGCAATTCTGATCGTAGCGCCGGCAGCCTGCCCTGAGCGGAGTCGAAGGGTCCCGCCGGCTGTCCCGAGGGCATCTTGCCCTCGCCGTGCAGATTCGTATCAGGGGCGGCCCTCAGGGACACCAGCCTGGTTAAGGAATGAGAGCGGCTTTTAGCCCGAACTCCGTTCCCCATCTCCACCATCAGAAGTGAAAATTCGTCTCCAGGAAGACCAGCTGCCCGTTCGCGTCCTTGGGATAGATCTTCGCGATCACATTCTTCCCCCAGGCATGCCCGTAATACAACGTGCTGCTGAACGACCGCGTGAACTGGTAATCCGCGCTCAAATCCCACACATTTCCCAGACCGCGGAAATTGTTACTTGGACGCCCGGTGTATCCGAACGTCTTAGCCTGAAACGCGCCCCCGCCCGAATACCAGAGGTCGGCGGAGTTCGCCAGCCGCATAGCGTGCACTTCGCTCCGCAACCCCAGTTTCGACAAAGGCCGCAGATTCAGCGTCGCATACGCGTCCTCATTGTTCATCATGTTGTAGAAAGGGAAGCGCGCATACTGCCGTGGCGTCGTCAGCACCTGGAAGAAGGTGCCGTGGCGTGAATCATTCGGGTTGCCATCGCCGCTGCCATACGAGTACCCCAGGCTGACCCAGGGCTTCAGATGCTCCACCGGCGGCTGCCATCCCGCCTCTCCCACGAACGAGCTCGCCCGCTGTGTCAAGGCACCCCACGACCCACCCTGGAAAACGCCCCACACCAGAAAATCAAACTTGCCGGAATGGTCGGTATTGAAGACCTGCACGTAATTTCCGCCCACCGTCGCCAGCTTGATCTTCTCCGTATCCGCCGTTCTGACCGGGGTTGGGCGATTGTCCGTCTTCAGCACACTCCGGTTATCCACATAGCCCAGGCCGAATACCCGTATCTGTGCCGGGGTGCGCGACGAATTCACCGACCGCGTGTACGCCCCGTAATACAACGACACGTTTAACTCCGGCATTCCGTCCACTTGGTACACGCCGGCCGTCGGGCGCGCGCCAAAAAACGTCACGTTATTCGGCCCTGCGTTGAAGGAAAGCTGTCCGCCGTCGTAAGTGCGCTGCACGGCGGCAAACGCGAAATTCGAAATCAGACGGCTCGAGATGCGGTTGAGCACCAGCGAGGCCAAGGTCGCATCGCTCGCCTTCACTTCCGTCCCGTCGAAATACTCAAAGCGCCCGAGCTTCAACCGTGCCGGTCCCAAGCGCTTGAAGTCCACATAGGCCTGTTTCAGAAAGATGCTGGCGTCGTTGCGAGTATTGTTGTTGGCGGCGTAATAACTCCCTCCCAGTCCCAGCTGGCCCTGGGGAGCAGCAACCACGGCATCGTTCGGCAAGCCCAGGATCGAGGGCTGCTCCATCTCCGCGAACCAGTCGACACTCTCGCGCGTCTGTCCGATACCGATCCGCAAGAGCGAATCCCACAACCCGTAATCGCTGTTGCCCGCCGGACCCTTAAACCAGTTCCAACCCTCCGCGCGGGTACGCCAATTGACCGAGATTTCCAGCGGCCCGATCTTGTGCTTCTGCGGCGGCGCGGGATCCTTCTTCGCTGGCGATTCTGCACGTGCCTCCGGCGTTTCCGGCAGCGCTCGCTCGACCGGAGGATTCTGCTGTCCGAATAGCGCGCTCGAAAAAACGAGCGTCCCGCATAAAACCGTTCCGCATAAAACAGTAACTCCCAGTCTCATCACCCACTCCTGTGAGGCCAGCCTCAAATGTCTTGAAACGATTTCCCGCTGCGGTCAGAACGATCGCAGCCCCTAAAAGTTGGAGAGGAATTTACTGGCGCCTATCAACCGCAGCAATAGTGGAAAGATACTAGCGAACCAACACGTGAAACGGAGTTCGGACGAACCAGGAAAGATTTCTAAAAGCTTCGCAACAAAATTTGGGGGCCGTGGGTCGACATGAGGCGCTTAGCACAGGCTGGGGAAAAACGACGGTAGCGCCGGCGTCCCGCCGGCTGTCGCGAGAGCTTGCCCTGAGCTTGTCGAAGGGGCATCCTGCCCTCGCCCGCGCAAAAGTGGTAGGGGCACGCCTTAGGCGTGCTCATGGCGGGAGCCTGCCGAAATCCCGAGCGCAGAACTCTACGCGGTGGCCCGGAGCCCCGTCATCGAATCGATCTGGATTCGGAACAACAGCGGAGCGATCAAATGGTTGCCCGATGTGATCTGGCGCTCGGCCATGGCGGTCTGCCACCAGCGATGGCGCTTCTCCAGTAGTTTCTTCGCGTGCTCATGCTCTTCGGAGTACTGTGGTTCACGCAGTTCCTGGTAGTGCCCGTTCACCACCACACTCGCCCACAGTTCATGGCTCTGAATCTCATCGACCTGCACACACACCTTCGGATTCGCCCGCATCCACTCGATCTTCTGGCCCAAGGTGGATAGGGCGTACAGGTTGCCGTCGTCATAGGCGAAGTAAATTGGAACGACGTAGGGTTGGTTGTCGAGCGCGCACGCGAGTCTTGCCACAGTGGCTTGTAACAGCATCGACTTGCACTCTTCCGGCGTAAGCTGGTTGATGACCATCGCATTGTCATTGTACTTCGAGGGGGGAGGCCTGAGGACCCCGAGGAAACGGTGACGACGTTCCGGCGCGATCATGGCAGTGGGGTCGGCTTTTTCAGTTTAAAATTGGTAGTCCATCGACAGCTGTCCCCTTGAACTAATTCCCGAAGCATCACATTTTTTGAACGAGTACACATGCGGACATTTTTTTTACACGAAATTCTTTATTCAGTAATGTTCCGTCCCGCCGCACAGACGTACCATACCTCGGGAGTTCCAGGTCCATTGATTCCACATCAGGAGACTGAAATGAAATTTCACCCCAAATTCGCACAGATAAAAAGAGAAGGTGCAGCCTCAAGTGCTTGGGCCCCTTGGCACGGCCAGGCCGTTGCATTGGGAACCGCGGTACTCCTGGCCTTGTCCCCGGTGGCGCCCGCGTGGGCGGCCCCGGCTGCAGGCGCAGCTACGAAGCTCGCAGCGGCGAGACCGGCACCGCCGGCTCCCAGTCCTGGCGGAGCTTGCCAGCTCAACTCGCCTCGCGGGAAGGTCAGCCATGTAGTCACCATCATCTTCGACAATACGCACTTCAAGCGCGACCCCGCACGCGATGGCTCGACCCTGGTACCTTCCGACCTTGAGCAGATGCCGCACCTGCTCAACTTCATCAAGCAGAATGGCACGCTCCTTTCCAATCATCACACACCGCTGATTGCGCACACCTCCGACGACATCATCACCATCCTTACCGGCGTCTATCCTGCCCGCCACGGCGTGGCGACCGCCGCCAACAGCTACCTCGAATACAGCGGCGCGAATGGCACAACCCAGTCGCAGTCCGGCTTCACCTATTGGACGGACCTGACCCGGGACACCACCTATAACCTGATCAGCGGTCCTGTGGATGCAAGTCACCCGAATGGCGTCAACGCTCCTGCGCCCTGGGTGCCCTTTACCCGCGCTGGCTGCGACGTTGGTGCCGCCGCCGCCGCCGACATGGAGATCGAGAACACCGGCGTCGACCTCTCCACTGTATTCGGACCAGGCTCGCCGCAGACCACGGATCCCAATGCCTTCGCGAACTATGAGGGTGTGGCCATCCACTGCGCGGCAAACAGCACGCTTTGCTCCGCCGCGAATGGCGGCTTCCCCGACAAGTTGCCATGGGAGCCGAATGCCGATGGCTCGGCGGCATCGACCGATCCGGCTACCGGGACCTCCACTGCTTACGAGGGATATAACGCCCTCTTCGGCCACAAGTACGTCACCCAAGCCTTCCGGAATCTCGGGCTGGGCAGCAATGTGCTCGACGCGAATGGAAACCTGAAGGACATCAACGGCAACATCATGGTCGATGACTTCAACGGAACCATCACGCCGGGCTTCCCGGGTTTCAGTCTGGCGCCGCAATATTCGCTGGGCTATGTCGCCGACATGCTCGAGGCTGGCGTACCTGTGGTGTATGCCTACATCGCCACGCCGCACCGTCCGCTGCCGACGAACCCCTACGGCTATGGAGTCGCCGGAGACGTGAACGACTATGGTCCGGGACAGGCGGGCTATGTCTTCCAACTCCAGCAGTACGACGACGCCTTCCACAAGTTCTTCAGGCGTCTTGCCAAAGACGGCATCACCCCGGAGAACACGCTGTTCATGATCATGGCCGAGGAGGGGGATCATGTGGTCGCGGCCAACCCCACCAACCCTGGCTGCGACGGTGTGACCACGCCGTGCACCTATGGCAACACACCGGGCAATGAGGTCGGCGAGCTGGCTCTGAACCTCCTCGGCTTGCTGAATTTCGAGAAGGGGATCACGACACCCGCGTCGATCAACAGCGATTCTGCACCTGACATTTACCTGACCGGCAACCCCGGCCCAAACGATCCCGTGCTGCGGGCCTTTGAGCAGGCCTCCGGCACGGTGACGGCGATCAATCCAATTTCCGGAGCTACGGACACCATCGCCCAACAAATGGCCAATTCCGTCGAGTTCAAGATGCTGCACATGCAGACCTCTGACCCGCTACGCACGCCGAGCTTCACCATCTTTGCCAACCCCGACTACTTTGTTTCGGCCACATCGCCGGCCTGCACCACCTCTGCGGCCTGTGTCGTGCAACAGCCGGGCTTCGCATGGAACCACGGCGACGTGCCGCCGGAGATCACCAACACCTGGCTGGGTATGGTCGGCCCCGGGATCGATGACGAAGGCGTGGACAAATCGACCTTCTCGGATCACACCGACGTCCGGCCCACGATGCTCACATTGCTCGGTCTAAAGGACGATTACTCGCACGACGGACGCGCCCTCGTCGAAAAACTCGAGGGCTGGGCGCTGCCTTCTGCAGTCCGGAAGAGCGATAACTTCGTCGCCTTGGCTCGGGCACTGAAACGGATCACCGCCCCGGTTGGTCCGTTAGGCCTCGCAACTCTCCACGCGTCCACGGTCGCCATGGAAAGTGGCAACGCCCAGGACGACTCCACCTACACCAGCATCGAAAATCAGCTTGCTTCTTTCACCGCCCAGCGCGATGCGCTCGTGGCGCAAATCCTGCCGCTACTCGAAGCTTCCGAATTCGACGGCACACCGATTCCGGACAGCGTTGCACATAACCTGATTCATCAGGCAGCAAATCTGCTGTCCAGTGTGCAAGCCTACGCGAACGGTTTGTAACAAACGAACTGCAGTAGTTCTGCAGAAAACAAATCTGCAGAAAACAAATAAGAGGGGCGCAATTTATTTTGCGCTCCTTTTCTTTTGCGCGGTCGACCACGCGACTGCCGAGTGTTTGTGCATGCCGACAGTGCCGGAGATGCTCCCATGCGGATATTCTGAGCCAGTCTGCGACAGCGCTCCTGGGCAACTCGAATCAAACGTCCGGCGCACGTGGGACGATAACGTTCCGGCGGCGGAACGAGCCGATCACTCCGACACCGGAGGTACACGGAGCGAAGCGGCCAAATGAAGTTGCCGATTTTAAAAAGTGGTAAATGTGGTGGAGGCGGCGGGAGTCGAACCCGCGTCCGAAAATGTCACTGGTCAAGAGCCTACATGCGTAGTCCTGTTCATGCCCTGGGCATTACCCCAGGACGTTCGCGGTCCGCGCTCAGAACGGACAAGAAACGCGTCCCGCTAGCCTGAGATCTTAGCCTCTCTGCCCAGACGTAGCAGAGAAGAGCAGCCCGCTGTGTGACGTCCTTCGGAGGCCCACGGGCGAAGCCTCCTCGGACGGCTGCCTAAACTAGTTAGGCTGCGTATGCCATCTGTTGATTGGCAATTATCATTTTGCCCACGATTACGGGTGTGTGCACCCCGGCATGCCTCTTGGCCGCAAGCATCTCCGTCGAAGCCGT
>Ga0307478_10001882_pt1 | contig 17413 bp, 13 predicted proteins | sample atmos_gasesECM4C_2_FD_203713 | JGI IMG/M metagenome (GOLD analysis project Ga0307478, IMG submission 203713) | Hardwood forest soil microbial communities from Morgan-Monroe State Forest, Indiana, United States - atmos_gasesECM4C_05 | ecosystem: Environmental > Terrestrial > Soil > Temperate... | reverse complement strand
GAAGTAGTTCCGCGTTTTCGAAGGGCCTGTAGCTCAGGTGGCTAGAGCGCGCCCCTGATAAGGGCGAGGTCGGTAGTTCAAGTCTACCCAGGCCCACCATTGCTTTCTGCACCCGCGGATTGTAATTCCAGGCTATACAATTCGCGCCTTCCATCGGTTCCCAGCAAACAGTAGAGATCCTGTAAGCCATATCCAGGTCTGTTACGTTTCTACCCCGCGAAATACGGGATCCCCTTGAGCAATTCTTGTCATGTCAGCTAACCGCCATATCTACAGCTGATTAGCACCGCCTGAGGCTGGCCTGATACATGCACTACTAAGAGTGAATTCAAATCTCAGCCTGAGCAATATCAAGCGATTCGAGGGGTCTGAACCGTGGACAAACGCAGAATCAAATCGGTCGAGGCATCCCCAACCGCGAATCGCGAGCGCGGATTTTCGATCATAGAATTGATCGTCGTGATGGCCATGGCGACCATTATAACTGCCATAGCAATCATCCAATTGCACCCGACGTTGCAGCAGTATCGCGCCAACGCCGGATTGGATCAGCTGAAAGGCGCGCTGCGCCAAGCGCGCGAAACGGCAATTTCACAGCGCCGCACAATTGTAATCACGTTCCCGACAGTCAACAGCGTCCAAAACACTATCCAAATGTATCAAATGGTGGTCACTACCCCAACGGGTGGGGGCACCCCGACGGTCGCGGAAGCCACAACTCCGTTCAACACAGTGGTACTGGAAGGCACCGTACAATTCATGACCTACGCCAGTGAGACCGACACGCCCGACGGCTATCTTAACAGCGGCTCCCCCACCGCGCCCAATGGGGTCTACACGGAAAGCACCACAAGCGCGATCGTGGCGGGCGGCCCGACCAGCGGAATGCAGTTCCAGAGCGATGGGACCTTCACCGACGGAAATGGCTCCCTGCTCAATGCCACTATTTTTATCGGTGTGCCAAGCATAAAGGAGACCGCGCGCGCGGCGACAATCCTCGGCGGCACGGGGCGGGTACATACCTGGAGCAATAACGACGGTGGATGGATCGTCCGATGAGAAGGAGAACACGCATGGGTGCGCGGATGAGGCAAGATTTGAACGCGGGCTTCTCGCTGATTGAAACCGTCATCGCCGTGGCAATCGTGGCCGTGGGCATTCTGAGTTTGGCGGCCATGCTGGCGAGCGGCTTGGCGTACATGGCCGTATCTCAGAACGATTACATCGCGCAGGAGAAGGCGGCCGAAGCGGTGGAATCAATATTTACCGCGCGCGATATGGGCCAGGCTACGTGGTCCACCATCTGCAACGTCGGTTCGTCCGTCTGCAGCGGCGGCATCTTCGTTGCCGGCGCATTGCCGCTATGCGGAACCGGAGCGGACGGAATCGTCGGCACAGCGGACGATTTCAATGGCAGCGACACCGCCTGCGCGGGCGGGGCGCTGGCGCAGCCGGACTCGATCGTTATGCCGGCCGGTAGCGGAGGAGCGGTGAACGTCAATTTGGCTTCCGCGCCAACCAGCACCAACGGGAGCCTCGTATCGCTCTCCAATTGGAATTTTCTTCGGACCATCGCGATCACGAAGGTGGTCGATAGCAACGGGAATGCGATACCCAACCTGCGCCAGATCCAGGTGACCATCACGTATACGGCCGCCCGGTTCACGCGGCGGTATGTGCTCACAACGAACATTTCGAATTTCTCGTGAGGCGCGACGCGAAGGGAGACCCAGAATGAAGCGTGAAGCCGGATTCACCATGGTGGAAATGCTTATTGCCATGGCCGTGATGCTCATCATCGTGGCGACCGCACTGGGCACGCTCACACAGGCAATCTATGCCACCGAGGGCATTGGACTGATGGCGGACACCGAGGAGAACCTTCGCGCGGGCATGAATTACATTTCGCGAGACCTGATCCAGGCTGGAGAAGGGATTCCACAGGAGGGAATCACCATCCCGAATAACGGTACGACGTCGGCCCTCAATCGCCCTGGGCCGGTGATCTCTCCGGCCGTTGGGACATTCGACACCGCCCTTAGGGCGCTTCCCCCTGTTATCGCCGGGTATCGGCTCGGACCGACAACCAGCACGTCGGGCAATGCTTCGGACATCGTAACCATCCTATACGCCGATACCACGCTTGTGGACAAAAACAACCACTGGCTGAATGAATATCCGATCGCGGGATCGGGTGGTACGTCAGGGTGCGCGACGGGAAACGCGAGTCCGGATCCTCAGGGAACCATCACAACGTCGACCTCGAACACGGTGGTGACCTTCGATAAATCCTGCATCATTATCAACAACGGCAACACGGGAATCAATCCCGGCGATTTGATCATGCTCCAGAACAACAACACTATCGGCAGCGATGCCAACTTTACCTCGAGCGATGCCGACACCAGCAACAACACGGGCAGTGTGGCCCTCCTCACTGTCTCGGCCATCAGCACAAGCGCCAATTCCATCACATTCAGTTCCGGCGACGCTTTCAATCTGAACAACTCGGGCCTGACGAGGGGCACCATCGCGCAAATTCAATTGACCGCGGGCCCGCCGCCGACCTACCCGACGACGACGGCCACGCGCGTTTGGATGATTACGTATTACATCGACAATTCGAACACGCAGCGCCCGATGTTGATGCGCCAGGTGAATCTGAATACTGCGCAGCCCGTGGGCGAAGTGATCGAGAATTTCCAGATCTTTTACGACATCCTCAACGCGGGGGCCACCCCTCCATCCGTCACCACGGGAGTGGAGTCGCCTACGGACACGCAATTGCCCTCCATCCGCGATGCGTACGTCGTGCTGTTCGCGCGTTCCGAGTTTCCCTACAGCCAGAGCGGAACGTATTTCCGTAATAATTTGTCCTCGGTGGTCAGCATGCGCGGCGTGGATTTCTACAATGAATTCACCAACTGAACGGCGCGCTGGGATTTCGGCTACGGTGTTGCCAAGGAGAGCTTCGGTGAAAAACCGTCAAGACAATGGAATGGCGCTCATCACTGCAATTCTCGTGCTCCTGCTGACTTCCACGATGATCGTGGGGGTGGCGTGGCTGACCCTGAATGATCAGAGGCTCGGCGGCAACAACAACGACCGGCAACTGGCGTTCTATGGCGCCGAATCAGGCTTGGAAACCCTGACGGCCCGTTTGGAAAACGAGTTCGACGCCAATTATGCGCCGACGGCAACCGACATCTCTAATCTCCAGCTGAATCCGCCGACCAATGTTCCCGGAGTTCAATATCTGGCTCCCGGCCTCACAACCAACGGCACCGGGTTCACGATCACCTTCAATAAGGATGGGAATGGGAACCCGGCATCGAACAGCGGCCAGTTGACCACGGGACAGGAGTCGGGGCTTGTGTCGCAGAATACTCCTTATACGCTCACGGTGACTGCTCACACCAGCTATGGATCGGAAGTGAGACTCCAGCGCGTGGTGCAAACGGTAGCTATCCCGGTTTTCGAGTTCGGGGTGTTCTGCCAATATGACTGCGCCTTCTTCTCCGGCACGAACTTCACCATGGGCGGCCGCGTAGCCGCAAACGGCAACCTGTGGCTGCAGGAACAATCCGGCAAAACTCTCAAAATATCCGGCAAAACCACCGCTGCGGGAGAGATCGATACAACCACACTCGAGAACGGCGGAAGTGTGGCCGCGTATGGCGGCACGGTGGACCTCGCGGACAATAATAGCGTCTATCACGACCTATTGGGCCAACCGACGACGCAAAGCGTCAACGGCACGACATGGAACATGAACACGCTGACTGCGGCGGAGGCGGCCAGTCCCGTCACTTACACGTACAATTCGGGTTTCAACGGAGTTGCAAAAGGCACCTATGGCAACAACGTCGGCGTGAATGAAACGGGGGTGAAGCCGCTCAATGTTGCTATCGCCACGGCTGCCATCGGCGGCCAGCCCATTGACCTGATTCGCCGGCCGGTATTGAACGAAGACACGGCGAGTCCCAACAAACTTGCTGAACGCTTCTACGGTAACCAACAGACGAGTGTGCGGATTCTGCTATCCGATTACGGCACCGACGGGACTTGCGCCAAGAGCGATATCAGCAGCACCAGCCCGATCGCTCTTCCGAACCTCGCTACGAACGCCACCAACTCGCCCGTGGACCTGGCAACTCTGTCGTGGGATACATCGGCAACCACGCATCACCTCAACGATGGAGGCCATCCTCCTCCATATAATGCCGCTCCGGGCGGGATTACCACGGCCAATATTGGTCCGCCTGTCTACCCTTTGCCGGTTTCTTATGCGCAGGGCGCCAGCTACAATGCCGGGACCAATCCAGACGGCTACTGGGTGCAGGAATGGTATCCAATCATCACAGGCTGCCTGAAAATCGAATATCAGGACAATCAGAGTCCCCAGGTCTGGCATGACATCACATGGACAGTCCTGAACCTTGGTTACACGGGACGAAATATCAATCCCCAGCCCTCGACTGGGTACGTCGCGTCACCCAGGCAGCCTTCTTTTATGACGACGGACGTTGCCTCTCAGGGCCCGACGGTCCTTGCGGCGATCACTCCTGTTTGCAACACCACGATCCCAAGCCCCAACGCCGTAATCCGGTTGGCGCGCGTGCGCGACAATCCCTCGTTTGCAGCAACCGGCGGATGCGGCACTCTGCCTACTGGTGCCACGACTCAGCATGGGACGGATTACTGGCCCAATGTACTGTATGACCCCCGTGAAGGATTATTGCGCGATTACACATCTACCACGGTTACGAGTCCTACCTTGGCCGGTTCCATGTATTACGTCGAGCTGGACGTCGCCAACCTGGCCAGATGCCTGACGGGCGTCACTTGCACGGGCATCAGCAACATCGAGAACACGACCGGTTACGCCGTCTATTTCTCCGACCGCCGCAGTGAACAGAAGGACTCGAACCCGCCCGCTTCTGTCGGAACCACCGCAATGCTCACGGGCGGATTCGGCTACGACGATTTCGTGAATCCCACCGACGGGAACGGATGCCCGAACGGTACACTGAACACGGGAGAGGACGTGGAATCCGATTATACCAACGGCATCTCCCAGAACCCCGTCACAACCACGACCCCGCGCACTTACGGCAATATCCTAAATCCCGGTACGGCCCCTCCGGGGCTATGGCCCGTTTCAGACCTCGGAAACACCTTCACTTACCCCGCGCAAGCGTACTCGCAACTGTATGCAACAGTGGGAACGGCTCCCATTGGGACGGCTCTGACCTCGCTGGAAGGGGCGGTGCTGACGAAGTACCCTCCGGACACGAGTTGCGTCGGAGGTACGGGCCTGACTTGGCCGTACGTGGCCGCCAAGCCGATGGACGTGCGCGAAAACCCGCCAATTTTCTTTCGCCGTGCCCTCAAGCTGGTTGATGGCAGCAGTATCGGCACCAGCGCCACCGCCTCCATATTCGGGTCCTGCAACAGTGTGCCCTGCGGCCTGACCATCGCTTCGGAGAACCCGGTGTACGTGCAGGGCGACTACAACAACAACCCCAATGCGGACGCAACCCTCAACACTCCATCCACCGATAAGCACGCGGCGTGCGCAATCATCGCCGACGCCGTCACGCTGCTCTCCGACTATTGGAACGACGCCAATTCGTTTGCCTTCCCGTATGTCTACAATAACAGTGATCCCACAACCCCTCCCAGTAAGCGCAGGGCGACCCAGACGACCTATCGCGTGGCCATTCTGGGCGGCAAGCAAGTCCCATTTCCAAAGCCGACGTATACGACACCAACGCCGGATGCGGACATGGGCACGGACGGCGGAGTTCACAACTTCCTGCGCTTCATCGAGGACTGGAACGGCGTTCAAATCTATTACACGGGCTCGTTGGTCAGCATGTACTACAACCACCAAGCTGTAGGTATCTATAAATATAACCAAGCCGGCGGCAGCGTATATGACGCGCCGAGTCGCAACTACTCCTTCGACCAGGATTTCCTCACTCCCGCGCTGCTGCCACCGGAGACGCCCATGCTCCGCGACGTGAATGCCATCGGCTTCACGCAGATGATTCTGCCGACGCAGTAGAGGCTCTTTCATCCCCGCAACACCCCGAGCGGCTCCCTACACCCCGGGAGCCGCTTTTATTTTGCGCGCCGCTCACCGCGGCCCAGCCCAGGCGGCGCCGGACTGGCCGCCTCATGGCCCCACCGGGCGTATACGCGGATTGAAATTCGTGTTCACCTCGGGCGTAGTGCATGCGGGCGTGGCCCCGGAGGGGCACAGGTCCCCCAGCGCGATGCTGAAGTCGCTCCGCTGCGCGAGCCCCACAATCGGCTCGGCGTAGATCAGGTAGCTGTGTCCCACGGGCAGGCGCTCGATATCGAACGAGCCATCAAATTGCGGCGGAGGACTCGCGGCATTGCAGCTCCAGCCTCCCAGCGTCCCGGCGATCACCGCTCCCGTTGCCGCGTCCACCGCCACCACGCTCGGGCCGAAAATCCCCGTCACGGACCTGCCCGCCGAGGGCGCGGGAATCGTCGCCAGCGCGAAGGGATTGGCGGGCAGCACCTGCCCGCGAATCGCGCCGATATTCACCGTGTCGCTGGGATCGGGATAGAGCATGCGAAGCGCCGTGCGATCGTCGTCCGCCAGCGGTCCATCGGGCGCCTGCGCGGTTGGCCGCTGGCCGAGGAATTGCCCGGGCGGTGGCGCGAAAGGCCACATGATCGAGCGCCACACGGCGGAGTGGTCGAGCGCGAACCAGTGCCCCAGCTCGTGAATCAGCAGCGATTCCAGATCGTAGGCCCCCTGCCCCTGCGGCGTGGCTAGCGCCGCTGGCGTGGCGAATGTCGCCTGGCCGTCATTGCGAAAAAGCGTATCCGCCTCGAGAATTTGGCCCGCGAATGCGGCCGTCTGGCTCGTGCCCACGGACGCGCCCGGCGCATTGGCCGTGATGATCACCGTGAACGCGAGCACGCCGCTCGTGAATCCCATACTCGCCTGGTTGAAGCATATTGAATTGAGACCGTCCGCGTTGTTCTCCTCATCGTTGATGCACGAATTCGCGCTGCTCGCGCGCGCGAGCGGCGCGATCTCTCCCGGATACGCCGTCGCATTCAACGTGGTCCCGGTGACGCCCGTCCAAGCCCCGAACGAAGCCGTGATCGCCTGCTCGATTTCCGTGAGCTGCGCGCTCGTCCCTGAAGTGGCCGCCGTCAGAATCGTCGCCGGCGCGAGCGGCAGCGACGTGCTCCATCGCCGATTGAGCAGCGCCCCCGGCGAAAGATTCCAGCGATCGAACTGCGGGCATCCGCCCGCCTGCGGAACCGTGGTCTGCACCAGATAGCCGCTCGCTGTGGGATCAAGCGCCAGCGCGCAGAAAAGCAGCGCTGCCATCGCCGTGGCTGCGGCGCGCTTCATGGTTTCCTCCCGCTTTCGCTCGAAAGGGCTGCGTCCACCTGCGCGTGCAGCGAATCCACCGGCATGCGCACGATTCCGCCCGCCTCGAACCGCCGCGTCGCCGCATCGAACGTCGCGAGCGCCGCCGTATCCTGCGTCGCGCTTTCTCCTCCCGTGCCGATATCGCGCCGAATGCGGAATGTGCCCTGCTCCCAGCTCACGATGGAAAAATCGCCGCGCTCGGTCCGTTCGAGGAACAGCACCACCTCCTCGCCCGGCCGGAAGCGCGGGATGCCCGCAACGCTTGTGGTCACATTTCCGGCTCTCCCGCCGAGCAGTCGCACGCTGATTTGCGCGGGCGCCTCGCCCCGCCAGACCTCCTCCACGCGGAAAGTTGTGAACGTCCAGATTTCCCCGGCGTCCCAGCCTGTGCTATTTGCCTCGCACTGCGCGCGAACGATTACCTGCGCCGTGCGCGACATTCGCGCCACGGACATCCGCGCAAGCGTTGTCGCCGCCCCCGTGGCCGCCAGCGCAGCCAGCATGGTCAGGATGGCCGCCGCCATCGCGACGCGCCATCGCGCAGAATTCCCGCTTCGAATGTGAATCATCACCGCACCTCCAGCATTCCCGTAGCCACGGCGCCGTCATTATTGGGCGTGGTGATGAAGAGCGTCCGCAAGCCCGGAAGTGTTGCGCTCGAAATCTGTAAATCGAGTTCAATCATGTTGGGGAAAATTCCGGTCACGGCGGAGGCCGTCACGCCGATGTCACCGGCGCCGGGCCCCGTGAACGCGTAGGCAAACGCCGGATCCAGCCCAGTGCCGTGAACGCAGATGCTCACCGTGGCCCCGCCGGAGGCCGGCCGCGTGACGGCAAGCGGCGAGCCTTGTATCCCGCATGTGTTGCCGCCGGTCAGCAGGCCGATGAAATCCACGTTGATGGGCGAAGAGGCTGCGGCGGTAGTGGGTTCCACCACAATAATATTTTTCGCCGCGGCCACGGGCGCGCCCGCGCTCAGCGAAATCGCATCCTCCGAAACAACGAAAGGCTCGACCACGAACGGCACGGGATTCGATAGCACCGCCGGAGGGCCTGGATTCTGCACCTGAATCGTGAACGTACCCGCCGTCTGAACGTCCGATGGATTGAGCGACGTGATGCATCCCTCCGCCGTGGCGCACGTCGTGCTTCGCGCGACTCCGTTCACAAGAATCACGGACGCGGAGCCGCCATTTCCGGCGATGAAGTTCACGCCTCGAACCGCGAAGGGAAAACTTTCCACTGCGCCGGCAAGCACGCTCGAAGGCAAAATCTTTTCGATGGCTGGCCCGCTCGCGAGCGCGATAGTGGCCGTGGCGAATTTCGTGGGGTCTGCCACGCTTGTGGCGATCACGGAAACCGCGTTCGGCGAAGGAGGAAAAATCGGCGCATAGTAAATTCCGTTCGCGTCTACCGACCCGCAAGCCGCTCCGGCGCATCCTTGCCCCGCGACGCCGCTCTGGACACTCCATGTCACGCCCGTATTCGTCGTGTTCGTAACGGTGGCAAAAAACTGCTGCGTGCTCAGCGTGGCCGCCGATGTCGGCACGAACGCATACGGCGGCGACACAGTCACCGCCACGGGACCGGAAGGGCCGGCGATCGTAATCAACGCCATACCACTGCGCGAAACATCGGCATGGCTCGTCGCCGTCAGGACCACTGGATTCATCGCCGGTGCGAACGCCGGTGCCAGGTAATCAATGCCGCCGGAAACAGGTCCCGCCGGTGGCGTGCAGGGATTCGTGCCGGATATGCATACCTGGCCCACGCTCGCGTTGCCGTTGGGAATGTTGTTGACGGACCAAGTTACGCTCGCATCCGGCGTATTCGTCACCGTCGCCGTGAAGGACGCGCGCTGGCTCAACGCCAGATTTGCCGAAGCGGGTGAAACATTCACGCTCACGTTGCTCGTAATCGTCGCGCTCGCCGACGCTTCGATCGAACCCTCGGCTGGCAAGGGCGCCGTAGCGTGAATCGTCACCGTATTGGGAGTGGGAAGGTCGGCGGGAGCCGTATAAAGCGCCGTGCTGCCGCCGGTGCTCGCGATCGTGCCGGTGGCCGCGTTGCCTCCCACGATGCCGTCCACGTCCCATGTGATTGCTGTTCCGCTCGCGATGCAAAACGAAGCCGTGAAGGTTTGCGTCTGGCCCAGCGTGACTTGCGCCGTAGAAGGCGAAATCGAATTTGTCGCCGTGCATATTATGGTGGCGCTCGCGCTCCCCGATTTCGTGTCATCCGCGGTGCTCGTGGCTGTCACCGCCACTGTGGAGGGAGTCGGAGGCACGGCCGGAGCCGTGTAGAGGGCGGTCGTTGTGCCGTTCGACGCGCTGCTCGTCGCGATTGTGCCCACGGTTGAATTGCCGCCCGGGATTCCATTCACGCTCCACGTCACTCCCGTCGATGCGCTGCCCGCGCCGGAGACGCTTGCCGTGTAAACCTGTGCTCCGCCCGCTGGAACCGTCGCTGTCGCTGGCAAAACGCTCACCATGATGTTGTCGCTAAGACTTATGGTGGCGGTCGCGCTGCCGGATTTCGAGCTGTCTGCGGTGCTCGTGGCTGTCACGGTGACCGTTGCGGGAGACGGAGGCACAGCCGGAGCCGTATAGAGCGCCGTCGTTGTGCCGTTCGACGCGCCGCTCGTCGCGATCGTGCCCACGATCGAATTGCCACCCGGAATTCCATTCACACTCCACGTCACTCCCGTCGATGCGCCGCCCGCACCGGAGACGGTCGCCGTGTAAACTTGCGTTCCGCCCGCCGGAACCGTCGCTGTCGCTGGCAAAACGCTCACCATAATGCCATCGCTAAGTGTTACCACTGCCGAAGCGCTCGCTTGCGAGTCGGCCTGGCTCACGGCCGTCACCGTGACGCTCGGAGACGAGGGCATAACAGCGGGCGCCGTATAAAGGCCGCTCGCCGAAATCGTGCCCGTCGCCGCGCTGCCGCCAACGACGCCATCTACTTCCCACGTCACGCTCGTGTTCGATATGCCCGTCACCGTCGCTTGAAACTGTTCCGTCCCGTCGAGCGAAAGGCTTGCGCTCGTCGGCTGAACCGACACGGTCACGTTGGGTGGCGGGGGAGGCGGTGGGGGATTGTTGGATGGGCTTGTGGCCCCCACACAATTGGCCAGCAATATAATGGGGATAATAAGAATGAAGGTCGCGAAAAAATTAAGAAAGCCGAGCCTGTGGGGGCCGCAAGGAATCGCCCGCTCACCGCGCGCGTGATGTGTAGACCACTTTCGCCGTTGCGTGACGATTTGCATACGCGCACACCGCCAGCGCAATGGATGTGCCAAAGCGGAGCAGTACTCATCGAAGCCCTGCGAAAAAATGGACCGGGCAGAGGATCTTTCTTAAGTGATTGTCACGGGGTCAATTACGGTGTCCGCGAACCACGCGTCTCATCGGATGGCGTTGCGCCATTCACGCGCTCCGGACGCTTCGCGCCCAGCTATCTGTTCCACAGTGGCATAGATGCGGTCCCATATCGGGAATAGACATCTCGCCGACGCTACGCCGCGAGAATCGCTTTGAGGGCGGTATCGAGGGTATCGAAGCGGAAAGCGTAGCCTGCGGTGAGCAATTTTTCAGGACGCGCACGCTGGCCGGCCAGCAGCAGCTCATCCGCCAGTTCGCCCAGCACCAGCCGCAGCGCAAACGCTGGCGCCGGGAAAATCGCCGGACGATGAAGTGCATGCGCGAGCGTGCGCGTGAATTCGGCGTTCCGCACCGCATTCGGCGCTACCACATTCACGGGGCCGCTCATGTCCGCATTCGCAATCACAAATCGAATCGCACCGATCACATCCTCGAGCGCAATCCACGGCATCCACTGCTTGCCGCTGCCGAGCCGCCCGCCCGCGCCCAGCTTGAATGGAGTCAGCATCCGCGGCAGCGCGCCGCCCTCCGCCGAGAGAATCACGCCGAAGCGCGCAAGCACGGTGCGGATGCCGCTTCCTTCGGCGCGCATGGCCTCCGCCTCCCAGTCGCGCGCCAGCTCTGCGAGAAAACCCGTTCCGGCGCCGCTCGATTCCGTGAGAATTTCGTCCCCGCGATCGCCGTAATATCCCACGGCGGACGCGGAAATCAGCACGCGCGGTTTCTGCCGCAGACGCCCGAGCGCGTCCACCAGCGTGCGCGTGGCATCCACGCGGCTCGCGCGAAGGATTGCCTTTCGCGCCGGCGTCCACCGGCCTCCGGCGATGCTCGCTCCGTTGAGGTTTACCACCACATCGGCGCCCTCCATCGCGGATGCGTCCACGCTCCCGTTCCTCGGGTCCCAGCGGATTCCCCCGTCCGGCGCTGCGCCTCCGGGCCGCACCAGGTGCGCAACCGTCGAGCCCTCCGCGCGAAATGCCTTCGTCAGCGCCGTTCCTGCCAGCCCCGACGCCCCTGAAATCAGAATCCTCATGATGCCGCCTTCAACCGCAGTCTTCGCTCGAAGAATTCGCAAGCCCACACTATGGCCCGCGCGCCACGCCGTCAAGCGAACCCCCGCGCCCGCGCGGCAATCACATGCAACAACCCAATGTGCGATAGAATCAGCTGCTTTCGCGCGAGGTGCGCATGAATCGGCTCGAGCGATGCTTCGGCGCCGCCGTCCTTCTCGTGGGCGTGTCTCTTATTTCGCTGGCGATTTCGGAGGGCGCGCAAAACGCGGGTGCAATTCCCGGCTTCGCGCCCACGCGCGTCGAAGCGGAGCAGCAGCTCGAGGCCAAGCTGCGCGGCATCCCCGATGCCGCGCATGCCGAAGCGAATCTCCGGCATCTCACCGCCGAACCACACATGGCCGGCACCGAAGCGAGCCGCCGCGTTGCCGAGTGGCTGCGTGACCAATATCGCAGCTTCGGCTTCGACGCCGAAATCGTGAGCTACAGCGCATGGTTTGCGCTTCCTCGCACCGTGGAACTCGAATTGATAGCGCCCAAGCACGCGCGCCTCGCCTCGCCCGAGCCCCCCATCCAGGGTGACAAAAGCACATACGACAAGCGCGCCGTCGCCGGCTTCAACACCTATTCGCCTTCAGGCGAAGTAACCGCCCCCGTCGTTTACGTCAATTACGGCGCGCCGGACGACTACCGCGAGCTCGATACGCTCGGCGTGAGCGTGGAAGGCAAAATCGTCCTCGCGCGGTATGGTCACGGCTATCGCGGCATCAAGGCCAAGCTCGCCGAGGAGCACAAGGCTCGCGCGCTCATTCTCTATTCCGATCCGCAAGACGACGGCTACGCGGCCGGAGACGCTTACCCTCACGGCCCCTGGCGGCCGATGGGCGGTATTCAGCGCGGCTCCGTGCTTTACACGCAAATATATCCCGGCGATCCGCTCGCGCCGGGCGCTGCTTCCACGCCCGATGCAAATGCAAAACGCCTTGCTCCGTCCGACGCCGCCAATCTCCCGCACATTCCCAGCATGCCGATCAGCGCTAAAGACGCCGCCGTGATTCTCTCGGCGCTCGACGGCCCGCCCGCCCCGCGCGGCTGGCAGGGCGGGCTTCCGTTCACGTATCACATCGGGCCGGGAAAAGCGCAGGCGCACATGAAAGTCGTGATGGATTTCGCCGAGCGCCCGGTCTACGACGTGATCTCCACGCTCCACGGATCGAGCGACGACGAATGGGTCATCCTTGGCAATCATCACGACGCCTGGGTTTATGGCGCCGCCGATCCCGGCAGCGGGACAGCCTCCATGCTCGAAGCGGCGCGCGCCCTGGGCGAGCTTGTGCGCTCCGGCTGGAAACCCCGCCGCACAATCATCGTGTGTGAATGGGACGCCGAAGAGCCCGGCCTCATCGGCTCGACGGCATGGGTGGAAGCCAATCTCGCCGCGCTCCAAGCCCACGCTGTGGCCTACATAAATACGGACGTGGGAGTCACTGGCCCTAATTTCAGCGCCTCGGCCACGCCCTCTCTAAAAAATGTCGTGCGCGATGCCACGCAAGATGTCCCCGACCCGGGCACGGGCGCAAGCGTCTACAGGACCTGGCTCGTGCACGACACGCGCGCCGAACGGATGGTGACCCCCGAAGCGCCGCTCGGCGCTCTCGGCGCCGGTTCCGATTTCTGCCCGTTCTTCGATCACGCGGGAATCCCTTCGATGGATATCGGCTTCGATGGGGACTACGGCGTCTATCACTCGCTTTACGACGATTTCTCCTGGATGAAAAAATTCGGCGATCCCACGTTTGCGTATCACGCCACGCTCGCGCGCATTCTGGGAACCCTCGCTCTACGCCTCGACGAAGCCGATCTCCTGCCATTCGATTACGCGGCCTACGCTTCGGAAATCGTACGCGCGGCGGACGGCTTGGCCTCTCGCACCGCGAAGCAGCAGGAGCAAGCGGCCATCCTCAAGCCTGTCCTGGACGCCTCGGCGCAATTTTCGGCTTCCGCCACGCGCGCGTCGCAGGCGCTTGCCGCGATCTCTTCCCAATCGCTCGATCCCGCGAAGGCACGCGAGCTCAACCACGCCTTAGCCGGCGTCGAGCAGGCCCTGCTTTCGCCCGACGGCCTGTCAGGGCGGCCGTGGTTCAAGCACACGGTCTACGCGCCCGGCAGTTATTCCGGCTACGCCGCGGAAATCATGCCCGGCGTCAGCGAAGCGCTCGACCGTGGCGATCTGCAGGTGTTGCAGCGCGAGGCAAATTCACTCGCAGCAGCTCTGCGCCGCGCCGCCCAGCGCCTCGACGACGTCGCGCGGCTGGCCCAAGATGCCGCCGCGCGATAGAATGGACGCGATGCGAGTGCGCGTCCTCTTCTTCGGCCAGCTCAAGGAAATCACAGGTATTGCCCAGGAGGACGCCGAACTCTCCGAAGGCGCCCGCGTCGAAGACCTCTTCGAGCGCTACGGACGCCGCTTCCCGCGCCTCGCCGAGTTTCGCCCCTCCGTCGCTGCATCGGTGAATCAGGAATACGCGCTCTGGCGCGCGCCTCTTTCGACCGGCGACGAAGTCGCGTTTCTTCCTCCCGTCAGCGGCGGCCAACAGGCAGCCGTCGCCGAAGATATTTTGCAACTCGTCCACCAGCCGATCGAGCCGCGCGAAATCATCGAAAGCCTCAAAGCGCCCGAAGACGGAGCCGTCGTGGTCTTCGATGGATTCGTGCGCAATAATTTCAAGGGCCGCCGCACGCTCTATCTCGAATACGAAGCGTACGAGCCCATGGCCCGCGCCCAAATGCGCCGGATCGCCGCGGAGATTCGCGCGAAATTCGCCGTTCACAGGCTCGCCATCGTGCACCGGCTCGGCCGCGTTGAAATCGGCGAGTCGAGCGTGCTGATCGCCGTCAGTTCGCCGCACCGCGCCGCGGCATTCGACGCCTGCCGCTGGGCCATTGACGCGCTGAAGCGCACCGTCCCCATCTGGAAGCGCGAATATTTTGCCGGCGGCGCCGCCTGGGCCGAAGGCGAATTGCCGCGGCAGGAAGCCATTTCCCGCGGCAATGGATCTACATCGTAGATGAAAAAATATTTTGCAGCGATGGCTTGCCCTGCTCGCTCCCTGCGCTGGGCCGTTCTTTTCGCCTGCGCGATGGCAGCGGTGATTCCCGCGCGCGCCCGGCAGCAGCAGAGCGTGGGCGAAATCCGCGTCCAGACGGACCTCGTCAACATCCTCGCCAGCGTCACGGACGCCAACGGCCGCCCCGTCCTCGGCCTCGGCCAGGACGCCTTCCAGCTCTCCGAAGAGGGCGTTCCGCAGACCATCGCGCGCTTTGAAGCGCAAACGAATCGCCCCGTGGACCTCGCCTTGATGGTGGACGCCAGCGCCAGCACCTACAAAGACCTGAAATTCGAATTGGATGCCGCCGCGCATTTCATCGCCCAGGTAGTGCGGCCCGACGACACCCTCAGCGTTTTCGAGATCACCGAGAACGTCACGCAGCTCTCCGATTTTTCCGCGAACGTTCCCCAGCTCCAGCAGGCCGCGCACAAAATCGCGCCGGGCGCGGGCACGTCCCTCTATGACGCCGTCGTGCTCGGCTCGCACGCGCTCAGGCGCCGTCCGGCGGGGCGGCGGCGCGCCATCGTGCTGGTCACCGACGCGGGCGAGACCACCAGCGTTTCGAAATTCGACGACGCCCGCCGCGCGGCCATCGCCTCCGAAACCCTGCTGTACGCCGTGGTCATCCGTCCCGTGAAAAACGAAAGCGGCCGCAACACCGCCGGCGAGCACGCCTTGATCACCATCATGCACAGCACCGGCGGCGCCATGTTTATCCTCGACGACCTCTCTCAGCTCGATACCATGTTCGGTCGCATCAACGACGAGCTGCGCACCCAATACCTCCTCGGCTACTATCCCAATCCCACTCCGCCGCCGGGGAGCGACCGTCACGTGCGCGTCACAGTAAAGGGCGGCTACGACATGCAATATCGCAGCGAGTACTTCACGGCGGGGCGGTACGCCAGCCGATGAACGAATTCCTCCAAGCCGCCATCGAAGCCGCGCGCGAAGCGGGCGCAATTCTTCTCGAGGGGGCCGGCCGCCCCAAGGAAATTATCTACAAGGGTGAAGTGGATATCGTCACCGAATCCGACCGCCGCTCCGAAGCCGCCATCGTCGCGCGCCTTCGCTCACGCTTTCCGGCCCACGCCATCGTCGCCGAAGAAGGCAGCGGCGGCGCCAAAGCCGCCGGCGCGAAATACTGCTGGCACGTGGACCCGCTCGACGGCACCACGAATTTCGCCCACGGCTATCCCTGCTTCGCCGCGTCCATCGGTCTTCTCGAAAATGGCGAACCGCTCGTTGCCGCCGTCTTCAATCCCGTGAGCGACGAACTTTTCACCGCCGCGCGCGGCGAGGGCGCCTATCTAAATGAAGAGCCCATTCACGTCTCGCCCATCGAGACGCTGGCTCACAGCCTCGTCGCCACCGGCTTTCCCACGCACCATCGCAAGCGCAGCGCCAACATGGGCTACTACTGGGAGTTCACTCTGCGCTCGCACGGCGTCCGCCGCGACGGCTCCGCCGCGCTCGATCTCTGCTCCGTCGCCTGCGGCCGCTTCGACGCCTTCTGGGAATTCGGCCTGAATTCATGGGACACCGCCGCGGGCATGCTCCTCGTCCGGGAAGCCGGCGGAATGGTCACCAGCCTCTCCGGCGCGCCCTACCATCCCGGCGACCCCGACATGCTCGCCTCCAACGGCCGCATCCACGCCGAAATGCAGCAAGTCGCCGCCCACGTCGCCGCGTCGTCAGTCTGAGCGCGCAGTGCTATTGACACAATTTCTTGGGGCCGCTCACGCGCGTACTGCCGCATTCGTAAAAACGCAACAGCCGATCCGCGTCGCGGGTGATGCCGATGCGCACGCTCTTGCCGATCGCGCCAGTCCTTTGCGCGATTGCCGCCAACCAAAGCGGCCCGGCGGCGCACAGGTCCAATCCGTCTTGCCGGAGATCAATCTGCAATGCCTTGGCCAATCGCCCCGGACCTCTGCCGAGATCGGCCAGGCGTGTCGTGCCGCGAGAGGCGGCCATCAATTCGATCCCTTCCAGTGGCTCGACGGCACGCAACAGAACTCCGCCGCCAACCCCGGGTGCCTCGCTCGTCACATTCATCATGAACGACGTCCCATAAGCGAGATACACGTAAGCGTGTCCTCGTTTTAAAAAGAGAGAGCGATTGCGCTCCGTCATTCCACGGAACGCGTGTCCCGCTGCGTCACCCACCGGATAGGCTTCCGTTTCGACGATGCGCCCGCTCAACCTGCCGAAGTCAACGTCATGGACCAGGACCTTGCCAATCAAATAGCGCGCGAGCTCCACAGCGTCCACAGGAAGCTCCGCCCGGCGCAGACGCCGCAGACGCCGCAGACGCCGCGCGAAACCGGTTTGAACCAAGCGCCTCAATTTCAACCTTCACACTCCGATGCCGCAACGCACGCGCCAGCGCCGTCTGCCCCATGCCGCTTTGTGTGCGTCTTGTGCATCCCGATGGTTTGTATCGGGACGCCCCGGATGATACAGCATGCCGGAACGGTT
>Ga0307478_10001881_pt1 | contig 17423 bp, 12 predicted proteins | sample atmos_gasesECM4C_2_FD_203713 | JGI IMG/M metagenome (GOLD analysis project Ga0307478, IMG submission 203713) | Hardwood forest soil microbial communities from Morgan-Monroe State Forest, Indiana, United States - atmos_gasesECM4C_05 | ecosystem: Environmental > Terrestrial > Soil > Temperate... | reverse complement strand
CTATGGTTTCGCAACATGCTCGGAATCGACGTAGGTGCGCCGCCTTTACCGACCCAGGAAACGCGAATCGAGTTCATCCGGCGCTACACGGAAGATAGCGGTAAACGGCTCGCGGCATTGCAATCAAGAGATGAAAAGTGGTGGGAGGCCGAAACTAAGTTTTTCGATGTCCCTCGTTCTCGGGCTTGGGTGATGGTCCGCCGCATGACCCATACATCACATCACCGCGGGCAGTTGATGGAAATGCTGCGGATGTTAGGGCGCGATGTGCACAGCAACTACGGACCTACAGCGGATACCGGCGGGCTGATGCAGAATCACGCCCCGACTATCTATGCCTACTCAAGTCTGGAAGAATTGTTGACTGCAGAGGCGCGTGGCGGCACAAAGACAAAACTGCCAGGCGCCGGCGGCAAGCCAGTGACTGAGCGACCTGGGTAGCCTAACGGTGACCGCGATCCTTCTCGGCCCCCGATTACTTTGTGGTAAACGCCAGTGTGAGCAGCGTCTTTTGTTCGACCTCGTGAGCCTTAGAGCTGCCGGTGGCCGGGCTGGGACTTGACGAGCGTTTCACCGAAAGTACTGGCCGGTCTCCGGCTATGCGGCGCAAGCGCGTCAGCATGTTGAATAACGCGCCCATATTGGCTGGCTCTTCCTGCACCCAAACAATGTCGGCGTTCTTGCCGTGACGGTCGAATTCGGCGACAACCTCCTGCTCAGGGAAAGGATACAGTTGCTCCAGGAAGACGATGGCCGTGCTCGTGTCCTTCCTTTTCTTCCGTTCAGCCTGAAGCTCGTGGCCGATTTTTCCAGTGCAGATCAGAATGCGGTCAGCTTCCCCAACTTCCGTGTCAGGGATGACGTTGAGGAAATTCTTGTGCGTGAAATCCTCGATCGGCGAACTGGCGTCAGGATGGCGTAGCATGCTCTTCGGCGTAAACACGACAAGCGGCTTTCGCCAGTGGCGAAGGGCCTGGCGGCGCAGCAGGTGAAAATATTGCGCTGCATTCGAGGGTTGCGCGATCTGGATATTGTCTTTGGCCGCTAGTTGTATAAAGCGCTCGATGCGCGCACTGGAGTGTTCCGGTCCCTGGCCTTCGTAGCCATGCGGCAGGAGCATGACCAGTCCCGAGAGCAAGTTCCACTTGGCTTCTCCGGCGCTGATGAACTGATCAATGATGGCTTGGGCGACATTCACGAAGTCGCCGAACTGCGCCTCCCATAGCACCAGCGACTCGGGGTAGTCGCGGCTGTAGCCGTACTCGAATCCCAGCACCCCAGCTTCGGAAAGGGTCGAATTGTAGATCTCACATCGAGCCTGGCCGGACGCAATATTTTCCAGCGGAACGTACTCGTTTTCGTTTTCTATATCGACGAGAACGGAATGGCGTTGATTGAACGTGCCGCGCCGCGTGTCCTGGCCGGTCAGGCGCACATGAGTCCCTTCCTTCACCAGACTCGCGAACGCGAGAGCCTCTGCCATTCCGTAGTCGACAGCGCGCTTGCCATTGCCCATCTCCGCCCGCTGTTCGAGCAACTTCTTAATCTTGGGATGGATGTGAAAACCATCCGGGTATGTGGTCAGGCGGCTGGTGAGTTCAGAAAGATCGGCAGGAGAGAGCCCGGTCTCGACTTCGAATTCCGGCTTATAAGGCCCCCCGAAATAGTTGTCCCAGTATTTTGAAAGATCCCTTAGCATCGGTTTTTGCTTGATGCTGCCGGCCTTCTTCTGCGCGGCTTCGAATTCGACGCGGACATTCGCAGCCTGCGTCTGCGCATCGTTTGCGCCGATGTCTTCGGCATAGATTTCCCACAGCGGCGGGTGTTCTTTGATCTTCTTGTAAAGCAGTGGCTGCGTGATCGTAGGATCGTCAACTTCACTGTGGCCGTGGCGCCGATAGCCGATCAGATCGATAACCACATCGGTGCCGAACTTGTAACGATATTCGGCCGCCATGCGCGCCACACGAACCACGGCGTCAACGTCTTCTCCATTGACATGGAAGATGGGAATCGATTGTCGCCGCGCGATACACGCGGCGAAACGGGTGGAGTGCTCCTCAAAATAACTGGTTGTGAATCCAAGCAGATTGTTGACGATCACGTGAATCGTGCCACCGACCGTGTATCCCGGTAGGTCGGCATAATTCATCGTCTCCGCAAGGATGCCTTGACCCGCAAAAGCGGCATCGCCGTGCACCAGCAGCGGCAGGTATTTCTCCCGCCCTCCCTCTCCGGTGCGGTCCTGCTTGGCGCGAGTCCGGCCCACGGTTACGGGATCCACGGCTTCAAGGTGGCTAGGATTCGAGACCAGATGAATGTGAACCTTGGCCCCACTCCACGTTGTGTATTCGCCGGTAGCGCCCATGTGATATTTCACATCGCCGGAACCGAGCACGCTACGCGGATCAACGTCTTCGAACCCGGCAAAGATTTCCTCTGGGGGCCGCTTGGCAACGTGCGCGATAACGTTTAGCCGCCCGCGATGGCTCATCCCCATGACCAGTTCGATAGCGCCCCGTTGCGCGGCAGCATCCAGCACTTCATCAACTAAGGGAATCAGTGCCGTGACACCTTCTAGCGAGAAGCGTTTGCTGCCGAGATACCGCTGCTGCATGACCTGTTCGAACACGTCAGCGCGAATCAGCAAATCGAGGATGCGCTGTTGATCTTCCTGCGGCGCCTCGGATTCCATCTGCTCGTAAATCCACTGACGGCGTTCCGGCGCATAGATGTGGTTGATCTCCACCCCGATGGTGCTTGAGTAAATGGAGCGCGCCGCGTGAGCGTACTCGCTCTCGATCTGGAGTTCGGGAGTCTCGCGCGGCCGGAGAAACCCGAGCGGATCCAGGTCGCCCTCCAGATATCCCCATTGACGGAACGCGCTGAACACGCGCTCGCGCTCAGGACTGCTTCCATTGGTTGAAACGACACTTACAGTAGTATTCGGAATCTTCGATTTCAAAGTCGGCATAAGTGCAGTTACTAGAATAAAGGATGCGCGTGGATGCGTGGGGATTCGGGCTGAAAAACAGCCAAGCATTACCGCAGCCGGGCGAGCAAGGCCTTACTGTCCTGTAAAGGCTGGTTAATTGCGGTCCAAGACCTTTCCGACCGCGGCTTTCTCAGCCGTCCCCGACGGGCTGGAAACCGTCACTGCACGGTTGAGCATGATGTTTAGCTCTGTGTAGCCGGGGAGAACCACATCGCGGCCATGGCGGGTCAGCATGAAGATGCCGGAAACGATTGTGCCGGCTATGCGGGCAGTGCCGGCAGTTGAAGCATCTGTCGCACTGGAAAGAATGGCTTCTAAGACCAATTGCGTGCCGTCATCGACTTCTTTTGCGATGCCGGCGGTGACTCCGCCATTGATCAACATCCAGGCCACGCCGGGGCGGTCGCCATGCAGGCGGCCTTCCGCATCGAGTTTAGTGTGCGATCCGCGGTTCACTTCGACCTCGGTCAGCGATGCGGAAACCGGAACGTGATTGCCATTAAGCAACCTTACGCCAGTAAAACCGATCAGGAGCGAGCCGGCACGGCTGAGCACTCGCGGTGGAACGGATCTCAGTACGCTGCCTTCGAAAATGCTGCCTGTAGGCAGAACGGTGTGAGAACCCAACTGCACGGGTTCCAGCAGGCGAGCTTCGATTGCGTCAGCCGGATGGCTTTTCGACGCGCTGATCTCGTGTAATAGAAGAATTCTGCAGATTGTTCCGGCTGGTAGAGTTGCAGAGTTCGTAGACACAGAGAACTCAGGGTCACGGGCACTCATTCCACTGCTCGACTCCTGAGCTTCCAGGGCCATTACCACGCCCGAGGCCGAGTGCCCCCCGTAGTGACTCCGGCGATCGATCGACGGAACTCCCGAGTTCTCGATGGTTGCGCTAACATTGGCGTCCTCAACTTTCTTCCCGCGTTTCTTCGGTGCGGGTTGGACTTCAGTTCTGCGGCTCGCCGAAAGCAGAGAAACCTGCAATTCGCTTTCCGAGCCATCCGCGACAGAAATAGCCGCTTGTTTAAACGAAGGAAAAGTCTCGTAACGCGGCAGGAAAAGTTGAAAGAGCCATGGCCAGCGGTCGCTCTTGCTCCTGCGTTTCTTCTGCAGATGGTCGACGGTCAGGCGCACCCGGCTTCCTTCGGAGAAAACTTTGCGGTCAGAGGAATAGACGTCGCGGGCCAGATTCCCTTCAGTCACATTCCCTGGCTTCAGTGATGAAAGCTTTACTGATTTGGCGAGTTGAACTTTTACGAATAAGGGGAACGTGGTCTGATTTGTGGCAGGGATGGACGCTTGTCCCATCGCGCCTTGCGCGAGAGGCAGCGAGAGCAGCAGAACCGGCCAGCTTCGTCGTTTCATCTATGAAGTTGGAACTTAGCCGTGGCGAAGAACGTCCTCAAAATACCCTATAGAAGATTGTACGGGAACCGTCCAAGTTTCTTGAATATTTGGTGGCGGCTGGGGATCCAGGCACAGAAAAAAACAGCCGGCAGGAAGACCTGCCGGCTTGAAGCAAAGCGCAAATCGGCTCAGCGCCTGTCAAAACTGAACAGGTCCATGAGATCGCCGATCGCCGGTGAGTTCAACGGAACGTACGGATTATCCCTGGTGGTGACGGGGTTGGGATAGTTGTCGCGGCTGCGATGAGTCAACGGTGCCAATCCCCAGTTGGCTTCGATGAACTTTACGATCGAAGCGTGATCGGCGTAGCTGTGAGAAATGTGTCCAGCGCGCGTGAAGGGAGAAACCACGATCGCAGGAATTCTCGTGCCGTCCCCGAAATAGTCTAGAGGCTGAACATATCCGGAATCGTAGTAGCCTCCGCCCTCGTCAAAGGTGACGATGATGGCGGTGCTCGCCCACAATTCCTGGTTGGCCTGGACCAGGTCGACGACCTTCCTCACAAACCCCTCGAACAGATTGAGCTTGGAGGAGGCCGGGTGTCCATCGAGCCAGCCATCGGGTTTCACATAAGATACGGCCGGCAGCGTGCCGTTTTTAATCGCGTTGTACAGAACAGTCGTGTCCTGGTTATGCGAGCGGCCCGAGGCGCTGCTCATGATCAGACTTGAGTACAGGAACGGGTTGCAGATGTTGCAATAGGTGTTGTCGGCAGTTACGTAGTTGTTGTCGGGATTGGCGAGGTAGGTGCTCCACTGGTCGCCATAGTAGGCCCAGGAGATTCCTTTATCGCTCAACGCATTGCCGATCGTGCGAATCGGGAAGGGGGGAATCGTGAAGACCGTCTGGCCGGGATCAGAGATGACGGCGGAACTGTAAGCACTGGTTCCATCCCCGAGGAAGCCTGGGTTGTAGTTGTTCAGCAGATAGTAGTGGCCCTTTTCGCAGTTGGGCTTGATGTCGATGGCGTGCAGGTAATCGGTAATGGCATCAACCCCGGGGTTCTTGTTGTCGGCACATTCAGTGTAGGTGCCGCCACCGGAGGATGGAGACCCGAAAGAGCCGTTTCCGTAGCCATCTTCGGTGTACCAATTATTGGTGCCGGGCGCCGGATTCGGGTTCTCGATTTCGTCGACCGTGCCACTGTTCGGCCCCGCGCTGATGAACACATTGTGCGGGGGCTGAGCCGGTTTACCATTGGAATCGGCAAACCAGGCCGCGTCCGCCGTGCCCAGCATCACGTGATTCGCTCCGGTTCCACCCATTACTGCCTGGTGATAGTTGTCGCTCATCGCGTAATGGTCAGCCAAATACTTCAGGTAGGGCGCATCACCCTGCAGCATGTTGTAAAAGCCCATCGAAGTAGAGCCTTCCTTCGTGCTGGTATCGGTGAAACCGGCTGGCAGCGGATTGCCGTTAGAGCCGGCGCCAATCGTGTCTTCGACCCAGGGGAAGAGGTCGGCTTTGCAGCCCGAGGGATTGCTCCTGGTTCCTCTTGAGGCTCTGCAATCCATCTGCTGCCACATCTGGTAGAAGCGGTGAACTGGGCTATTGTCGTACACGTCGTAGGGATGGCTCTTAGAGGTCAGCTGAAAAGGACCGGGCGGCAGGGTGGTCGCGTTCGGAATACGCGTGTCGACCTGGCCGTGCGAAAGTCCAGTTCCACCGGTGCTGAGGAGAACGTAGTCCTGGTCTTCAAGTCCGTTCTCAACTGCCATGGCAGTCGCCGCGTCCGGGAAGGGTGCCGTCGTGTAACCGCCCGCCAGCACTGGCGGCAACACGCTATACGTTGTATTGTCGGGCGGGCTCAGCCGATAACCATCTGCGTTTGAATCGTTTGCGAACGACTGGCTCGCCAGGGAAAAGTTGGGACCAGGGGTACCGTCTTCGTTGACAATGCCTTTCGAGAGCAGGTTGGAGACGGTTTCTCCATGCCGCGGTTTGTAGGTTGCGAAAATGTGGTCAAAGGTCCGATTTTCGCCGATGATAACGATCACGTGTTTGATCGGCGTTCTGGCGCGCGGACCATCCGCGGCGGAAGCGGGTAGCGGCGCTCCCAGATTTGCGGTGAGCGCGACCAAGCTGGTGGCAACAGTCACGTGTTGTCTGGCTTTCGCCAGAAACTCTGATCTAGACATTCCTTTTCCTCCTGAGAAAAGCTGCCTAGGAAAGGTAAGTGCCGCGCCGTTAAGGGAAAGTGAAGGGCGGATGAATAACAGATGAAAAAACTTCCACAGGCAATCTAAGGTGTCCTGTGTATAGATTTTTTTCCACTCTGTGATTGGGCAAACGAATTGTATGAAAGCATTGGGCACTCCGGTTCTGTTGGGCATTCCGTTTGATGGACACTCGTCTTATTTACGCGGAGCGGGAGAATCCCCTGCAAAAATACGCGAGGCGCTTCATTGCTCCGCTGCGAATGAGTGGACGGAAAATGGCATTGACCTTGGAGCTGCTGGAATTTACGACGATGCTGGTGACTTAAGCCTCAGTGAGCAGAATGCCTTCCCGATGATTGAGGACGGTGTGAAGCGTCTCTTGGACGAGGGTAAGCGCCCGGTGTCGCTGGGCGGCGACCACTCGATCACGTTTCCACTTGTAAAGGCCTTTTCCCGCAACTATCCGGAACTGACGATTTTCCATTTTGATGCGCACCCGGATCTCTACGATGAATTTGAAGGGAACCGTTCGTCGCACGCGTGTCCGTTTGCGCGAATCATGGAGTCGGGATTGGCAAAGCGCTTGGTGCAAATCGGGATCCGCACCATCAACGGGCATCAGCGGCAGCAAGCTCGGAGATTCGGAGTTGACATTACCGAGATGGACGCTTTGCCAGCCTTTGAAAAGCTGAAAGCAGCGGGCCCCATTTACATCAGCTTCGACATCGATGTTCTTGATCCCGCATTCGCTCCCGGTGTTTCACATCGCGAACCGGGAGGGATGTCGGTGCGCGAGGCCCTGGCTCATCTTCACGCAATCAGCGGGGAGATTGTCGGTGCGGACATCGTCGAGTACAACCCCGTTCAGGATCTCTGCGGCCTTACCGCGACTGTGGCTGCGAAGGTCCTCAAGGAGATTCTAGGGAAGATGATCACCGGTTAGATGGCCAGGCAAACTGGTGCGCCCTGCCGAACCGCTGAGAGGCAGCCAGTCATGAACGTCGCGAGGTCTTTCGTCCGGGACCGCGTGCGCCTGCGCACTTCCAACTTCAGTCGTCCGGAGGTAAAGTACTAGTTTGTTTTGATGGGTACCTTATGCTCAGGCAAGTCCATATCGGCAAGTGCCTGCTGAAAGCCGTGCTGGCTGTGGCTCTCGCTCTGGCGGGAGTCATCCTCGCGTGCTCGACGAACAGCCCGCAGAATCCGCAGGCCGGTGCTCCACCCGGGATGCCGGTCAAGGTGCTCGAAGCTCGTGCGGTTCCGATCAGTGACTCCACCGAATACGTCGCCACCCTGAAGTCGCGCGACTCGACCGTGATCATGCCGCAGGTCGAGGGGCAGATCACGCAGATTTTCGTCCATTCCGGCGATCGAGTCGAAGATGGCAAGGCGTTGATGGAAATCGATCCGCTCAAGCAGCAGGCCACCGTTAAAAGCCAGGAAAGCGCACGAGCGGCGCAGCAGGCCAATCTGGGTTGGGCGAAACAACAATACGAACGCACGCAGGGACTCTACGCCGCGGGAGTGGTTAGCAAACAGGACCTGGATCAGGCAAAGGCGGCTCTGGATGCCGCCCAAGCCCAAATGGAATCTCTCGACGCGCAAGTGCGCGAGCAGGAAGTCCAGTTGCACTATTTCAAGGTGGTCGCGCCCCGCGGCGGCATCGTTGGCGATATCCCTGTGCGCGTTGGCGATCGCGTCACCACCTCGACGCAACTCACCACGCTCGATCAGCCGGGTAGCCTCGAAGCATACATCTATGTGCCGATCGAACACTCCGCACAGCTGAAAATGAATCTTCCTGTGCAGGTGATCAACAGCGAGGGAAAGGTGCTGGCCGACACCCGCGTGAGCTTCATCTCGCCTCAAGTGGACAATTCGACGCAGACCGTACTGGTGAAGGCGCGGATCGCCAACGGCAACGATGCGCTTCGCCAGTCTCAATTCGTGCGCGCCCGCGTAGTCTTTGGAACCCACCAGAATCCGCAGGTTCCGATCCTGGCGGTATCACGGCTGGCCGGACAATATTTCGCGTTCGTAGCCGAACCCCAGAGCGGCGGTTCCTTTGTGGCGCGTCAGAAGCCGCTGAAGATCGGACAAACCATCGGCAACGATCTCGAGGTGCAGGACGGAATCAAGCCCGGCGATAAAGTCATCATCTCCGGCACGCAGTTCCTGCAAGATGGGGCGCCGGTGATTCCGCAGAGTTAGCTGCAGCTTGACGATTCTTCATGTTCGCTGACTTCTTCATTCGTCGTCCCGTATTCGCTTCAGTTTGCGCCCTGTTGATCGTTCTGGCGGGCGCGGCCGTCGTGCCTACGCTCCCCGTCGCGCTATTTCCCGATCTTGCCCCGCCCCAGGTGGGCGTGACCAGTTCCTACATCGGCGCGAGCGCGCAGACGGTGGAGAGCGCCGTTACCATCCCGCTCGAACAAGAGATCAATGGCGCTGAGGGGATGAAGTACATCAGCTCGACCAGCGGCAACGATGGAACCAGCCAGATCCTGGTCACGTTCGATCTGACGCGCAACCCCGACCTGGCGACGGTCGACATTCAGAACCGCGTCAACACCGCGCAAGGCAGGCTTCCCGCCGCGGTGAAGGCCGTGGGCATCACGACCGCGAAGACGTCGCAGAACTTTGTGTTCGGCGCCGCGATTACCGCCGACAACGACCGCTACTCCACGCTGTTCATGAGCAATTACATCGACGTGTACGTCAGAGACGCGATCAAGCGTATTCCCGGCGTTGCGGACGTGGTCGTGTTCGGCGAGGGCAAGTACTCGATGCGGCTGTGGCTCGATCCGGTGCGGATGGCCGGCCGCGGATTAACTGCGCCTGACGTGGTAAACGCCCTTTCGGAACAGAACGTGGAAGTTGCCGCGGGCCAGGTGGGACAACAGCCGTCGATTCCGGGACAGCAATACCAGGTCAGCGTGCGCGCGGTCGGACGGCTTAGCGAGACCTCGCAGTTTGACAACATCATTCTGAAGACGAACGCGGATGGAACCCTGGTGCGGTTGAAAGATGTGGGCCGCGCGGAGCTGGGCACGGAAAATTACGCGACCGATCTCAAGTTCAACGGCCACGACGCGGTAGGTATTGGAGTCACCCAGCTTTCGACAGCCAACGCGCTCGACGTTGATCGGAGGGCCATCGCCGAACTCGACCGGCTCTCCAAAAGCTTTCCTCCGGGCATGCACTACAAACTCGCCTTCGACACGACCGACGCCGTCGGCGAGTCGATTCGCGACGTACTCTTCACGGTAGGTTCGGCGATCCTGCTGGTCATCCTGGTGATCTTCATCTTTCTCGGCGACTGGAGAACCACGATGATTCACTTCATCGCTACTCCGGTCTCGCTGATCGGCACATTCGCCTTCGTGAAGTTACTCGGTTTCTCCATCAACACGCTGACGCTGTTTGGCATCACGCTGGCTACCGGACTAGTCGTCGATGACGCTATCGTCGTGATCGAAAACATCGAGCGCCACATTCATGAGGGCGAGCCCGACTCGCACAAGGCGGCAACGGCGGCCACGCGAGAGATTACGGGCGCAGTTATCGCCACTTCGCTGGTTTTGGTCGCCGTATTCGTGCCCGTGGCCTTCTTCCCCGGGACAACCGGCATTTTGTTCCGGCAATTTGCCTTGACGATTGCCTTTTCGATTTCCATTTCAGCCTTCAACGCGCTTACTCTGGCCCCGGCACTGGCGGCAATCTTTCTTTCGGGCTCCCACGGACAAAAGTGGTGGTGGCTGCGAAAGTTTGACGATGGCGTCGCCCTCACTACGCGCGGGTACCAGCGACTGCTGCATTACCTTTTGGGCTACAAGTTGGCGATGGCGGCTCTCTTCTTTGCCGGCCTCGGCCTGACTTACTTCGTATTCACACGGGTTCCGACCGGCTTCGTACCTGACGAGGACCAGGGATACTTCATCATTGTGATCCAGGCGCCACCGGGAGCCTCGCTGGGATATACCACAGCAATCGGAAAGCAGGTTTCCGACCTGCTTGCGAGCGTGCCCGAAGCGGAGGGGACGTTTTCGGTTGCCGGTTTCAGTTTTGCAGGAGCGGCAGCAAATCAGGGACTGATCTTCGTCCCGCTCAAGCCCTACTCGCAGCGCAAAGGCGATCAGCACACCGCGGCAGCGATTGTGAACCGCGTTCGGCCACAACTGTTTGGGGTTCAGGGCGCGATCGTCTTCGCGACGCTGCCGCCGGCGATTCAAGGACTCGGCCAGTTCGGCGGCTTTCAATTCGTCGTGCAGGATCAGGCTGCGCACACGCTCGAAGAACTGGCCGGCGCAACCTACGGCATTATCGGGCAGGCCGCGAAGCGTCCCGAGTTGGTCGGACTCTACACGGCATACACCGCCAACGATCCCCAGTACCTGGTGACCATCGACCGCGAGAAAGCCAAAAGCCTGCATGTGCCGTTATCGCAGATCACCGACACGTTGGGCGTCTACATGGGTTCGGCATACGTGAACGACTTCGATTTCAATAACCGGTCGTATCGCGTGTATGTGCAGGCGGACAAGCAGTTTCGTGCCACCGCGAAGGGCATGAAGCAGTTCTACGTGCGCTCCGACAGCGGAGCCATGGTGCCGCTCGACAACCTGATCAGCATCGATCAAACGACGACGCCGCAGGTGATCAGTCACTACAACCTGTTCCGTTCGGCAGAAATCGACGGCTCACCCAAGCCGGGATACAGCTCGGGACAGGCGATTGCGGCCATGGACCAACTGGCCGCTAAGATGCCACGCGGTTTTTCCTACAGCTGGACAGGGCTGTCGCTGGAGGAATTGCAAGCGGGGGGAACATCGCTCCTCTTGTTTGGCTTGGGGACGCTGGTCGTCTATCTCACGCTTTCGGCTCAGTATGAGAGCTTCGTATTGCCGTTCATCGTGCTGCTTGCTGTCCCCATGGCCCTGCTGGGAGCGCTCGGGGCGCAGTCGATCCGCGGTCTGCAGAACGACGTGTTCTGCCAGGTCGGACTGGTGATGCTGGTCGGGCTTGCCAGCAAGAACGCAATTCTGATTGTGGAGTTCGCGGAGCAATTGCGGGAACGGGGCGTGCCGCTGATCGAATCAGCGGTGCAGGCGGCGACCATTCGCCTGCGGCCGATTCTGATGACCTCGCTGGCCTTCATTCTCGGAGTGGTACCACTGGTGGTCGCAACAGGCGCGGGTGAAAACGGCCGTCACTCGGTTGGCACAACTGTATTCGGCGGGATGATTATGTCCACCATCCTGAATTTGTTTTTCATTCCAGTGCTGTATCTGATTATCGAGGCCTGGCGGGAGCATGGGAAAGCGCCCGAACACCGCTAGAGGATTCCGACATCCCAACCCCGCCTTGCATGCACCCACAAACTCCCAAGGACGGCTAAGCGGCTGGATTCGTCTTTTTGTCTGCCTGCTGATTGTCCGCGGCAGCGAGTTCCATTTTCTTCTTCTTGGCTTCGAGGCGGCGAAGTTTAGCCATCCACTCCCGCGAATACATCGTCCCACGGCATTTGCGAGCACCGCAGTGACAGGGGGCAGGGTCTACATCGTCATAGAGGCTGTAGTCCCAGACCAATTCCTCGCCCGCCGCAATGTTGCGCTCGGCAAATAACCACACGCGTCCCTTGATTTCGTCCACGTAACAATTTGGATCGCAGGAATGGTTCAGGTACGCGCCCAAGCCCTCGCCATCAATCACTGTTTTGCCGTCTTCGAGGCAGTACAGATAGGTGCGGGGGAATCCCTGGTAAAGACGGGCGGCCTCTTCTGCGGTCATGCGCGGGCCAGTGTACTCAACAACACGTGCGCCTTTGCAAATCGGCGTGGTCGTGTAGACTCCCACGGCGTGAATTCTGGATGGTTTGACTACGAGAGGCACGCCCTATAATTTCGCACAATCCGGCGGTTTTTGGGAACGAGAAACTTACGATGCGAGCGAATTTCCAGCGAGGCAGGGGCGTTTTCTCTACGGATCGTAAACCGAGGTGCCGTAACCTTGTTTACGCGCCGCGTCCTGCATGGATTCCAGTTGCTTCTGCATATCCTCCAATTGCATTTTCAGGGCTTCCACTTGCTGCTGTTTCTGCTGCTGCCGTTCGTTACATTGCACATAGTTGGAAACACAATTCGCGCCCGCGTACTGGATGGATGCGCTAATGCTGTTAACGTCGCTCTTCAGGGAAGCGATCGCGTTTTTCTGCGCTTGAATTCGGGATTGCCAAAATTCAGCCGGAGCTTTCCCTTGTCCGTAGTCCGGCCGCGTGTAGTCCACGGTGCTGGTCTGCGCACCAGCAGGTCGAGTGGAAGTTGGGCCGATGTGTTCTGGAATTTCGTCGTTCGTGACGACTTTTTTCGCCGTCTTCAGCTGTTGTTTATCCTGGGCCGGCACGGTCTGACCTGCGGCGGTCTTGTCCGGAAGACCTTTCGCCTGCGCACTTGGCGTTTGCGTGTCAGACGGGTTTGCTTGCTGGCCATCCTTGTTCGCCTGGGCATCCTTCTGCTGTTTCTGCTGGCGCGCCTGCCGCGCTACGTCCCCCAGAGATGGTGGAGCATCCTGAGCGGACCCCACCCGGGCCAAGCCGAACAAGCTGGCGGAAATTAGGCAAAATCTGCAGATTTTCTGCATCGAACGACCTCACTGAGCCCGTCGAGGGAGGACGGCGTGGTTCCCCTAATGATATGAGCGCGATTCGCCAAACACAGGTTACTTTCGTACAGCCCTTTGTCCGCTGACTCAAGATTATGAATAGCCGGCGATTAAAGCATCCAGTTTGTTGAATAGAGCCGTGTTTCCTTCCCGCGAGTAAGTCGAGAGCGCCTCCCGATACTGCGGCAGGTTGTACAGAAAAGCCTCAACGCGTTCCTTGTTAGGTTCCGTCCAGTAGGCTCCGTAACCGGATTTCTCCAGCCAATAGGCATTGAAGATCTGCTCGAACTGATGACTCACCGGCACCGCAAGGTAGGGCTTGCCAAGATGTAGGGCCTCGGTGACGAGCGAAAAACCAGAGTTAGCCACGACGGCGCGAGCCGTTACCAGGTCGCGGAAGAATCCTTCGAGAGACGGCTTTTTGTAGAGAATGTTTCCATCCTGGCCTTCGCGGGCGAACCCGTACGCCACAAACTGGCAGCGGACCGAACGCAAGACCTTCGCCAGGGCTGGCGCAGGTGACGTCACATACACCAGCACAGAATCGCCTTCGCTCGGAACGGCTTCCAGGATTTCCCGGCGTAGCAACGGGGGAAACAAGAACGTATTGGCCTTGCGGACTGGCGCGGCAAAGAAGGAAATTATCAGGTAAGCGTCCGCCGACGGCGTCATCAACCGCGTCACCAATTTTGCCGCAGCCGCGTCCCGGCGATACTCCTTGGGGTATGACACGACTGCATTAGTCAGGCAGTGCTGGTTGTCGATCGAGATCACCGGCAGACGCATTCTGTGCCCGACATGGCAGGTGAGAGGCTCAAAATCCGTGATCACGAGATCAATCTTTCTCGTGGCGACCACATCCTTCAAACGAGCCAAGCTCCTGGTTGCGTGCGGCACCGTGATCAGATTCTTCGCAACCGTGCGCTTGTAGCGCACCCGGTTATTCATATATGCGAAGCGGAAACCGAAAATCTCTGTGACATCGAACTGTTCCTGAAGATTGCGAAGGCCGCGGTCAAACGAAGCTACCAGCACGGAATGTCCGCGCGCCACCAGGTGCGAGAGAACCTCCTTGGCGCGGGTGGAGTGGCCGGCACCTTCTCCATTCACTCCGTACAAGATATTGGCCATGGCGTCGAAGAGGCAGTATAACCGTGCCAAACCGATTCTGCCTCCCAACCCCGGACGATCGGCGTCGAGGGAAAGTAATGAAAAGCGACAAGCCTCGGTTTAAAATTGCCGACTTGCATCCACACTCTTGCATGCATTGAGGATCCTGATGAATGGACTGCGCTCCAACTCCACGCGGCGACTCTCCGTCGCACTGATTGTGTTCACACTGATGGCCGCCGGCTCCGCCGCGGTAGCTCAAAGCGCGGCCCCCCAGAAATATCCGCCGACAATTGTCTTCATGACCGATTTCGGCGTGGTCGATGACTCCGTCGCCCTGTGTCGAGGTGTGATGTATTCCATCATGCCCGAGGTTCGCATCGTCGATTTGACCCACCAGGTGACGCCCTTCTCTATTCTTGATGGTGCGCGCTTTCTCTTCGGCGCGAGCCCTTATTTCCCTGCAGGCACAGTGTTTGTGGTGGTGATTGACCCCGGGGTGGGCAGCTCGCGTAAGGCGATCGTCGCCCGCTCCAGGCGCGGACAATTTTTCGTGCTTCCCGATAACGGTCTCCTCACCCTGGTCGAACAGCGGGATGGGATCGATTCTGTCCGCGAGATTACCAATCCCGAGTGGATGATCGGCACCAAGCTCTCCTCGACCTTTCATGGAAGAGACATCTTCTCTCCAGTCGGTGCGCATCTGGCGCGCGGCGACGACTGGAACAAAGTTGGTCCCGAAATCGCTGTGAAAGATCTGGTGAGGGTGCAATTGAAAGCGGCTACCTTGGGTGATCGCGGGCTGAATGCGACGGTTGTCGCCACCGATGGTCCGTTCGGCAATCTGGTGACCAACATCGATGCCGAGGATTTCCTGAAGCTGGGCTACCAGCGCGGGCAGGAAGTTTCGGTCAAAGTCGGCGATCGCGAAATGAAGGTCAAATTTGTGAAGACGTTCAGTGACGTGCCCCTGGGCGAGCCCTTGCTCTATATCGATTCGCGCGGGCACCTCGGCTTGGCTGTGAATCAGAACAGCTTCGCGGCCACCTACGGTGTGAAGCCGCCGGCCGCTCTGTTCATTACTCGCTCCGGAAAGTGACTGCCGCAGTTAGTGAGCAATACCGTTTGCAACGCGGGGCAACACCGCGCGCAGCAGGGCTTCGAATATCGATTTGACGCGCTCGCCAGTTTCCATCACCTCGGCATGCGAAAGTGGCTGATCCAGAATCCCCGCGGCCATATTCGTGACGCAGGAAATCGCAAGAACTTTCAATCCCATCTGGCGGGCCGCGATGACCTCAGCAACGGTCGACATCCCTACCAGATCGGCGCCAATTCGCCGCAGGTATTCGATCTCCGCAGGAGTTTCGTAGCTCGGTCCAAGCAGCCCCGCATAGACACCCTCATGCAGAGGAATGCCCAGTCTGGCGGCTTCTTCGCCGGCAATCGCGCGATATTCCTTGGCGTAGGCATGGGTCATATCGGGGAACCGCACTCCGAAACGGTCATCATTCGCTCCCACCAGGGGATTTGTCCCTTGCAGATTGATGTGGTCGCGGATCAAAACTAGCGCGCCTTGCGAATAGCCGAGGCTGATCCCCCCGGCAGCGTTGGTCAGAATCACCGCTCCAATCCCCATGCGGCCGAAGACGCGAATCGGAAGCGTCACTTCCTGCGCGGAGTAGCCCTCATAAAGATGCACCCGCCCCTGCATCGCCGCGACGGAAACGCCACCCGCATTGCCGACGACCATCTGCCCCGCGTGGCCGATGGCGGTCGAACGCGGGAAATTTGGTATCTCCGCATACGGGACGGCCACGCGTTCTGTCAGCGAATCAGCGAAAGCCCCAAGTCCGGAGCCGAGGACCAGTCCGATCCTCGGGCGCAAGAGCGTACGCGCAAGAATGAACTGCGCAGCTGTATCCGCGATTTTGAATTGATCCGTCATCGTTACAGGTCGCCATCGGCGAGGTATCGGCCGTGGCCATTGCAGTCGAGCCAATCATACAGAAACGTCTGATAGAGATAAGACGCCACGATCTCTTCACCCAGTTCGTGTGTTTCCGAGCAAATGAAAGGCAGGCGCAATCCCGCGAGCACCGCGATCAGCGACTGGGTGATGCGGTTCGGGTTGGCGGCGCGGTAGGGATACTCCGTCTTGATCTCGCTCAGCGGCGCCGTGACCACCAGCAGGCTGTGCCGCAAGTTGCTCATGCGTTGCAGGCGTCGAACGAATACGGAGCGGTTTGTGGTGAACGAATGAATGAGGTCGGCAAGATCCTTCCGCTCGACCACGCAGGAATCTTCCATACCCTTAATCGAATAATCTCCCAGCGGCAGCGCCCGCTCTTCGATTCCGGCGAACCATCCTCGGAAGCGGCGGAAAGAAAGCGGATTTTGCTCACGCGTATCGATAATCGCCACCGGTAGCGGCGTGCGAATTTGCGTTCCTCCGCGTTCCGCTACCACGGGCAGTAATGGCGGCGGGACCGGAGTCGGTTGTACGCTCCAGTTGAGTGGAGACGGGATCAGAGTTCGTTTGCGCGGCATGTCTTTATACAACTCCCCAACTTCGATCCTTACCGTTTAACCGCCTCAGAATTTCTTTTCGAATTCCGCAAATTCCTTCTCCAATTTCCACTGCTCGCGCGCCCGCTCATTGGCAGCAAGAAACTTCGAGCAGGCAGCTGTCGGCTTTTCTGACCCAGCTATGTCTCCCGAGCAGGCTGCAACCAGACGGAACGCTCCCTTCGTCGACGCCCACAGACTCCCGCCAGGTAAGAAGCTGTGCTCCAGGCTCTGCCGCGTCATGCCCTTCAATACTGGGTACGGAAGATGATAGCTCTCAACCGCCCGCAAATACTCGTGCGTCATATCCGAGCGCGCAACCCCTTCATCGTCGGTCGAGATCGCCACCGGAACGCCGTACTTCATATACATCGGCAGCGGGTGCTCGTCGCCGCTGACTCCGAGAATCTGATCGTTCGAAGTCAAATTGATTTCCACCATTACATTCCGCGCCGCCATCTCCTTCATCAGTCCGATCGGATCTTTTTCCAGCATCACGTCGACGCCATGGCCGATTCGTTCAG
>Ga0307478_10001880_pt1 | contig 17432 bp, 13 predicted proteins | sample atmos_gasesECM4C_2_FD_203713 | JGI IMG/M metagenome (GOLD analysis project Ga0307478, IMG submission 203713) | Hardwood forest soil microbial communities from Morgan-Monroe State Forest, Indiana, United States - atmos_gasesECM4C_05 | ecosystem: Environmental > Terrestrial > Soil > Temperate... | reverse complement strand
CTTTTTGTAGTGGACCTCGGCCGGCGCGAGCTGCAGATCAGCCTGGACGGCACTGTTCACATTGACGGTGGCGTTGGAAGTGACCGTGCCGCCCGGCCCAGTGGCAGTCAGATTGTAGGTGGTGGTTTGCGTGGGCTGAATGGATTGTTGACCTGAATTTGCGACTGGTCCGACCGGGTTGATCTCAACGCGACCTGCGTCCGATGATGTCCAGTTGATTTGTGAGGCGTCTCCGCAGTTGATCTGCGCAGCGGTCACCGATAGCTGCGCGGTGGGCTTGGCAACCGCGACGGTCGCACTGGCCATGCCTACGGTGAAGCGGGGTCTCGCACCGAGTTTCTCGCCGCGGGGCCACGCTACAGTTTTGCGAACGCCCTTCGGAATATCGATCACGACGCGCTGATTCGCAGGGACCTCGACCGGGCCCGACCAAGCCTCCTTGTCGCCGGACAGGACCGAAACCTGGTAGGTGCCGGGTGGGACTACGAGTTCCTGTTTCCACACCCAGTCGTTATTGAATTCGTCTCCGTGGCCGACGAAGAAGTCGGGGGTTTTGCCGTTCAGCAGGATCGCATCGCGGTCTGCTCCTTCGATCGTCATGGCGCCGAATGGTCCCGAGACGGTTCCGGTGACTGGCGTCAGAGTGACATCAAGGTTGGTGGTTTTGCCCGCGGTGATGGTGACCGTTTGGGTTTGGGGAGCATAGCCATAGTTGACCAGTTCGATCTTGTGGTCACCCGGACTAAGGCTCAGGGAGCGGTGTTTGCTGGCTTCGCTGATGGCGCGACCGTCGGCGAAGATGTAAGCCTGTTTGGGAGTGGCGTGAATTACGAGTTTGCCGTCCTGGGCGAAGCTTGAGATTCCACCCGTCAACATGAGCAGAGCGACGGATAGAGAGAAACGGGATAGCAGGGTGTGAACTTTCATAACGGTCTCCTTATCCGGGACCTGGCTTTGGGCGCGAATCGAAAAAGAGGACCTGACCGGGCTCCTCTCAACGACGGCGTCCTTAGATGCTGGGGTTTGCTGTTTGTCGCCGCGTTTGATCCCGGGTACTTCTGCGGGCGTCACGTAGTATACGCCAAGACGGTATACAAATAAGGGTTCTGCGGGCGCGCTCGGTGACATCGACGTTTTCGCAGCTGCAGGTTCCACCCGGGTGCGTTTTTGGAATCCGCAGGAACCTGCGAAACGGATGCGTCGGCTTGTAGAATCCTCGCGTTGTCGATATTCTATTGCACGCACGACGCTACCGGCTCCAGACTCAATGAAACCTAGACTTATCCTCTGTTCTTACGTGCTGTTTACGCTGCCGGGGAGTTCGACTGCCTTCACTCAGACGGCCGCGACGCTTGCAGCTCATGCCACCCCGCAATCTTCCGTGCAACAAACGGTTGCTACCGCGGCGTCGCCGCAGGGCGCGCCGGTTTCTTATGCGTCGGTGACGCAGGTGAACGGGTTGCTGGCGCAGTTGGAGACGGCTTCGAAAGCCACGCAGGCCGACCTTGCGAAACTGCGCATTGAGCGCTGGAAGACCGACGGCTCCTCGAAGAAGCAGGCGCTGGGGAATGTGGATTCGATCCAGCGGAATCTGCAGAATGCGTTGCCGGAGATCATTGGGCAATTGCGCAATTCGCCGGAAGACATGCCAGTGACCTTTAAGCTGTACCGGAACCTGGACGCGCTCTACGACGTGCTGGGAAGCGTGGTGGAATCGGCGGGAGCGTTTGGATCGAAGGACGACTTCCAATCGCTGTCGAGTGATCTGAACAGCTTTGAGGGCACACGAAAACAGATTGCGGAGCGTTTGGAAAACCTGGCGGCGTCGAAAGAGCAGGAGATTGTGCGCCTGCGGACGGACTTGAAGACGGCGCAGGCGGCGATTCCTGCCGCGCCTCCTAAGATCACCGTCGTGGATGATACCGCGCCTGCGAAGAAGCCTGCGGTGAAGAAGAAGCCGGTGGTGAAGAAGCCGGCCACTACGCCGCCGGGAACGACGCCCGCGACAACGCCGCCGGCGCAGAATCCGCAGCCGGCGCAAGCTAAGCCGCAGTAGTCTCGACGGCTGAGCAGGAGCTGAAGCCCGCGTCAGTTTGGGGCTCTACGCGGCGCTGAAGCGCCGCTCTTCCACGGCACCGCGGGCATTTCCGACTATCACTGCGTAAAGTCAGGATCTGTACGAAGCCGAATCTGTTAACCTTCCTTCCGCATCATGATTGCGATTGCGAATCCCGACATTAGCTTTCACGGCAGCATTCCCGCGATCATCTTCGGCGCGATCATCATCTTTATAGTGCTGCAGGATGCGTTTGAGACGGTGGTGCTGCCGCGGCGAGTGACGCGGCAGTTCAAGCTGACAGCATGGTTCTTGCGGCGCACCTGGATTCCGTGGAGGAAGTTTGCGGCGCACATCCGGATCTCTTCCTGGCAGCAGAATTTTCTGGGATACTTCGGGCCACTGTCGCTGATCACGTTGCTGGCGTTTTGGGCAGTGAGCCTAATCATGGGTTTTGCCCTGCTGCAATATGGCATTGGCGGGCACGAACAACTGGGCAACGAGCCCATCACGTTTGCCAGGATCATGTACCACAGCGGCGAGACATTCTTCACGCTGGGTTATGGCGACATTGTGCCGACGTCGAGCCTTGCGCGCGCCCTTTCAGTGCTGGAAGCCGGGATGGGCTTCGCATTTCTCGGGGTGGTGATTGGCTACCTGCCGGTGGTGTACGGCTCGTTTTCGCGACGAGAGATTCAGATCTCTATGCTCGACGCGCGGGCCGGGTCGCCTCCGACTGCGACTGAGTTGCTGGTGCGGCTGGCGGGATCATCGGAGAATCCAATCGACCAGACGGTGCTTGATGGATGTTTGCGCGACTGGGAGCGCTGGGCAGGTGAGTTGCTGGAGAGCCACATTTCTTATCCTGTGTTGAGTTTTTTTCGTTCGCAGCACAGCAACCAGTCGTGGCTGGGAGCCCTGATGACCATGCTGGACGTGACCTCGCTGCTGCTCACCGGCGTCGAAGGCATACATTCCGGGCAGGCACGAGTGACATTCGCGATGGCGCGACACGCGTCCGTGGACCTGGCGCAGGTGGTGAATGCGCACTACGATCCGACGGCGGCGGAACGGCTGACAGACGCCGGTTTTGACACACTGCGAGAGACCCTGGCGGCGGCGGGTTTGAAGTTGCAAAGTACGGAGGAAGCGCGGCAAAAGCTGACGAGGTTGCGGTCGATGTACGAACCTTACTTACAAGGAATGGCGCGAAACTTGATGGTGGTGCTGCCACCGTGGCAGCATCCGGTGAAGGCGCGGGACAACTGGCAGGCGGGGCCGTGGGACCGGATGATCCAGGCCAAGGGACTGGCGGTGCTAGGCCAGAAGCCGGTGCAACCACAGGTCAGCGAGGATCATTTCTAAGAATTGAGTCGTTGAGCGATCGGGCCATTGAGTCATTGAAAAACATAGCGCCAGAATCCGCCGTTAGTGAAATGGTTCCCGAATGGTTTCCAATTTCTAAATGGCTGAATGACTCAATCCCTCGATGGCTCAATTTGATCATCTGGTAGGATCGCGTCTTCATGACACATATTGGCGAGAACGTGGTGCGCATTGAGGCGGAAGCGCTGCGCGCGCTGGCGGACCGTATCGGCGGGCCGATGGCGGCGGCGTTCCAGAGGGCGGTGGAGTTGATGTTTTCCTGCGCGGGACGCGTGGTGGTGACGGGGATGGGGAAGAGCGGGCTGATTGCGCGCAAGATTGCGGCTACGCTTAGTTCGACGGGGACTCCGGCTTTGTATCTGCATCCGGTGGAGGCGCTGCACGGGGATTTGGGGATGGTCGTGCGGGGGGATGTGGTGCTGGCGCTTTCGGCTTCCGGGGAGACGGAAGAGATTCTGGCGTTGCTGGCGACGATCAAGCGGTTGCGGGTGCCGCTGATTGCGATGACGGGAGATACGATTTCTCGGGCGACTGCACCTGCAGGGAAAGGAAAGTCAAAGTCAAAAGCAGCGGGCGAGGGCGCCCGCTCTACACGGGCGTTGCTCACACCCGCGTCTACTTTGGCTTCGGCTGCTGATGTTGCTTTGGATTGTTCGATTGCGGAGGAGGCTTGCTCGCTGGGGCTGGCTCCTACGGCTTCGACTACTACGATGCTGGCTTTGGGCGATGCGCTGGCGGTTACGCTCAGTGAGAAGCGCGGGTTCAAGGAAGAAGATTTTGCCAATTTGCATCCGGGGGGGAAGCTTGGGAAGAGATTGGCACGGGTGGAGTCTCTGATGCACTCGGGAGACGCGCTGCCACGGGTTGGTCCGCAGACGAAGATGCCAGACGTGATTTATGAAATGTCGCGCAAGAAGCTGGGCGTGACGGCGGTGGTGGAGGGCGAGAAGCTGGTGGGCATCATCAGCGATGGCGATTTACGCCGACTGCTGGAGAAGCGCGGAAAAGACGTGATGGATCTGACAGCGGGAGAGTGCATGACGAAGAATCCGCGAACCATTGCGGCTGGGGAGTTCGCGGCCACTGCTCTGGCTCTGATGGAAGAGAAGAAGATTACTTCACTGATGGTGGTGGACGGCGATAGGCGGCTTCAAGGAATCGTGCATTTGCACGATCTGTGGAGTACCGAGTTGGTGTAGGCAGCGTGCTTGAGAACCGTGCCGTCCCTTCGGGACTCGTTCCTTTCTGACGACTCGACCCCGGACTTACGTCCGGGCTAGTGAATGCCGCCCCTGAAGGGGCTGGAAGGCCGCCGGGACGGCGGCGCTACGATGCGGCGCTACAATACCTCTATGTATCACTACGATCCCAATACCGCGCTGGAAGAATTGACGGAAGACGCAACCCTGCCGAACCCGGTGCACGTGCGCGACATGCTGCTTCGCAAGAAGCTCACTGCGGACAAGTCGCTGGAGATGAACCGGCTGTTCGTCGAATATCAGAAGTTTTTCGGGGAGACGCAGAAGTTGGGGAAAGAGATTCTGCGGCGGCTGACTTCTTAGCCAGTACCGAGTACCTAGTACCAAGCTTAAGACGAAGCTGGAAGCGGCTCATTGTGCTTCTTGAGGCTCTCGACGTAGCCCGCGATCGCATCCTTCGCCATCTCTTTCGCTTCTTCCAACGTGCGGCCATAGGTTACACATCCCAGTAAGGCGGGGACCATGGCAGTGAACCCGCCCTCTGGCTCAGTGCGAACATGACGCGGTACTGGTAGCGGGCTTTAGCCATAACACTTGCGATCATTCCAGCGGCATGTCAAGCCGGTCACAGAAATCCGCTGCTACAATAACAGATTCCCTTAAGGGATCGGCGGGTGTCCTTCACTCGGTACTCGCAACTCGGTACTAGGTACTTCAAGAAAAACTCTATGCATCGATGGTCAGAACTGTTTATTCCTACCTTGCGCGAGGCGCCGGCCGACGCGGAAGTGGCCAGCCACAAGTTTCTGGTGCGGGCGGGCTATATTCGGCAGCTGGCGGCGGGGATTTACTCGTACCTTTTTCTGGGTAATCGCTCATTCAACAAGATCATGGGCATCGTGCGCGCGGAGATGGACCGGATCGGGCAGGAGTTTTATTTGCCGGTTCTGCATCCGCGGGAGATTTGGGAGGCCAGTGGGCGCTGGGCTCTCATGGGCGATAACCTGTTTCGTCTGAAGGACCGCAAGGGCGCCGACATGTGCCTGGGCATGACGGAAGAAGAAGTGATGACTTCTATTGCTCTGAAGGAACTGCGCAGCTACAAGCAGTTGCCGCAGATCTGGTACCAGATCGCTCCGAAGTTTCGTGATGAGCCGCGGCCGAAGTCCGGGTTGCTGCGGGTGCGGCAGTTCATGATGAAGGACGCGTACTCGTTCGACATGGATGCGGCCGGGCTGGATGTTTCCTACAAGAAGCATTACGACACTTATTGCCGGATTTTTGACCGCTGCGGATTGAAGTACATGGTGGTGGAGGCGGATTCGGGAGCGATGGGCGGGAAGGAATCGCACGAGTTCATGGTGCGCACGCCAGCGGGGGAAGACCAGATTGTCAGTTGCGACGGTTGCAACTACGCGGCGAACATGGAGAAAGCTGCGTCGAAACTGGACGCGGTTGCTGACCTTGCCGCCGAAGGCGATGGGCGGCCGCTCGAGGTGCACACTCCGGGGCAGAAGACGATTGAAGATGTGGCGCGCTTTCTGGGAGTCTCGCCGAAGAACAAGATCAAGACGCTGGCTTACATGGCGGATGAGAAGGATGCGAAGACCGGCAAGACGAAGTCTCGGGCGATTGTGGTGCTGATGCGCGGCGATCATCAGCTGAATGAAGCGAAGTTCAACGCTACGGTCGCGACCGCGACCCGGCCCATGGAGGAAGGCGAGATCAAGGCGCTTTTCAAGTCTCCTGCGGGATATTTGGGGCCGGTGGGGATTGAGTGGGCTAAGGACTTAAAAAAAGATGCGGGGCTTCCTGTCCTGCTGGTCGATAAGGCTCTTGAAGGGCGCGCGAATCTGATCGGCGGCGCGAACAAAGAGGACTATCACCTGAAGAATCTGTCGCCGGGCAAGGACTTTCATCCCACGGCGTATGCGGATCTGCGGGCGGTTACGGCGGGCGAAAGTTGTCCGAATTGCGGCAAAGTGCTGCGCATTGATACGGCAGTTGAGATTGGGCACATCTTTAAGCTCGGCTACCGGTATACCGAATCGATGGGGGCGCGGGTGTTGGATAAGAACGGCAAGGAAGTTACTCCGATCATGGGCAGTTATGGCATTGGGATTGAGCGCATTCTTACGGCGGCGGTGGAGCAGAGTAACGACGAGAATGGATTCTGGCTGCCGGCGGCGATTGCGCCGTTCGAAATTGTGGTTACTCCGGTCAATGTGAAGGACGAGAGCCTGCTGGCTGCCTCGGTTGACATTGCGAAGCGACTGGAGGCCGCCGGTTTCGACGTGATTCTCGACGATCGCAACGAGCGGCCCGGAGTCAAGTTCAAGGATGCAGACTTGGTCGGTATCCCCTTTAGAATCACGGTAGGAAACAAAGTTACCGAAGGTACTGTCGAGGTCGTTCTACGCTCGACTCGGGAAGTACGCGATGTTACGATCGAGGCGGTAGTGGAATATTTTCAAGGAGTGCTGCCCGCCAAGGCCTGAAAGTTGCGCCGCCGGCCGGCGCAGTTTTGAGACTATGGGAACCTTTAAGGCAGTGCTTGGATTTGCCGCAGTCATTCTGGCCGTGATAGCCCTGTTTCAAGTGGCTCCGCCCCTCATGGCGAACCTCAGTTTTCAGGACGACCTCAGGCAGGTCGCGATGATGGGGGGCGCGAATCCGAACCGAACGGACGATGAGATTCGCAATGATGTGCTCCGCAAGGCCAAGGAGCACGACCTGCCGATCGATGCCAAGCAGGTGAAGGTGGAGCGGATCCTTACGCCCGGCCTGATGGCGGTTTACGTCGCGGCGGATTACACTGTGCCCATCAACCTGCCAGGCTATTCCTTCGACATGCACTTCAATCCGTCCAGCGGGAACAAGTAGAAAATCAGGGGCCAGTGGTCAGGGGTCAGGGGCCAGTGGTTGGGGGCCGGTACGACTGCGGCTAGGCTGGGTGATGTCCTCGGCTGCTGAAACTGCCTGGATTCATTCTTGCGCTTTACTTCCCATTCGGCTTCCCCCTCGTTCTTCGCTCGGGCTTCGCAGAACAGCCAAGTTGCTGAAGCGCCGCTCATCGGCTCTTCTACCTTGCCTGCCTGAATCGCAATTCTTCAGCGGCCTTTGGAAGCCTGGGCCTTGTCTCAGGCACCCTTATGGGACGACATAGACCGGCGCGCCTAGCCGACTGCGGCGCACGACATGGCAACTGGAGCCTTGATTTGTGGCTGGGTTGAAGAAAAGCGAAGCTGTGCGGGAGCGGGCCCACACAGCTTCAGAGGATTTAGCGGGGACAGCTAAGTCAGAGGAAATCAGCTTCAGCTCGGAGGAACAGGGTCTGCAGGGGGAGCAGACCCGAGTTGGTTGGATTTACGAAGGACCGCAGCCGCCGGTTTCCGAGCTGGCGGAGGTTGCGGAGCCCACGCCGATAGCGACCGGTTGCGACACCATGCCGTGGTAGGTCGCGGTAACTTGGTAATATCCGGTGTAAACCCAGAGGGGCGTTCCGGTGGGAGGATTGGCTGTGTTATCCCAAGTGCACAGGGCCTCCACGGCTGTCATCAAACCGGTCGCGTCGATGGGTACGGTAGTCGGGCCATAAGCCGGTAGTGGCTGGCCGAGGTTTGCATCCACGCCCACGGTCGTAACCGTGTACGTGACGGAGTTTGTGACGGGGACGGCTCTACCGCTGTGGTAGATCTTGGTGGTGACCAGCTGTAGCGTGCCGTCGGCGCCTACGAGATTGAAAAAGCCTCCGCTGCTTGCCCCAGTAGTCGAGAGCTGGACCGACTGAACATAATCAGAAGTGCCGCATCCGGTTGAGATGAGCGACAAGGCGACGAGCAATGCGGCCAGAACGTTTGTTCGTTTCACGTGGAAAAGTCCTCCTGAAAAAATCCCCGCTGATTTCAATTCGAATGTTGTCAGCTTCTAATAATGGAGGCAAGAGAAATGTGTGGTTACCACGCAATCGATTGGTCACGTCCGATAGTCACACGGGAAGAAATTGAGTGATTTCGTGATCGGGTGATTTTGCAATTGAAGAAGACGAAGCCGGGCTTATTGCTGAAGTTTTTTCGAAAGCAGCACTATCTTTCTCGGAGCGGGTCAATTACTAAGTCGAGGATTTACTTAAATTATAAGAATCCCTATATCAGTCTATGGCTCAAGGGCCAGTGACATTCGTAACGTTGCCACCACGTTACCTTGCACCTACTATCGCAAATAGATTAAGAGTTTCTTCACGCGCTCGCCGCGAATCCGTGAAGCTCAGGTGGAGGTAGTTCATGAAGACCAACGCTCGAGCGCTGCTCAGCTTGCTGCTGGTGGTGCTGGCAACGATGTTCCTGGCTGGCTGCAGCGAGTCTTACGGATGCAAGGTCACGTTCGGCAGTTCGTCCTGTACGCCCTCGGGGTCGGGACTGGGCGGCGGGGGCGGCACGGGTGGTGGCGGCGGCGGCGGGGGAACCACGCCTACGGCTCTGGCCTTCAACATCGTGCAGACGGGCACGGTCAACGGCATCGCATACAGCAGCACCGGTCCGTCGCTCGCTAACATCACTGGGTTCCTCGCGCCGACAGTGTCTGCCAATGATCCCAGCTCAGAGTTGGTCATCGCGCAACAGCAGTATCTTTATGGGATATTTCCCAGCACCCAATTACTCTACGGTTGGACCATTGCCAACACGGGCACCCTGACCGCGATGAGCGGCAGCCCGTTTACGATGGCTGACTTGGGCGGGATGATTTCGAATAGTACCGGGGTCAAGCTTTCCGGAGTGGCCGTCAATCCCGCTGGGACATTTCTTTTCATTGCGGATGCGGGGAACGGATTGATTCTCACCTTCCAGATTGGCGCCGGGGGCGCTCTCACCGCCGGCCCAACCATCTCCACCATAGGCGCAGTCCAGCCTTGGAACCTGGCTATTGACGGATTGGGCAAATACCTCTACGTCACGGAAGGAATTGAGGGCGACGGCCAGCACGTCGCCGCCTACTCGATTAACCAAGGCACGGGCGCGCTGACACTGGTGGAAGCGCAGATGCCTTTCAACATCTGGGAGCTGCAGGGTGATCCAACGGGTCAATTCATGATCGGGATCAGTGGCAATTCAGTTGGAATTACAGGCGTCGCGGACGACAGCATTCATGTCTTCAGCATAACGCCCAGCGGGGCGACTGCTGGGGCGCTGACGGAAGTCCCCAATTCGCCGTTTGCCACAATATTCTCTCCGGCCAACATCGCGGTTCAGCCTAACACCAGCAATGGGAGTTTTGTGTACTCGTTCAGCGTGAACGACACGAATTCGGGATACAACTTCATCGAAGGCTACGCGTTGAACACCACGACGGGCGCTTTGACTGCGATCAACCCAGGCTCCCCTTTCGGTACGGTAACGCCCTCGCCCTGGGGACAGTTTGACCAAAGCGGCGACAACCTGTTCGTGTACAGCAACGTGGGGGGCATCGCTCCCGAGTTAGGAGTTATTACCGTCACTCCCGGCACGGGAGCACTGACCGAATCGGTTGCCACTTTACCGCTCACGACGGCGGGATATTTCGCCGTGACCGATCCGCAGTAACCGGTTTTGATCCGGCAGACCCTGGCTATTAACAGCCAGTATTAACAGCTGGTATTAACAGATCAGAGACCCGCATGAACTGCGGGTCTCTTTTTGTTGGCGGGCGCGGCGGTACAATGGAAGGTATCGCATCCTGACATGGTTCTTCGCAACACGGTTCATCGCAGAAGGCGTGTTGCGGAGAACGGCGGCAGGGAAGCGGCAAAGGGATGAGCAGCCGGTCAAACCTTTTGGCGCATCTCATTCCCTGACAATCAGCTCTGAGAATCAGCTCTGAGGAGCAGGGTCTGACCATTAGGGAGTTTCGGCAGGCACGAGTCAACCGTGGCTATTAGGGTCAAAATTCCGAAGAACGGCGGAAACGGCAGTAAGGGCCGGCGCGGGATGCCGCGCGATCCTGTGATTCGAGCCGTGCTGATTGTCTTCCTCGTGGTGGCGATCAGCCTGGGCGGAGCCTTTTGCTACTTCTACATCAAATACGACCGCATTATTGAACAACGCTTCCGCACGCCGGTGTTCAACAACTCAGCCAAAATCTATGCCCTGCCGCGGACGGTGCACGACGGCGACCAGATGGACGCCAAGGCAATCGCCGCGCTCCTGCGCCGGGCGGGGTATTCCGACAAGGAAGGCCAATCCGCTCTAGGCAGCTTTCGCCTGGTGAGCGACGGAATCGAGATCACGCCGGGTCTGGAAAGCTATCACAGCCCAGAAGCGGCGCACATTGCGATTCAGGACGGGCAGGTAGAGAAGATCGTCAGCCGGGGCACTGAGCTTTCCGCCTACGAACTGGAACCGCAACTGGTGACTGCCTTGTTCGACTCCGAACAGCGCTCCAAGCGCCAGGTGGTGAAGTACGCGGACATCCCTAAGGTGATGGTGGATGCGGTGCTGGCGATCGAAGACCGGCGATTCTTCGAGCACAGTGGTGTGAACTTCATCCGCATGTTCGAGGCGGGTTGGATCGATCTGACGCGGCAACGGCACGAGCAGGGCGGTTCGACGATCACCATGCAGCTCTCGCGCGGCTTCTTTCTGACTCCGGAGAAAACTGTGCAGCGCAAGCTGACGGAAATGCTGATTGCCGAGGAGATGGAGCAGAAGTTCAGCAAGCAGCAGATTTTTGAGTTCTATGCCAACTGGGTGAACCTGGGGCAGCGCGGATCGTTCGCCATCAGCGGATTTGCCGAGGCCTCGAAATCCTATTTCAATAAAGACTTGAAAGACATCACACTGCCGGAGGCGGCGCTGCTGGCTGGCATCATCCAGGGGCCGAGCCGGTTGTCGCCCTACCGGCACCCGGAGCGTGCTTTGGAGCGGCGCAACCTGGTGCTGGATTCGATGGTCGACACCCACGCCATTACCCGCGAGAAGGCCGAGAAGGCGAAGGCCACGCCGCTGAAGCTGGCGCCGCCGAACGTGGAGGCCAGCGACGCGCCTTATTTCGTCGATATGGTGCGCGACACGCTCATCAACAAATTCAACGAACATGAGTTGAACGACCAGTCGTATCGCATCTACACCACGCTCGATCCTGATCTGCAGAAGGCGGCGGCTCAGGCGGTTGAGATGGGAATGAAGCTGGTGGATGAGCAAGTCACCAAATTGCGCACCAAGAAGGTGAAGGTGGGCAAGAAGATCCAGACGACCGTGGCGCCGGGTCCGCAGGCGCAGGTAGCGCTGGTGGCGCTCGACCCGCACACCGGCGCGGTGCTGGCTTTGGTGGGCGGGCGGGATTACGGTTTCAGCCAGTTGAATCACGCCGTGTCGAGGCGGCCCACGGGTTCCATCTTCAAGCCGTTCGTCTATGCTGCCGCGATGAATACGGCGCTCGACGGCTCGACCACGGTGATCACTCCGGCCTCGACGGTGACGGACGCGCCTTCGAGCTTCGCCTATGGCGACCAGATCTATGAGCCGCGCAACTACAAAGAGGAGTACCACGGCGAAGTAACGCTGCGCTACGCGCTGGCCATGTCGCTGAATAACGCGACAGTTAAGGTCGCCGAAGAAGTCGGCTACGACAAAGTCGCGGATCTGGCGAAGTCGGCGGGAATAGCCTCGGTGAAGGCAACGCCGGCCATGGCTCTGGGCTCGTACGACGCGCCTCCGCTCGATATGGCGGGAGCGTACACGTCGTTCGCCAACAACGGCACGCGGCTTTCTCCAATCCTGGTGAACTCGGTGCGCAATGCCAAGGGCGACGTGGTGGCGAATTTCAAAACCGATCAGCGGCAGGTGCTCGATCCGCGCATTGCCTACGTCATGACCAACATGATGGAAGGCGTGATCAACAACGGGCTGGGCTATACGGCAGTTCGCTTGCGCGGATTTAGCGCGCCTGCGGCAGGGAAGACGGGCAGTTCGCACGATGGCTGGTTCGCGGGATACACCTCGAACTTGTTATGCATCGTCTGGGTGGGTTACGACGACTATAGCGATCTTCGACTCAGCGGCGCGATGACGGCCGCGCCCATCTGGACCGAGTTCATGAAGAAGGCGTCGGCGCTGCCCGAGTATGCCAGCATGAAGGAATTCGCGCAGCCGACCGGAGTTGTCGACGTGCAACTGGACAAGGCCACGAACCGCCTGGCTACGCCAACCTGTCCAGACGATTATGTCGCCGCTTTCGTGGCGGGCACTGAGCCGCGCGATACTTGCGACCAGCAGGGCGGGGTGGCTGGATTCCTCTCCCGCTTCTTCGGCGGCGGACAGAAGCCGTTGCCGCCGGTGAACCCGGCAAACGGACAAGACCCGCAAAACTCCGACCCGCAAAAGAAGAAAGGCATCTTCGGCAAAATCGCCGGGATCTTCAAGGACGACAAGGCGTCAACGCCGCCGCCCAAGCCGCCGGACACCAACCAGACCGCGCCGCACTGACGCTAGTTCTTGGCGTGGAACACGCGAAATCCGTCTGTCCTGTCATGAGCTTTATCAATCAAACTACACGCACCCATCGGTCCAAGGCACAAACCGCGCTCTTGGCCGGGGGTCTCGGCGGGGTTCTGTTTGTGCTGACATTCCTCTTGCTGGGAGCGCTCGCTCCGGGCTACGACGCACTGCGTGAGACCATCAGCGCCCTCGAATTCACCCCTTTCGGGCTCGCCCAGCGGATCAATTTTCTTGTCTTCGGCCTGATGTTGATGGCATTCGCCTTAGCGCTGCGCAGAGAACTCGGCGCAGGGCGCGGCGCTGTCCTGATTCCAACTTTTCAATGTCTGTCGGGGATCGGCGTGGTTGGCGATGCGATCTTCATTCACGAGCCGACGCATTTGGTCTGCGATCTGATCACCTTCAATTCAGCCCTGCTGGTCCTCTTCTTGTTTGCCTGGCGATTTTCCGGCGATCGGCGCTGGAAAGGCTGGACGGCTTATTCGGTTCTGACCGCGTTGGTGATGATGGCTTTTCTGACCGCCTTCGGAGTCGCCAATCATGTGGGTGGCCCGGCTGGAGCTTTTGAAAAGCTCGCGTCCCTCACGCGCACAACTTGGTCCGCGGTATTGGTGGTGGAGCTGTATTCCGGGCGTCGCCTGGTTCAGAGCGGAACATAGATTTTTATCGTTTGCATCGCGAGGGACAAGCCTGGGGAACAGACCGGGCGGCCCATCCCAGCTCTCACGCTTGACCACCAACCCCACCCGGACGGAGAATTGCCGTGCTCGACTTTTCATTCCCCCCAGCGCTCCCGCCGAGCGAGGCTGCGCAATTCAGTTCTTCGGAGGATGCCATGATGTCCGTCCGCGGTTGCGTCCTGCTGTTCGTCAGCGCGTTGACGATGGCGCAATCCAATCCTGTGCCTTTCATCAAACAGCCGCTGGCCGCTCGGATGCCAAACGGCGTCTCACAGCCTAATACCGCGACTCACGGCAAGATGGTTGAGAGTTACGGGAAGTTGCCGCTGAGCTTTGAAGCGAATCTGGGGCAGGCGGATGGGGGGGTGAAGTTCCTGTCCCGCGGAAAAGCGATTGCCTCAGCGTCTGGTATCGCGTCGCCCTCCGGGTTGAACTTTGCACCAGCTGTAAGCTACGGCTCCGGTGGGCAGTCTCCCTTATCGGTGGTGGTGGCCGATCTCGACGGAGACGGCAAGCTGGACCTCGCGGTGGCGAGCTGTGGTGGTAATCCCGGCAACTGTGGCTCCGACGTTGGCACAGTAGGTGTGCTCATGGGCAAGGGCGACGGAACCTTCAATACTGCGGTCGCCTACGGTTCGGGTGGGCTGGGTGCTTATTCGGTAACGATTGCAGATGTGAATGGTGACGGCAAGCCCGATCTCGTCGTGGCGAATTTCTGTGCGAACAGCAACTGTGCAACAGGGTCAGTGGGTGTGCTGCTGGGAAACGGTGACGGAACCTTCCAGACAGCGGTGACCTACAATTCAGGGGGAGCTCGTGCCTTGTCGGTCGCGGTAGCAGATGTGAACGGAGATGCCAAGCCCGACATCGTGGTGGCGAACGACTGTACCGACGAGAGTTGTTCGAGTTCGAACGGTGCGGTAGGGGTGCTGTTGGGCAATGGTGACGGAACATTTCAAACGGTGGTGACCTACGGATCTGGGGGCTATGAGGCATATTCCGTTGCGGTGGCGGATATGAACGAGGATGGCAAACCGGACATAGTCGTATCGAATAACTGTGCGGACAGCACCTGTTCTGGGAGTAGCTCAGTTGGAGTGCTGCTGGGAAACGGTGACGGAACCTTCCAGACAGCGGTGAATCATGGCACGGGGGGTACCTGTGCCTATTCCTTGGCGGTGGCCGACCTTAACGGAGATGGCAAGCCGGACCTGCTGGTGGGCAACGCGTGCAGCAGCACGGTCGGCGTGCTGCTGGGAAACGGTGACGGAACCTTCCGGACAGCGGTGACTTACCCCTCGGGCGGATTGTATGCGGAATCGGTGGCCGCGGGCGATGTAAATGGAGACGGTAAGCCAGACCTGATAGTTGCTAACTTCTGTGCCAGCGGCGGTGACTGTGGAAACGAAATTTCGCGTGGTTCAGTGGGTGTGCTGCTGGGCAACGGCGATGGGACGTTCCAAACAGCGGTGACTTACGACTCGGGTGGCGTTAATGGTAGGTCAGTCGCGGTCGCGGACGTGAACGACGACAGTAAGCCAGACTTATTAGTGGTGAACTGGTGTGCAAGTACCAGGAACTGTAACAACGGTATCGTGGGCGTGCTCATTAATGCCAGCCTGACGCCCACGTCAACGGTCCTTGGGTCCTCGCGGAACCCGTCCAATTTCGGGCAACCCGTGACTTTCACAACTACAGTGACATCGCAGGGTTTCAAGGGCACTCCGATGGGAACGGTTAGTTTTCGTGACGGAACGACAAACCTGGGTAATTCCGCTCTGAACGCTAGTGGAGTTGCGACCCTGACCGTTTCCACACTGGGGGTAGGAACTCACAGGATCACGGCGAGCTACGACGGAAGCACAGACTTCGCGCCCAGCACTTCGCCTGTTCTCAGCCAACTTGTGCAAGGAGCCATCGCCCAACTTTCTGCCAGCAGCGTCGCGTTCGGAAATGAAACCGTTGGCATGACGAGTGCGGCAAAAAGCATCACGCTGACCAATAAAGGGAACATCGCTCTCACGATCGCGTCGGTGGGCATTGTCGGAGCTAACAGTGCGGACTTCGTGGCGAGTAAATGTCCCACCTCGATTGCGCCAAGTGGTACCTGCACAATCAGCGTCACGTTTAAGCCCTCAGCAACGGGCGCGCGAACCGCTGCGCTCAGCATTACCGACAACGCTCCTCATAGCCCTCAAAAGGTCTCACTCACCGGCGTCGGCGTGTTACCCACAGTAACGTTGTCGCCCACCAGCCTCACTTTTCCAACCCAAATCGTGTTCACTACCGGTGCGGCTAAGGTAGTGACGCTCAAGAACACCGGTCTTGGAGTCGCGACCCTCAAGAGCATCACCGTGACAGGGCCATTCGGCCTGACGAAAAGCTGCGGCACGAACGTCAATCCCGGAGGCGGTTGCACATTGAGCGTTACATTCGAGCCCAAAACTATGGGTGCATCGACGGGTTCTCTTACCGTCACCGACAACGCCACGAACAGTCCGCAGAAGGTGACCCTGGCGGGAACGGGCACCTATGTAAAGTTGGCTCCTACGAGCATTAACTTCGGAAACCAGCCGGAGGGTTCTAAGAGCCTGGCCAAACAGATCACGCTCACCAACGAGGGGGCTGCGGCAGTATCCATCACGAGCATTGCGATCACCGGCGCGGACCTTGGAGACTTTGCCCAAACCCACACTTGCGGTACAAGCGTGGCGTCGGGAGCAAGCTGCTTCATCAATGTGACCTTCAAACCGTCTGCGACTGGCACGCGAACCGCACAGGTTGCGATCAGCGACAACGGCGGAGGCAGTCCGCAGAAGGTGACTTTGGTCGGGACGGGAACGCCCTAACGGGCGACTCGGAAACACACAACATCGCCTCAACGTACAACGACGGGGGGGAAACTGGACGTTCCCTGATTTGTCTGCTGGCGGGTGGGCCTGCCCAAGAAAAATCCACAACCCTCCTGTGACATCTGACCTTGTGCCGGGCATCGAAGTTGCGCGATCATAGTCGAGGCCGCCACGCTGGGCAGGGGCGAATAACGTCATCCTAAGCTCTTTGTTCTCAAGATTTTGACCTCTAAGCTCTTTGACATCAAGATTTTGCGGACACTTTCTGCAGGACCCGCGCCCAGCAAGACTTTCGGAGGGTGTGGGGGGAGGGGGGTACACCGGTTTCGAGCTCATACTCAGACCAAACATCCTGTTCCGGAAAGGTCGCCGGAAGCTTATTTCAGTTTGAAATCCACACCCCGATTCGCCTTGCGACCAGAGTGAAATTTCCTCGCCGGCCGGCGAAAAGTGTGGCAGAATGGGCTCGTCGGAACCGGTCGCCTTGGGGGTGTGTATGTCCTACCGAAAGGCCTGCCTGATTCTTCTGGTTGTAATCCCTTTCACTGCCGCACTGGCGCAAGTTTCTCATTCGGAGCAGGTGCAGATCTCGCCGCCGTTGATTCGAGCCATTGACCCTCCGGCTCCGGACGCAACCGCGGCGGATCTAGAGCAACAGGGTGACGCCTTGCATTCGGCGAAGCTCTATTTGGACGCGCTCGATTACTACCGCGCCGCGCTGGTCAAGATGCCCAATAATGCTCCGGTGTTGAATAAAATGTGCCGGACCGAGCTGCTCATGAACCGCT
>Ga0307478_10001879_pt1 | contig 17435 bp, 13 predicted proteins | sample atmos_gasesECM4C_2_FD_203713 | JGI IMG/M metagenome (GOLD analysis project Ga0307478, IMG submission 203713) | Hardwood forest soil microbial communities from Morgan-Monroe State Forest, Indiana, United States - atmos_gasesECM4C_05 | ecosystem: Environmental > Terrestrial > Soil > Temperate... | reverse complement strand
TTGGGGATCGGGATTGACCGCTGCCGGGCTGCTGGGAGCGATTGCCGTGGGAGCCGCGCTGTATCCCGCGCGCCGCGCAGCATCGATCGATCCGATCGAGGCGTTGCGTTACGAGGCCGGCGGGTGAAGAAAAGGCAGGTTTCAAGGTGACAAATTTCAAAGGTTTCAAAGTAGTGGACCTTGAACTTTGAAACCTTGAAACCTTGAAACCTTGAAACGTTGAAACATTGAAACGTTGTCTTTGTATGCTTTTCGAAATCATTCTCGAAGCCTGGATCGCGCTGAAGCGCAACCTGACGCGCAGCATGCTCACCATGCTCGGCATCGTTTGGGGCATTGCGACGGTCACGCTGCTGATCGCCTACGGCAACAGCTTCCGCGGCGTGCTGGTGCACGGCTTCGACGCGTTCGGCAAGAGCGTGGTGATTGCCTGGCCGCAGCAGACCAGCGAACAACCTGGCGGACAGCGTGCCGGCAAGAAAGTCGTGCTCGAGCAGGCCGACCTTGAGATGGTCAAGGCTACCGCTCCGCTGGTGAAGCATGTGTGCCTTGAGACCGTCCGCCGGCCGGGCATCGCCTACGGAGACCGAATGGTCGGCACCGCTCCGGTACGCGGCGTCTGTCCGGAATATGGCGAGATGCGCAACGAGGTTCCATCCGAGGGCCGCTGGATCAACGCCGAAGACGAGATGGAACGGCGCCGCGTAATTTTTCTGGGTGGACGGCTCAAGGAAAAGCTTTTCAGCGGCCGTCCCGCAGTGGGCGAAACGGTGCAGGTTGCTGGTGTGCGCTTCACCGTGATCGGGGTCATGGCGCGCAAGATTCAGCTCAGCAATTATTTTTCCAGCGATGACGATTCGTCGTGGATCCCCTACTCCGCCGCCGGAGATTTGTGGAACACACGTTACGCCGCGGTGATGGTCTTTGAGCCCATCGCGCCGCAGTTTGAAAAGAAAGCCATGGCGCAGGTGCTGGCTGCGGTGGCGACGCGGCAGAATTTTTCGCCGACTGATCCCAAAGCGTTTCAAATGTTCGGGCGCGACGAATTTCGTCCGATCATTGATGCGCTAACGATCGGCCTGCAAGTGTTGCTGACATTCATCGGGACGCTGACGCTGGGCATCGGTGGCGTGGGGGTGATGAATATCATGCTGGTCTCGGTCGACGAACGCATTCGCGAGATCGGCTTACGCCGCGCGCTGGGCGCGCGCAAGCGCCACATCAAGCTGCAATTTTTGGCCGAGACACTGCTGATCATGATGCTGGGGGGAATGATTGGCGTGTTGCTGTCATATGTGATCGCATGGAGCGTTGGCACTCTGCCGATGATGGGCCCGCTGTTCGAGGACGACTCTGGACAGGGGGACATTCACCTTCGCATCTCGATGATGACGGTCATCCTCTCGACCATGGTGCTGCTGGTGGTGGGCGTAATCAGCGGCCTGGTTCCCGCCATGCGGGCGTCAAAGCTCGATCCGGTGGAAGCGCTGCGCTACGAGTAAATCACCATCAAAGTGTTTGTCATCCTGAGGAGCGTTCTTCGCGACGAAGGACCTATGCAACTGCCGGCAGCGCCTCACCGCAAGCAAGTTGCATAGGTCCTTCGGCCCGCAAAAAACGCGGCCCTCAGGATGACAATTCGCTTTTCTTGACGGTTTTCAATACGGCTGCGGCATCCGGTTGAAATTGGTGCCGCTCATACCACTCCAAACTCAAATCCCTCCAAGCCGGATTCACCGATACGATCAGCGCAATCTTCTTGATCCGCAGCCAGCCCTTAATCTGTTTCTCGCGCTCGATCGCGTTGTGAACGTCCTGAAAGCGCTCGTAGTAGACGAGGCGGTCCAGTCTGTATTTTGCAGCGAAGCCTGGGCCAGTCCCCAACTTGTGCTCACGTACTCGCCGGATCAGACTGTTCGTGATTCCGGTGTAAAGCGTCTTGGACCGGTTCGTCATGATGTAGACGAAGTAGCATTTCTCTGAACGCATGAGTTTCTCTCAGTTCGCATATTGTCACCCTGGCATCCGCCGCGTCTGTGATGAATAAACGTAGACGTTGTGCAAACCCCAACCACTTGTCATCCTGAGGAGCGTTCTTCGCGACGAAGGACCTATGCAACTGCCGGCAGCGCCTCACCGCAAGCAAGTTGCACAGGTCCTTCGGACCGCAAAAAGCGCGGCCCTCAGGATGACAATTCGCTTTTCTTGACGGTTTTCAATACGGCTGCGGCATCCGGTTGAAATTGGTGCCGCTCGTACCACTCCAAACTCAAATCCCTCCAAGCCGGATTCACCGAAACAATCAGCGAAATCTTCTTGATCCGCAGCCAGCCCTTAATCTGTTTCTCGCGCTCGATCGCGTTGTGAACATCCTGAAAGCGCTCGTAGTAAACAAGGCGGTCAACCTTGTATCGGCTTGCAAAGTCCGAGCCGATTCCCAACTTGTGCTCACGTACTCGCCGGATCAGACTGTTCGTGATTCCGGTGTAAAGCGTCTTGGACCGGTTCGTCATGATGTAGACGAAGTAGCATTTCTCCGATCGCATAGAGTTTCTCTGTTCGCATATTGTCACCCTGGCATCCGCCGCGTCTGTGACCAGTGACCACCGATGCTGTGCAAACGCCCAATCCCTTTGTCATCCTGAGCGGCGTTTTTTGCCGCGAAGGACCTATGCAACTGGCCGCGGATTGCATAGATCCTTTGGTGGAAAAAGCGCCCGCCTCAGGATGACAAGGCAGGAGTTTTGGCTAGAGCCAGTGGCTCGAAGCTAGCAGTTCGAAGCTAGAAGCTAGTGGCTGCTCCTGCTAAACTCATCCGTTTGCCGCTGGAGGTTTTCATGCGCCGTCTTCTTCTTTCTTTTCTTGTTTTTGCTTTCACTCTTCCCGCCATAACCCAGGCCAAGCATCCGTTTACCTTCGAAGACATGATGAAGCTGAAGCGCGTCGGCGATCCGCAGGTTTCGCCCGATGGCAAGTGGGTGATCTTCAGCGTGGTCGATGTCGATCTCGAAGCCAATACCAAGACGCCGCACGTGTGGATTGTGCCGCTGGACCATGTGGGGACGGCCGTCCCCGGCCGTCCGGCGGAGCAAAGCTCCACTGGCTCTTCGTCAGCAGAGCGAATCCTGATCGCCGATCAGGATGCCGACCGCCCGCGCTGGGCGCCGGATGGGAAGCGCTTCGCGTTTCTTTCAACCAAAGATGGCGGATCGCAGGTCTGGATCGCGGACTTCGATGAAGCGACGGGAACCGTTGCGCAAAAATACCGGCTGACCTTGTTTCCTAACGGGGCGGGCGGGGAACTCTGGTCGCCCGATGGCAAGTACATCCTCTTTACATCGGATGTTTATCCCGAATGTGATGGTCAGGCCGATGAGGCCGGTTGCAACGCGAAGAAACTGGATGAGGCGAACAAGTCCAAAGTCAAAGCGCAGATTTTCGATCACCTGCTCTATCGACATTGGAATGCCTACAAAGAAGGAAAGAGGACGCACATTTTCGTCGCCCCGGCTCTTGCGCAGGTGCATGTATACCACGATCTGACGCCGGGCGACTACGATGCGCCGGTGTTCTCGCTCGGCGGGCAGGATAACTATGCCTTCTCGCCCGACGGGCAGGAGGTTTGCTACGCCTCGAATCACGACAAGAACCCGGCGGCCTCGACCAATAACGATTTGTGGATCGTCCCGATCGGCGGTGTGGGGACGGGCGCCTCGCCCGTCCAACCCAAGAACATCACCGCCGACAATCCTGCCAGCGACTCGACGCCGCTCTATTCGCCCGATGGACGTTACATCGCCTACCGCGCCCAGCAGCGCCCGGGATACGAGAGCGATCGCTTCCGCCTCATGTTGTATGACCGCAAAACCGGCGAGAAGACCCTCCGCACAGAGGGAATCGATCAATGGATCGGGTCCTATGCCTGGTCACCGGACTCTAAGTACATTTTCTATGCAGCGGAACTGGAGGGCGGTTCGCCGCTGTACATTCTAGGAATTTATCCCGAGGCCGTTGGCTGGGCGGGGCGGAAGGCGAACCAAGTCCGCCTCCTAGCCGCCGGATCCTACGATCCTAACTTGAAAGTTATGCCGCAAGGATTTGCGGATGACCCAGCTGTTACGTCGGATGGGAAGAAGCTCGTCTATGCGGCTATGAGCGTGCGTTCTCCGAGCGAAATCCTCGAGTGCGATCTCACAAAGGCGATTTCGTGGGGCGATGTTTTTTCCTATTGCCGGAGTACGGCACTCACACGCGTAAACCAGCCAGTCCTTTCTCATGTCGCCATGTCCCCACTAGAATCATTCTGGTTCCCTGGCGCGCACGGCGACAAGGTCGAAGGTTTCGTCGTAAAGCCACCGAACTTCGATGGCTCCAAGAAATATCCCGTGAAGTTCCTCATCCACGGCGGGCCCGAGGGGGCGTGGGGAGACGACTGGTCGTATCGCTGGAATCCGGAGCTGTTCGCGTCACCAACTTCATCGACGAGCAGCGGATACGTCGTCATCATGATCAACTTCCACGGCTCGACTGGATACGGGCAGAAGTTTATCGACGCCATCAACGGCGACTGGGGCGGCGCTCCGTTTGAAGACCTGATGAAGGGGCTCGACTACGCCGAGCAAACCTACCCCTTCATCGATAAGAACCGCGAGTGCGCGCTGGGCGCCAGCTACGGCGGATACGCCATCAACTGGATTCTCGGGCACACTGACCGCTTCAAGTGCCTGGTGTCGCACGATGGCATGTTCAACGCCGAGTCAGCCTGGGGCACGACTGAGGAACTCTGGTTCAATGACTGGGAGTTCAAAGGCACGCCGTACGACAATCGCGCGTCCTATGAGAAGTGGTCGCCGCACCAGTACGCGAAGAATTTCAAGACGCCGACGCTGGTCATCCACGGACAACTCGACTACCGTCTCGACGTGAGCGAAGGCTTTCAGCTTTTCACCACGCTGCAGATGGAAGGCATCCCATCGAAGATGCTCTACTTTCCCGACGAGGGTCACTGGGTGTTGAAGCCGCAGAATTCGCGGCTGTGGTACAAGACGGTGAACGACTGGGTGGACCAGTGGGTGGGAAAGTGAGCGGTAAGCTCATGAGGCACAGCGGTTTAAAGGCCGGCAAGAGGAGTTTCCCACAGTGTTCCTTCAGGAACACTTTCATGTACAAAATTGTATGTACGAACGGATAAGTTTCGGCTTTGTAATGATTTAGAACGTGCAGACGGAGCGCCTATGGCGGGAAAATCGGACCGATCCAAGAGCAAGAAAGCCACCCCTCAAAAGAAGCGTGCCATCCACAAGACGGTTGCAGCGCAGAGCCCGCAGAAGGCGGGGTCCGGGCCGGCGGCAAAGATGTCACTCGCGCCGATGCTCTCAGTGCGCAATGGAGCGGAGGCGCTTGAGTTCTACAAAGCGGCATTCGGAGCGCGGGAACTGTTCAAGATCGCGGCCCCGGACGGAGCCGTGGTTGCCCAGCTGGCGTTTGGGGAATCGGAGTTCTGGGTCGCCGATGAGTCTCCCGAACATCTCAATTTCAGTCCGCAGTCACTGGGCGGAGCGACCGCGCGCATGGTCATGGTTGTGGCCGATCCCGACGCCGCGTTTGCCCATGCGGTTGCTACAGGCGCCAGTGTCGTGGCTCCGGTGGAAGACCAGCCTTACGGTTGGCGCGTGGGACGGGTGGTCGACCCATTTGGGCACCATTGGGAAATTGGCAAGCCTCTAGGCTGAGAAGTTCCCTCAGGAGCCACCGACTCCTTGTTCTCACCGTCGCTGGCGCGAATCTTCGAAACGGGGAAGCACTACTCCTGCACGGTAAACGGCGGCCAGCGAATCCGCAGCGGAGACCGCGCGACAGGCGGTTGCGCTCCATTGCCGCTGCTAAGGGCGGGCAGGAGTTGCAGGGGGAAGTCCAACATTGCGTTACTCCCCGCGGTTACGGCGACGTCGACTTCGACCGGTGCGCTCCAACCCGCACTCGAGGGCACGATGCTCGCCAAGCCGTTTGCATCGCTAAGAACGCTTGCCTGGCTCACCTTGAGGATCACCGGCATCGCGGGATTGGACGTGTTGGTGTCTCCGTTTCCACCTCCGGGCGAAGTTCCTCCCGCCCGCAAGACGGTTGTGAGGAATGTGACCGTCGCGCCCAGCACGGGATTCGGAGGCGCAGACGAATCGGTGACGCGCACCACCACTGGCTGGAACGATGGTGCCGTCGAAATCTGCCCGGCTCCCGCCACCGGCTGAAGCTTCAGTGTGGCCGGGGAGACGGGCTGTCCATAAAACGTCAGGCAGGGAGCATTCGCAGGAGCCACGCAAGCGGTGGCCAGCAGAGGCGTGGCGAATTGCGTCAGATTTAGAGTGACGGTTGCGTAGCCGCTGGAGTTGGTCTGCGCGCTCGGTGAGCTTAGCGATCCCGAACCGTTCACAATGGTGAAATTCACTTTCGCGTTCGCTTGGGGTACGCCGTTGCTCAGGACTCGCGCCGTAAGCGGCACCGCGGCATTCGATCCCTGCAGGGCCCAGAAGTACTGCGAGAGTAATCCGATGTCCGAGGACGACTCGCTGGCGACCAACGAGGCATTCACCGATTTCGATGGACTGTAGACGCCGGGAGCGAGCGTCGCACTGACATTGGCGTTTCCTGTCGCAGACGGGGTGAGCCAGGTGAAGGCTTGTCCAAACTGGTCGGTCAGAACGGAGCACGCGGAAAGGCCGCCACAAGCAGAAAGCTGCAAACCATTGGTGCCGCTCCAGCCAACGGTTGCGCCGCTGACAGGCGTAATGCCGTCGGATTGCAGCACGCGCACGGTCATCGGGTTAGCGGCTTGTGCGCCGACCGGAGTCAGCGGATTCATGCCGCTGACGAGAACGATGGTGTCAGTGGCCGCCGCCCCAACAGTTAACGCGTTCGTCATGCTGGTGGCGGCGCCATTCACGGGATTGTTGATCGTGATGTTCTGGGTACCGTCGCTGGTCTGCCGAGGGACAGAAAGGATTATTCGTCCTGCGCTGATGGACAGCGGTGTGGCGGATGTATTGCCGACGGCGGCAGTCGATCCAGGTGAAAATCCTGTGCCCAGCACCGTCACCGGGCCGCCGTTCACTCCTACGCGTGCGGGAGCGAGTGAGTCCGCATAGAGGACCTGGGCATCGTAGCGGTAGTCTGGGCGGCCGTCGCCGCGCAGATCGGCAATGCCAATCAGGAAATTGGACGAGATCGAGGCTTGAACATCGAGCCGGGTGGCGCCGAAAGTGGTTGTGTTGAACGGTGAGGTCGTGAAAGCCGGCGGCGGCGTGCCTTGCGGATCGGCGGCCGTCCACATGGCGATCACCGGTTGAAGTTTCGTTTCTGTGGCTTGACCGCGTTCATCGAGTGCGTTCACGGCGACGGAAAGCGTTCGATTGGCCTGCACGGGCAGCGAGAAATATCCGACATCGCCATAGCTGCCCAGGGATCCTCCCCAATCACCTGCAAGTGGAACCGGAGCGGGCGAGGTCCAGCTATCTGATGTAAACCACGGACTCACCGGCGGCGCGCTGGTCTGCATGAGGATGTCCTGCTGCAGATCCTCGCCTTTGATGAGCGAGATCACTATCGGTTGAAAGGATCCCGACGGCGCAACCTGATATGGCGCATAAGGACCGACGCCAGTCGCCCAGGAAGGATCGACCGGCTCGACAGACAATTGATATTGGGCGTAGCTGCCGGTAGGGAATTGCAATCCCGAAAGATCGAAGAAGCCTTCCACGGCGGCGCTGTCGGATCCCCACTCGGAGAATGGATCCTGCAGCGGATCCTCGAGGCCGGTGATGGGATTGCCTTCATCGCCGCTGAACAGGAATCCAGAAACGGATGAGATAGCGTATCGCCGGGAAGGCAATAGCGTTGTGGGATCGATCCAGCGCGCCACGACGTTCACTCCCTGCATGGGCTGCGTGCGATTGCCGAAGCGATCGGTAAACCACACCGATCCGTGAATGCGCGCGGTCACGGAAGAGGAAATCGACTTGCCCGGGAAGCTCGTATAATTTTGCGCAGTGACCGGATAGAGACGCGAGAGAGTGGCAGCGTCATCCATCGTCAAGTGGTACGGGTTGGCATAACAGCGCGTGACAGGCACGCACCCTGTCTGGTCGGTGTAGTGCATCACCGGAAACCCGGCGTAATCATCGGCGGTGGCGTGCGGTTGGCCGGTGATCACGTTGGGATTGACCTGGGACCATCCCAGTCCCAGCACCGCCCCAATGGCGCGCACCAGGCGGTATTCGACGTCAACCAGTTGCGAAGATTGTTGCGCGCACTGGCCGTTGATGACGATCAGAGCGTGTTGGTAGCTGGCCAGCGATCCGTAGTTGTCATTGCCACCGAAGGCAGCGTGAGCGAAACATTGCGTGGGATCGCCTGCGCCAGCACCTAAAAGCGCATCGGTGACTGATCCGTCGGAGTCATAGATGATTCCGACCGGCGTGCCGGTTGCTGAAGGCTGAATGTCCGCGGGCATGGAAATCGTGCCGTCGGCATTGAGGGTTACGTTGGCGCCATTCACATCTTCGGCAAGTTGGCCGGGAGTCGTTATGGCGAGCGCCGCAGTCGGCACCGAACTCCATTGGCTGAAGGCATCGGCGACCAGACTGTTTGCGGCGGCATTGGGCAGGATCGGGCTAAGGTCGCCCTGGTCGGTGTAGTAGCGGATTTGTCCCTGCGGCCAGGTAAGGGGCACGCCGGTCACAGAGGGATCGAAAAAGCTCGTTCCCGCGACGGACTTAGGTCCGCCGGCTCGGGAGGAGAGGGCAAAAGCTACAACGATGAACAACGTCAGGGCCAGCCTGAGGAGGAGCGAGCGAGCGGTACGCGCCACGCTGGTAGGCATGGTCACGTCGCTATCCATGAAGCTGCTCACGGTACAGACTCCCCCTCAGTGGCCCGCCGCACCGCCCAGGCGAAATCGCTGAGTGATGCGCGCGACTTCCCACCAAGGACGGAATCTCGACGAAAAGCAGAAAGATGTTGAGCTGACAACAAGACGCGACCGCCGGAATCGACGGTGAATCGGCCCATGGCTCCGCCCACACAACTGGTCAGGCCGAGTTTGCCGGGCGGATACAAAAAGAGCAGCACGCGCTCGCCGATCCGGTACCGTTGACCGCTCGACCACATGCCGATCCACTGAGAAACGGTCAGCGAGTCCCCGCGAGTCGAGCCGCGAATCGCGCTTTCGACCCGGAATGTGATGGCAACGGTTTCGACGGTCTGCCCACCATTTGGCGGGCGCCGCGTAATGCCGGTCACCGTGCCGGAAAAAATGATCCCCGCGGCACGAGCGAGTTGGGGGAAGCCGAACGTGCCTGGGGGAAGCACCCGTAGACCTGGGAAATGCGGTTCTGAGATAGGAGGCTTGAAGATATGCAGGGGAAGCGCGACATCCGATCGAGCAGAGTCGGACTGGCCGTGCAACACATCCTGAGCCAAAATCAGAATCGAAATAGCGAGCAGACGCGAGCAAACTCTCCCACACATGGGGAAGCCTATGTTCCTGTCTACTCGGAGGGCGCCGGGAACGCCGGGAAACGGGTTTAGCCTAGTCGGGGCGCAAGCAGAAAGTCAGTGACGAATGTCACATCGACCTGTGGATAATCAGGATCACATCCGAAATCGAAACGAATGAGAAAACAGCCTAGCCTCAAGATGCGAGCGTTGCGAAGAATGTGCCTGACTTTATTCGGGCTGGCCGCGATGTTATTTCTTTCGGCGGGCTCCCTCCGGTTCTGGCAGGCGTCGGTTTTCTTAGTATTGCAGGCGGCATTCTGGACCTACTTCTTCCTCGATTTTCTGAAGAACGATCCCCAGTTGCTAGAGCGGCGGTTGAAGAGCAAGGAGACTGAACCGGAGCAGAAGCTGTTCCAGAGGCTATTCGCACTAATCCTGAATTCGGCAGTCATCCTGGCGGGCTTGGACTTCCGCTTTGGGTGGACGCGGAGATGGGTTGGCGACGTTCCTGTTGCGGTCGTGATCGCGGGACAAACTATGGCCGTCGCGGGCTACTGGCTGGTGTTCTGGGTCATGAAAACGAATACCTTCGCATCCAGCATCATTCAGGTGGAAAACCAGCAGACAGTCATCCGCAGCGGGCCGTATGAGGTCGTGCGGCATCCGATGTACACCGGGATGGCTGTGACGGTCATCGGGATACCGCTGGCGTTGGGATCGTATGTGACATTACCCGTGTTCGCACTACTGGTGCCGTTGCTTGCATATCGGCTCATCCATGAGGAACGAATGCTGCGGAGGGATCTTTCCGGATACGCCGAATATTGCGAGCACACGCGCTTCCGGCTGGTTCCGTGGGTGTGGTGAACAGCGGCCCGCTCCGGTTCAGTATGTTCGTGCTAGGATGCCGCCTAGAGAGCGGTGCCATGCCTTTTGTGGATATCAACAGTCTGCGCGTTACGGAGCGCTTGCCCGGTTGGCACGGGCGCTACTTCCAGTCGCAGAACATGACGTTCGCTCATTACGACTTCATTCGAGGATCATCCATTCACGAGCACTGCCATCCGCAGGAAGAAGTGTATGAAGTGATCGACGGCGAACTGGAAGTGACCATTGATGGAGTGAGCCAAATTGCGAGGCCTGGGATTGTAGCGATCGTGCCGGCCGGAGCGCCGCATTCGGTGAAGGCGCTGAGCGACGGGCGCGCCATTATTGTGGATTATCCGACGCGACCGGAGTTCCGGTAGAGGCGGCACGACGAGCAATCTCGCTTTTCAATTCGGCAGAGCAATTCCTGAAAATTCGTGACAGGCATCGAGGAGTGCCTGTTGCCGCTCCACATCTGTAGTTGCTGGATTCGGGGAGCGGAGCCGCATGTGATAGAAGTATTCGCCCGATACCATCGCTGCCGGGTCATCGCTGACCGCCAGCCACACTTGGGTGCGGTAACCTTCGTTGAGGTCGTCGGGCGCACCCGGGCCTCCCATTTTAGTTGCCACCCATCCGGGCTCGAGCGCATTGGAGAAAACATCCGGCCAGCGACGCGCGACGGCAAATGCCAGAAGCGCATCGTGCAGCTTGGTGTCAGAGTAGGCTTGCTGTCCCCGCCACGGGCGCTCCTTCCAGGCAAGGTCCTTTAAACTCGAATCGCCATTCCGGTGCAGGCCCGAACTCAGATATATGAGGCGCTTTGGTTTGTGGATCTGCGCGGTGAGGATGTAAGGGGCGAGTGTGTTCACGGCGAAAACGTGAGGCAGGCCGTCTTCAGTCTCGAGGCGCCGGGGTTCGCGATAGCCGACGCCTGCATTGTGAATGACCGCGTCGAAACGACCGAGCGCGTTGACTTGATCGGCCACGCCGCGAGTTTGCGCGATGCTGCTCAGGTCGCCGATCACAACCGATTCGGCTCCCGGAGCAGCGGCCAGCGCTTCCTTTCCGCGCTGCGGATTCCGGGCATGCAACACCACACGATGCCCCTCTTCGATCAGAAGTTGAGCCGCCATGCGGCCGAGGCCGTCGGAAGAACCAGTGATGAATACGCGCGCCATAATTCTCTGATCATAAATTGGGGAAACGGCAGCGGCTAGACAGGGGCATCGCGGCGGGGGGCGCACCGACTCTCACCTTTCCGATGTCGACTACTTGCGCCATATCAACTAAGTATTATTTCGATTCCAGGGTTTACGTGAGTCGCATGGAATGGGACAATAATCTCCTATGTCAAAATCGCTCACAGTCGGAATTCAACTGCTGGCGGCGGGAATGATGTTGCTGGGCCAGAGCCCGGCGCAGCAGTCTCCGACCGGCACATCCAATTCACCAAGTTCGGCTCAATCCGCCTCTGGCCAAGCGGCGTCAGGACAGGGCACCACGGCCAAGAAGACGACAGGAACTGCGTCAACGACAAAGACGACGACCGGCGCAAATGTGACGCTCAAAACAGACTACGAGAAACAGAGCTACGCTATGGGGATGAATCTCGGCCTGGGATTGCATCATCAGGGCATGACTCTTGATCCCGCGCTTGTGGCTCGCGGCATGAAGGACGCGATGACCGGCGGCAAAACCGTGTTGACGGAAGATGAAGCTCGCACTGCCGTTCAGCAGTTGCAAAGCAGTGTGCGCGAAAAGATGGAAGCGAAAACAAAGGAAGCCGGAGTCGAGAACCGCAAGCAAGCCGACGAGTTTCTTGCTGCCAACAAAAGCAAGGACGGCGTGATGACGACTCCCAGCGGCCTGCAGTATAAGATCCTGACCGCGGGCAATGGACCGAAGCCGACGGCGAGCGACACGGTATCCTGCAACTATCGCGGAACAACGATCGATGGCAAGGAATTTGACAGCTCCTACAAACGCGGGCAGCCGGCGCAGTTTCCCGTAGGCGGCGTCATTAAGGGTTGGACCGAGGCGCTGCAGATGATGCCGGTGGGGTCGAAGTGGGAGTTGTTCATTCCGCCCGATCTGGCGTACGGCGATCGTCCGCCGCAAGGCGCCGACATTGGGCCGGGCGACGCGCTTATTTTTGAAGTGGAGTTGCTCTCAATCGCGGCTAAGAAATAATTTCCGCGTTAACTCCTGATGTTCAGGCCGTATGCGATTCGCATACGGCTTTTGATTTCCTGGCGAACATAGAGCGACGGCCCATTACGGACTACTCCGCTCAAGACGAGGACGCCGGGCTGGAAAAAGAATTTTGCAGATGCTCTTCGGCGGACAAGTTGGCGCCTGCAAGCAATAGCAATCCCGACAGGAATGCCCAGAACATCAGGCTGACCGAAAGCGCGAACGGGCCATAGACCTCCTGGAAATTCAATCGAGGCAAAGCCAGGATGTACGCATATTTCAGCGCTTCCGAAAGCAGTCCCATGGTGATTGCTGCGGGCAGCACGGCATGCGCCGGGACCTTGCCATTCGGCAGCAGCCAGTAAATCAGGAAGAAGATAGCAATGCTGGCGGCGATGGCGAAAATCTTCATTACCAGGAATCCGACCAGCCGCACAAAGCCTGTGCCGTAACCACGCAGCAGAAATTGCATCAACGCCACCGGACCCGCGGTCAGCATGATCGACAGCAGGGCTAAAAGTCCGCAGGCGAAGGCCAGACCCAGCGAGATCAGCTGGTTTCCCAGATACGATCGATTATTCTCAAATCGCCAGACCCGATTTAGCGCGACCTCGAGAGGAAGGAAGACGCCCGAAGATGTGACCAGAAGAATGACCAGCGAGACCACCTGCACGCGCTGGCGAGAATTCACCATGGCGTTGAGATTGCGGATGACGAAGTCCTGTCCGGCGGGAAGATAGTCGCGCAGCAGTTCGATGACAAGGTCGGCCATCACGCGAGAGTGGAAGACGCGCCGGATCAGCGTCATCATCAACACAACAAAAGGAAAGAAGGAAAGGATGGCATTGGCCGCGACCGAGAAGGCGAATGTGTGTACATCGGTGCGCAGGAGGTACTTAACCGTGGAAACGATCAGGCTTGGGGATTGGCGGCGCGACGGGAGGCGGCGGTTGGCGGGCATCGCCGCTTTGGTCGGCGGAACCGGAGTGATCGGAGCGGGCACGGGAATATTCATCGTATCAGACCCCGGCTGCGGGGCTGGAAAAGAGGAACGGCAGTGTTGCCGGGAGGCTTAGCAAGCTATTTCTTAACCGTTGTTAAAGTTATCTCCGAGTGACCACCGGTCACGTTTCGCCTTGTTTCAAATTGTAGTTGCGAATCGTTTTAATAGTGCTTATGATCTTTTGCTCATTACCGGGAATTGGTCCGGTGATGAGACCAGTAAGGGTTGTGTCGTCCGGTGTGCTGGAAAAGCGTCAAATTGTCGGACTCCTGGGTTCCCGCTGAAGTTTGGTGCGGGCACTGAGGAGTCGTTTCCTTTTTGAAGCCCTTCTTCTGCATGTCATGACGCAGCCAAGGTTCTACCGGTTTCTTTGTGAGGGGGCTTCGGTCGACCGGGGCGACGATCGAAGGATCCGGGGAACTATTTCAGTCGAGGCGAAAGGAGTTTTTCCGTGAGAGAGAAAGGAACAGTGAAGTGGTTCAACGGGGCGAAGGGATACGGGTTCATCCAGCGCTCCACGGGGGAAGACGTATTCGTGCACTTTTCAGCGATCCAGGAGAACGGCTACCGTACGCTGAACGAGGGCGAAACCGTGGAGTTTGATCTGCTGAAGGGCCCCAAGGGCTTCCAGGCGGCAAACGTAGTCCGCGCCTAACGGCGAACCATTTTTGGCAGTCCTCCCCAGACCCTCCCGAATCCCAGCGGGAGGGTTTCATATTGCTGACGCGCCTAACTCAACCGCTACCGTTGATTGCCGTTTATCGGTCATCTGGGCTAGGGGGCTCAAGTCGTAAGTCTCTATCGTGGGGAAGTCCGGTGGCAGTTATAGCACTTTCGGGCCAGAGAACGTCATTCGTTTTTTGTCTCGGCTCGTCGGATCCCGGTGTAGAATGCCATCTCCTGTGGCAGGTGAGCCATGCTGTTCTTCTTTTCTCCCCGCTCTGCTCCCCCCTTACAAGAAGTGTGCGCTGTGAAGACGCGGCGGCGAGGATGCATCCTTGCGGCGCTGCTGGCAAGCGCTGTTGCTCCTTTGACCACGAGCGCTTCCGACATCCCCCATTCGCCACCCACCCATTCCTGGGCAGAACCGCAAGGGAAGGATGCCGCAGGTGAGAAGATCCCTATAAAGGACGAGAAATACGACGTCAATCACATCGGCCAGCGAGGCGTTGGCCGCGGTTTCAACCTGTATTCCCCCAAACGGGAAAGAGAACTTGGGGAGACCCTCGCGGCTTCGTTCGATCACACGACCAAAATCATTCGGGATCCGGCGATTAACGACTACATCAACAAGCTGGCGCAAAAAATCGTACGTTACTCGGATGCGGATGTTCCATTCACCGTCAAGGTCATCGACTCCAGCGACGTTCCCCGCGCATACGGTTTGCCCGGTGGTTTTCTCTATGTAGATAGCGCACTTATTCTGGCGGCTGACGGAGAGGCCGAACTCGCTGGCGTACTAGCGCACGAGATCGCGCACGTTGCTGCCCGCCATGCTACGCGTGCCCTTACGCGCAAGCGCATGTATAACATTGTCAATTCCGTCGCGCTGTTTGCCGGTCCCGCCGGTGTGGCCCTGGAAGACGTAGGAGGCATTGCGGGGCCTCTTTCGTTGAAGAAGTTCAGCCGTGAGTCCGAGTACGAGGCAGATCTGCTTGGTATCGAATACGCGTATGCCGCGGGGTACGATCCGGAGGCTCTCTTAGCAGCGCTGGAGAAACTGCATGCGATCGAAGTGAAGAGAACGAGTGCGTTCGCGAAGGTGCCCGGTTATCACCTGGCGTCCAAGATGCCGTTCCACAGTAAGATCGCGAGAGGCTTTGCCAGCTATCCATTGACCGAGGAACGGATTCATCGTCTGCAGTTGGAGATTCCTGCGTTCCTTCCCAACCGCACGGACTATATCGTGGACACGAACGACTTTGAGGAAGTGAAATCGATGTTGCTGGCGAACCAGGCTCCTCTGCTGCGCCACCACGGTAGCGATGGGGACAACGAGAAGGGTCCGGTTCTCCGGCGCGCTCCGGAGGGTAGCTCTCCTCAAGAGAACTCGGAGATGCGCAGTTTGGGTGGGCTGGCCTTGCTCCCGCACTAGAACCGCGGCGATGGTCTCGTCTAAGCGTCGCGTCTATCCGGTTGTCCAGCGAAGAATTACTTACCGAACTTCGAGTGAAACCAGATCTCCATCGGATAACCCGCCGGGCTTGTAGTTGGCGGTGACCTGCCGATCGCGCCACGTGCAGGAGAAGTCGTCGGCACCGATGAGCAGCAAAGATTTATAGTCTCCCGCCCGCAATTTCAAGACGACCCCCTGCGCTGTGATGGTCAGGACGGCGGCGGGGGCGGATGAGCAGTCGACAGCGATCAGGCGTCCTTTGAAGAACTTGGTCGGCCGGGTGTCGGCTGATGCGGACTGTGTTTTTTCGTCGGCTGCCCTCTTGGCGGCATCTTGCTCCAATACGTCGAATGGAGATTTCTGGGGCGCCAGCTTCGATTGCATCGCGGCTGATCCGGCGATACCGTACTTGCGCTCGGTTCCCATCTGATCGATCCGTTCGCGCGCGGCGGTGGCAATCTGAGGATTGGGACTATCCTTTAAGCGCTCGAGCAAAGATTTGGCTGCTTCCCATTGCCGACTGGAGATATAAATCTGGGCGAGGTGGTAGACGTAGCGCTGATCCCGCGGGCTCAACATCATGGCGGCGCGTTCGGACTGCATGGCCGTGGCCGAGCTTCCGCCTTCGTTACGCGCAACCGCCAGCAGGTCGTAGGCGCCGGCCATCTCGGGATACCACTCGAGCACCGCCCTCAAATCGAGCATCATGTTGGCGAGTCCCTGGATGTCGCCGTGCTTGGCTTGCGCCATGCGGTACTTCAGCGCGGAGAGATAGTAGCGCACCCACATGTCCCGCTGATTGAGCGCGGCAGAGTTACCCAGTTCGGTGACGGCATCATCGAATTCGCTATGCTCAATGTGATCCCAGGCCAAAAAGCGGTGTGCGACTTCGTTACCGACAGCGTTGGTGGGCAGAGTGCTGGGATTGTCGTCGGCGTCCTTCTTGTCCCTCTCCTGTTTCTTGGTCTCGCTCTTGATGTCGGCCGGGGTCGGGGTCGTGGCGAGGCTTTTCAATGTTTGCAAGCCGAGGTCGCGACGCTCGGGAATCCGAACTTGCACCCCGGCATAAAGAGCTCGCGCGTCGGCTTCAGAAAGAGGCTTTGACGTCATTACCGAGTCATCCGGCGCAACCGAAGTGGGGAATTGATACGTCGGCGCGGAATTTTGAGCTGAAGTGCCCGCGGTTGCTGCGGGATTTGGCGAAGCGAGTTGTGGCTGCGAATGCAGGTAGGACTTCACGGCATCCAGTAGTTGGGCTGAGCTCACGCCGAAGGCTTTCTGGATCGCTTCTTCCACCGAAAGATGCCGGTTTAGAACAAGATCGAAATAGGTTCCGGTCTCGGGCAACTTCTTCTCGTGCAACAGGTAGTCCATCAGGATCCACGACTCGGCGTTGTACATGGTGTGCTGAACGCCTTGGTTGTAATCGGAAGCTACGTGCTTGGTCGTGAATAAATCCGCGAGAGGAATCCAGTCCTGCGTGGCAAGCAACTGTGTGAACGATTGCGACCGATGGGCGCCCGTTGAATCTTGAGTACCCGTGGAGCTGAGTTCTGGATCACCGCCGATTTCCACCTGCTTGTTGTCGAGACGAATGGAGTTGAAATACTCGGCTAGACCTTCGTCGAACCATCCCTGAGCAGGGGGATAGTTGTAATTGAGAAGCATGTGAGCGAAGTCATGGGCGACGGCGCGCCACGGCTCTGCTTCTGACAAGTTAAGAGCGATGAAATCCTGGTCTTCGCCGACCAGCACAAATCC
>Ga0307478_10001878_pt1 | contig 17440 bp, 19 predicted proteins | sample atmos_gasesECM4C_2_FD_203713 | JGI IMG/M metagenome (GOLD analysis project Ga0307478, IMG submission 203713) | Hardwood forest soil microbial communities from Morgan-Monroe State Forest, Indiana, United States - atmos_gasesECM4C_05 | ecosystem: Environmental > Terrestrial > Soil > Temperate... | reverse complement strand
TTCCGTCCCGCCAACGCCGAGCGGATTGTTGATGTCTTGATTCGGACCTGCTCCGTATCCGTCGAGCGAGATGGTGAAGCCCGCAACGCGAACTCGTGTCATGGTTTGCCTCCGTTCATATAGTTCCAACCGGGCTTAAAGGATTTTTTTGCCGAGGGCGGAGAGGACCAGCTCGACGCCAAGGAGTGCGGTGCGGTTGTGTTCGTCGATGATGGGATTTATTTCGACGACTTCGAGAGAGGCCATGGCTTCGGAGTCGGCAATCATTTCCATGGCGAGATGAGCTTCGCGATAGGTGACGCCGCCGCGAACGGGCGTGCCGACGCCGGGAGCGTCGCTGGGGTCGACAAAGTCCATGTCCAGGCTGACGGCGATGCCGGCGGTGTCGTCCATGGCGTACTTGAGGGCGTCGGACATGACTTCGCGCATGCCGCGTTCGTCAATGTCGCGCATGGTGAAGACGTGGATGCCGGATTTTTTGACGATTTTGCGTTCCTGGGCGTCGAGGTCGCGCGCACCGACAATGACGATATTGCCGGGCTCGGCTTTGGGCTTGAAGCCGAGCAGGTCCACAAGCTCGGGCGCGCCGTAGCCCATGATGGCGGCGAGAGGCATGCCGTGGACGTTGCCGGAAGGTGAAGAGTCGGGCGTGTTCATGTCGCCGTGGGCATCGAGCCAAAGGTAGCCGATCTGCTTTTTGTCTTTGCGATAGAACGAGGAAACACCAGCAGCGACGCCAGCAGCAATGGAATGGTCTCCGCCGAGAACGAGGGGTAGAAATCCTTCGCCCAGAGACTTTTCCACTGTGGTGGCGAGATCTTTGCAGGTTTCCGCGATTTCCTGAAGATACTTGGCGCGCTTTTCGCCGACTTGCATTTCTTCGGGCTGTTTGACCTCGAGGTTGCCGATGTCTTCGACTTGATTCCCGAGTTGCTTGATGCGCGCTTGTAACCCGGCGCCGCGAAGGGCGGAGGGGCCCATGTCTACGCCGCGGCGGCTCTGGCCGAGGTCCATGGGTACGCCAATGATGCGAACTTTTTGCGACATGCGGCTTCTCCGTGAAGCGACGGACGGCTTGCGGCTTGCGAAATAACGCGCGGAAATCCGTACGAATGGCAAGACGCGAAGTGCGCCCAAATCTTCTGTTCAACTCAGGAATGCGAAAATACAGTACAGATACAGCGAACTACCCCGCACTAAGGATAAACCCGGTAAATCATGCGGGGGAAGGGAATCACTTCCCGGATGTGTTCGGTACCACAAATCCACGCGACGGTGCGCTCAAGACCGAGGCCAAAGCCGGAGTGCGGGACGCTCCCGTAGCGGCGCAGGTCGAGATACCACTGGAAAGATTCCTCGGGCAAGTTGTGTTCGCGCAGGCGCTTGAGGAGCAAGTCGTAGTCGTGGATGCGCTGGCTGCCGCCGATAATTTCGCCGTAGCCTTCGGGCGCGATCATATCGAAGGCGAGGGCGAGTTCGGGGCGCTCGGCGTCCGGCTGCATGTAAAAGGCTTTGATGGCAGAAGGGTAGTGATGGATCAGCACGGGGCGATCAAAGGAGCTGGAAATAATGGTCTCTTCGTCGCCGCCGAAATCGTCGCCGAATTTGGCGGCGTTGCCACTTTTATTTAAGACCGCGACAGCGTCTTCGTAGCTGATGCGCGGGAACGGCGGCTTGATGTTGTCAAGTTTGCTGACGTCGCGCTTGAGCGTTTCCAGTTCGCGGGATTTGTTTTTTACGACACCTTGGACGATCGCGCTGACGAGTCCTTCACCGAGAGACATGATTTCGTCGAACTCGACGTAGGCGGCTTCGGGCTCAAGCATCCAGAACTCGGTAAGGTGGCGGCGGGTCTTGGATTTCTCGGCGCGGAAGGTCGGGCCGAAGGTATAGACTTTGCCCAAAGCCATAGCGATGGCTTCGGCATAGAGCTGGCCGCTCTGGGTCAGGTATGCCTTTTGGTCGTCGATGTAATTCACTTCGAAAAGTGTGGAGGTGCCTTCACAAGCGGCGGGCGTGAACATCGGCGCGTCGGCAATCGTGTAGCCCTGGCCATCCATGAATTCGCGCGCCGCGCGGATGGCTTCTGCACGAATGCGGAGGATGGCAGCCTGGCGGGGCGTGCGAATCCAGAGGTGCCGCTGGTCGAGCAAGAAATCTACACCGTGCTCTTTGAGCTGAATGGGAAAGGGCGTGGCGTCGGGAACTTTTTGTACGATTTGGATTTTGGCGACACCCAGTTCGAAGCCGCCCGGAGCGCGCTGCTCGGCGCGAATTTTTCCGGTAACGATAACGCTCGATTCCTGTGTCAGCCCCTTGAGAGCTTCAAAGGCCTCGGGATTTTCCTTGAGAGCGCAGACGCCTTGCATGATTCCGGTGCCGTCGCGAAAAATGGGGAACATCAATTTTCCGGATTCGCGCAAGTTGTAGAGCCAACCGCGAATCGTTACTTCTTGCCCGTCGTACTTGCCCGCCTGCTCGATCGTGATGATGGTCATAGGCCGCTATTTCAGTGGATTTACAAAAATCCAGTTTAGCAGAGAAGGGAAGAGGTTCGCCCAATCCGACAATCACAGGAACCGTCAGCGGTTTGCCAAAGTGCGAATATTCCCGAGTCCCAGCAGCTGTTGGTCGGCGGTGACGAGAGTCAGATCAAGCACTTGGGCAGTGGCTGCAAGAAAGCGATCAGCTGGATCCCCGTGGAGATAGAGTTGGTGCGCCGCGAGTACAATTTCATGGGTTAGAGGGGCCTCGCGGTGAATTCCCGCGATGGCCCGCGGCAACCAATCGACGGGCTCTGCGGGCAATCGGATTCGACCTTTGCGATGCAACAACAGGGCTTCCCACGTGCTAATCGGAGACACCCAAAGCTCATTTTTTTCGTCCGCTAACTCCCGACGCGCCGCAGGTCCGAGCCGCTCAGGACTCTGCAGGAACCAAATCCAAATGTGCGTGTCCAGCAGCAGCTTCAATCTCGCAGAGCCTCCCAGTCGTCCTCATCGATCACCGGCGAGATGATATCGCCAAGGATTTCGATGGAATCCCTCATCGAGCCCATAAAAGCGGCCCGGTCCATAACCGGCTTAGACGGAATTACCTCAGCGACCGGCTTGCCGTGCCGAGTGATTCGGATAGGCTGCTTGGTCTTCTCGACTTCTGCAAGAATAGCGAGGCATTTTGCCTTGAATTCGGAAATAGCGATCTCTTGCATTTGCTTCACCTGACCACATTATAGACCATGGTCATAATAATGGTCAAATTGAAGAGTCGACTAGTTCCACTCCCGTTCGAAGCGGTCGAAGGACTCGCTGGCGGCGGTTAGTTGCTCGGCCGTGGACGGGGCGTCGTGGCCGGTTTTTTCTTTCAGCTCGAGGGTGAGAGCGAGATCGGTTTCGGGCGCGGACTTCAGAGTCTTGACTGCCGATTCCCAATCAATCGTGCCCTCATAGGGCGGAAGATGTTCGTCTTTTTCGCCGTGATTGTCGTGAATATGTGCGGAAACTGCGAGCTCTCGCATCGACGCAAATGCTTTTTCGACGCGTTCGGCTTCCAGACCATCGGTAAGGTGCGCATGGCCGATATCGAAGTTGAATCGCAAGCCCGTTAGGCGCGTTTCGTCGACGAAGGTACGTAGATAGGCGGGATCGCCCATCTCGCTTGTCGTGTTCTCCACGGCGATGGTTACGCCGCGGTGATGAGCGTGGAGAACCAGGTGTTCGAGGGAGCTGAAGGCGGCATCGCGTTTTCGCGGGTCGGCTGTTTCGCGCGGCCCGCCCATGTGCAGAATCAGCCGGGAATACGGCAGATCCTCGGCGACGTCGATCACCCTTTTCAGCTCGTCCATAGCTTCAACGCGCCGCACGCGTTCGACTTCTGTGATCGACAGCGGCGAGCCGCCTTCGCGAGTCGCGCTAAGGTCCCGGCTGGTGGGCGCATGGAGCGACGCAAGCGCGAGTCGATGCTTGGCGAGGGCGCTAGCCGTGGCTTGCACTTCTTGCTTGGTGGTGTAATCGAAATGGCCGCGAGTGCCGAAGATTTCGACGGCTTCGAATCCGGACTCGGCAATCTGGCCGAGAAGTTCCGGTGTCAATCTGCGTGACACGAACATGTAGGTGGATAGGATTCTTCGCATAGTCCCGTTCACGGCGCTGTGAGATGAAAAGCCAGACGCTTCATTTCCGACCGCGCTAAACAAAAGCCAAGCGGCTGTACCATAAACGGCTCAGTAACCGACGGCCGCACCATTGTCGCGTGGGTCCGCCGCGCCGAGGCGCTCGCCCGTTTTCGGATCGATCCCGATAGCATTCACCAATCCAATGTGCCCGCGCCGCCGCGTTTGGTAGCCTTGCGCATTCAGCGCAGCCTCAAGGCTCGCGGGAAAATCTTTCTCCATCAGGATCACGTCCGGCAGCCACTGGTGATGAAAGCGCGGGGCGTTGATGGCCGCCTGTGCATCCATTCCCAGGCGCATCCAGTTTAAAACGCTAAGCATCGTGGCAGAAATAATCGTGGGGCCACCCGGCGAACCAGTTACGAAGCTGAGTTTGCCGTCGCGCACAAGAATTGTCGGCGTCATGGAACTAAGCGGGCGGTGTCCAGGGGCGATGGCGTTGGCGTCGGATTGGATCAGGCCGAAGAGGGCGTTGGGTACGCCGGGCTGCGTCGTGAAGTCGTCCATTTCGTCGTTTAGAAGAAAACCCGCTGTGGAGGTTACGTGCGAGCCGTAGCTATTGTTGAGCGTGTAGGTGCTGGCAACCGCGTTGCCGGCTGCATCCACGACGGAAAAGTGAGTTGTATGCGGCCCGTCATTCACGCTGATGGCCTGCGGAGCGGCCTCATTGGAAGCAGAAACTCCACAAATGTGAGGCGTGCCCGCCTTTACCGTATTGCTCGAGGAAGCGTGCTGCGGATCGATGGTCGAGGCAAGTTCCTTCGCATAGCAATCGCTCGTGAGGCCTTCCACGGGCACTTTCGAAAAATCGGGGTCGGCCAGATAAGCGGCACGGTCAGCGAAAACTCGCCTCATCGTCTCCACGACCATGTGTACGCTTTGCGCATCGTCCCATCCCTTGAGCGGGACGTCATGCAACATGTTCATGGCCTCGATGATGGCTACGCCGCCCGAGCTGGGCGGAGGCGAGGTAATGACGTCCCACTTGTGGCCGTCGATCTCGTAATTGGCATGCAAGGCTTCGCGAACTTTAGGCTGGTATTGCGCGAGATCCTCGAGAGTGATGAGGCCGCCCATCCGATTCATATCGTCAACGAGCATCTTTGCGGTTTCGCCACGGTAAAATTCGGCCGCTCCGTTTTTCGCGATGCGCTTCAGAGTCGCTGCAAGCGCTGGCTGCTTAAACGTATCGCCAGGATGAAACATTTTTCCGTCATTCAAGAAAATGCGGCGGCTGAAGTTGAACTGCTGCAATTCGGCCCGCTCGCCGTCCAATTGACGTGCAAGCTTTTCGCTGACGGGAAAACCGTCTTCCGCAAGATGAATCGCCGGCGCTAGCACGTCGGCAAGCTTCAGTTTGCCGTACGTCTTGAGCGCGAGTTCAAGGCCAGCGACGGTGCCAGGTACAGCGACGGATTTGTAGCCGATGACGGATAGCTCTTTGTCGAGCGTGCCGTCAGTTTTGATGTACATGTCGCGCGTGGCTTTGCCGGGAGCTACTTCGCGGTAGTCGAAGAAAGTGGTGCGTCCATCGGCGAGACGGACGAGCATGAAACCGCCACCGCCGATGTTCCCAGCCGCCGGCTCGACCACCGCCAGAGCAAAAGCGACCGCTACAGCGCCATCGACCGCGTTCCCCCCGCGCTTCAGAATTTCGACGCCAGCTTGGGAGCCTAGCTCTTCGTCCGTGGCGACCATGCCGTGCGTGCCGCGGACTGCTTGCTGGGGCCAAACTCCAGCCGGTTGCGTGTGGTCACGATATTCCGCGGCGGCCTGTCCGCGCGACAACGGTGCCAAGAGCATCAGCGTTCCCGCCGCCAGGCATAGGGTAAGCACGCATGTTTTCATCGGAGACTCCATCGCAAGGAAAAGACACTAAGTGATTAGGGGGAAGTCGTCAAGGCGGGCAGAACCTTTTTCGCCGCGTACTATGAGGTGATTAAAGCGCGCGCCGGCGTGGTACTTCACAGGGGATAAAGCGCCTTCGGCTTTGCACTTGGAGTTGTCGCGGACTAGTCTGGTCCCGCACCGTTTGTTGTACAAATGGCGTATCGGCAGGAGGCGGCAAAACTTTAGGCAAGATTGTGGAGCATATTAAACTTTTTGTTTTGTTACTCTTGGCTAAGGAATTCGATCTCCGGCGGGCCAGGGAGCAGGCCTGCGGCTGTACCGCGTTCAATTAACGTTCTGACTGCTTGCTTACCACGTTCACCGTAGCCGAGGGTCCAGCGGTTGACGTACATGCCCACGAACTTATCAGCGACTTCGGTTTCCATGTCGCGGGCAAATTGCATGGCGTAGTTGAGGGCTTCTTCGCGGTGTTCGAGGCCATATTCGACGCTCTCTTTAATCGTTTTAGCGATTTGCAGACCCAGGGCGGGGCCCAGCGCTCGGCGTACGGCGTTTCCGCCTAGCGGAAGAGGAAGCCCAGTTTGCTCATGCCACCAGACGCCCAAATCAATGACGCGGTGCATGCCGAGTTGGGGGAAGAGAAGCTGGCCCTCGTGAATCAGGAGGCCCGCTTCAACGACTTCGTTCTTGACGGCATCCAGAATCTTATCGAAGGCCATCACCACGGGCTCAAAGTTTGGCTCAAAGAGCTTTAGAGTGAGATAAGCGGTCGTCTTGAGGCCCGGGACTCCGATCCGTTTGCCGGCTAAATCCTCGCGTCTCATGGACTTGGAGGCGACTACGATGGGGCCGTAGTTCTCTCCAAAGCTGGCCCCACAATCGAGCAAGACGTACTTGTCGCGCAAGCTCGGGTAGGCTGCGAAGCTTACAGCGGTGACGTCGTAGGTTTCCGTAAGGGCTGCTTCGTTAAGAGTCTGAATATCGGAGAGGACGTGGGTGTACTTGTAACCGGGAGTGGCAAGCTTGTGGGTGGCGAGCGCATAGAACATAAAGGCATCGTCGGAATCGGGGGAATGGGCCAGCTTGATCTCGACGGTCTCTTTTTCGGTCTTTGAGGCTGCCTGTGTACCGGACATGGGCTTATCCAGTTCCTTCCGACGGCGAGGCTCGATCGAGCCGGTTTTCGAATGGCCCGAGCCGTTCGTAAGGTTTCTCCGCAGAGAGTCTTCCCCCTCGGGAAAGCTCTGGTGAGGAACAGTAAGGAGAGAACGTACGCGACGCAGGGGCTTGCTTGGCCCAAGGCCAAGCTCGGTGCCGCACCGCAGAGACTAGCACAACCGCAGTCTCGCGACAAACGTTTCCGCGGAATGGAAATAAGTGGAAAAATCGAAGGACCGGACTGAGTTGGCGCGTTTGTCGGGCTTGCGTGATCTAAGAAACTCCATTACGCTGGCTTCGTCGCCAGCGGTGTCTCCCCTCCCACCCGCTATCTTTTGCTCCAGTTGCGAATCAAAGTCTTGTCAACGTTCCTGTCGACGAAGGATGACGCATGACGCGCAAAAACACTTGGGCGGGAATAGCCGTGGTGCTACTGCTGAGCTTGCCCCTGGCTGCCTGCAAGGACACAAAAACCCTGCAAGAGAACGAGCAGTTGAAGGCTCAAGTGGCCGAACTCCAGAAAGAGAACGGCCAATTGGGAAACGATATCGAAACGATGACAGCTGCCCGCGATACGCTGGCGCAAGAGAACGAGACGCTTAAAGCAGAAGTTAAGGCTCTGAAAACCAAGCGCTCCGGTACTAAGGCTGCGAGTCGAAAACGCCGCCGGAGTTAAAGGTCACAGCAGTTTTAAAGCGCGCTTTTGATAGGGAGCGCGCGAACCGGTTACTATTTTATTGCAAGGAAAGTCAGAAAGGTCAGAAAAGGGAGGTAGGAGCATGAAAACATTTGAGGTGCAATTTCGCTTTCGAGATCGTAGTGAGGAAACGGTGCAATCGACTGTCACGGTGGAGGCGTCGAGCCTTCCTGGAGCCGTTGCTAAAGCAGCGCGTGGATTTGTGAAAGGCCTGGACCGGAAACAGAGATTCGATATGAACAAGAATGGACTCGAAATTACGGCCAAGTCCGCCGGCACATCGACGCCGGAGCAGGCGGGGAAATCCACGGAAGCCGCCGCTGGTTGAAGAGTAACGCGGTTAGCGGCGTTTCTTTCTTTCGTTTTGCGCCACCCGCGCCTTCACCAGTTTCTTGATAAGCGCAATGGGGAGAGGTTTGTCCGCGGGGAAGTGGATGGTCCCTTTGGAAGTGGAGAAGGTCTTAAGATCGTTCTTGAACGCCTCGATCACCGACGCCGTCGGGAACAAACTGCAATGGTTTGAAAACGCAGCGAACCACACCAGCACTCCGTTGTGCTTGAACGCAGGAATCCGGTAGCTGATCACCTCCGTAGCCTCCGGTGGCACAACGGAACGAATCGTCGCGCGGAGCTTCCTCAAGGTTCCGCGGGCGGACTCCGGCACGCCAGCGAGGTATTCATCAAAATTCTTCGGAGCGCCGGTGCCTTTCGCTGCGGAACTGCGTTTGGCAGGTTTCACTTTTTTCATGCGCGCCATGGCCGGTATCGTCACCTTGGCAGACAAGTCCGGTTTGCCGCGCCGGGATTCCACTCGAATAGCCGGGCTGGGTTCTTTCCGGGTGGCGTAGACCGCTAAGACTCGCCCCCTTCGTCACCCGGCTCGAGGACGCAGGCGTGCCACATTTCATCCTCCGCATGCACGCCGCAGAACCTCCGTCCGCAGATACCGCAGTGAAAGGTTGCGGCAGAATCGCAAGGCTCATCCAACGGCGAAACGGCCTGACAAGACCACTCGAGGTCCCGGGCTTCTGTTTGACTCACTTGTTGCAACATATTCCCTCCTCGTGCGGGCAGTATACACCTGGCAGTCAACTTCGAATGCATTCCAAGGAGGAAAGGAGGCGAGCGGCTCCATGCTACGACAAATAAAGCGGTCACTCTCCGTCACAATTCACTCGTGATCGCGGGCTAGAGCGCGGAGACCATGCGGGCGATGGCGTCGTCAAAGGTGGTTTTGTTGTCGAGATAGGGCTGCCAGAAGCGGGTGAGAAGTTGGAGGTAATCTTTCCAGCCGCGCTCGTAGAGGCCCTCGCGGATGGCATAGGGAATGTAAGTTTCCTTGCGGGTAGCAGGAGGGCGATTGATGTTGGGCTTGACGGCGTCCTCTTTGTCCGGTTTGTCCTGTGGGACGTTGTCCGCGTCCGCGGGCGTCAGGAGGGGACGGATGACTTCGCCCGTCGTATAAAAGATGAGGGCGTGCCAGAGATCGCGGGGGATGGCCTTATCGCGCTGGCGGCATTCGCGAACAATCGCGTTTTGGACGGGTTCGGCGATGCCGTGCGACGCTTCGTGGAAGAGTACCTCAAAGGCTTCGTCACCCTGGTTGCGCGGATCGGTGCTGGAGATGGTGACACGCAGTGGGTCGAGCGTGGTGTAGGCGCCGGAGGGATAAGCGTAAGCGGTCACGTCGACGCGGATTTTTTCTTTGGGCCACTTGGTCTGATAGATGTCCGCCAGGCGCTGGGAAATCCCAACACCTTGTTCTTCGACGAGAGGCGCGACGCGGGCGACCCAGCGGCGGTTGGCGCGGTCCTGGTCGGGCCACAGATGAGCGCGAAAGACTGGCGCGGCGGCTTGCAGCACTTGGGTTAGCTTGCCCGGCAGGCCTGCGTCGCAGCTTTTCTTGCGCGTGCCGGAAAGCTCGTCGCAGTCCTCAAAATCACCTAGCTGGTTTTTTAGCAGGAGAAGATCGTTATTGAAGAGCAGATCTTTGTTCGCGAAGTTTGCGGCGTAATAGGCTACAGAACTGTCCCAAGCCGCGCGTTCCGTCGGGGTGAGGGGCGTGGCGGAATCCTTCATGGTTTTCAATGTTGATGGAAGCGCCGAACCGTCTTTTTGAGGGATTGTTGACAGAGTTTCGCGAAGTTTGGCTTCGTAGTAAAGCATGTGGTGGAGATTGATCCAGAAGCCGCTGTGGAATTCGAAGACGGGAAGGGGGCCGTAGGCGGAGCTGGATTGCTGCGCCGTCGCCGCCATAGGCGTCAGAAGAGCGAGTGCGAAGAACAAAAAAAGCCGTCGAGTGAGTGCCGGGCGCATGTGGAATCGCACGATAGTATAGCCAACTGCTTCGCGGTACAAACTTGGGCTTCTTTCTTTTCCCTATTTTGCAATAGCCGATGTACTATGCCCGCTCATTTTGATGGCGATTGCTGAGAATTGCCGCGGGAGAATCGGATGAAGAGATTTTGTGTGGTGGGCTGTATGACGGCGGTTTTATTTGTGCCAGGAGGACTGCTCGCACAGCAGCCGGCGCAACTGCCTGCGTTGAAACAGGAAGCTGTGACGGAAGTGGATAAACTCCAGATGCTCACGCAGCAGATGGTGGACGAAATTTTCAGTTATAGCGAATTGGGGTTCCAGGAATACGAGACGTCGCGCTACGTGACCGGCATTCTGGAGAAAAATGGATTTCGGGTCGAGCATGGCGTCGCTGGCGTTCCCACGGCCTGGGTGGCCACGTACGGCACCGGCAAACCCGTGGTCGCGTTTATTACCGACATCGATTGCATTCCTCGCGCTTCGCAGAAGCCTGGAGTCGCATATCACGACCCGATTGTCGAAGGCGCGCCGGGCCACGGTGAAGGACATAACTCGGGGATGGCCGTAAATGTTACAGCGGCGTTGGTGTTGAAGAAGCTGATGGACGAACACCACATCGCCGGGACAATCAAGATTTTTCCAGGCGTTGCGGAAGAATTGCTGGGCACGAAGGCGTTCTACGTTCGAGCTGGGCTGTTTAAGGACGTGGATATCGTTTTGGGAGCGCATGTGGAATCGGAATTTTCGACGTCGTATGGGACGGGGAATGGCGAGTGGAGCGGACTCGTTTCCGTGCAATATTTTTTTCATGGCAAGGCGGCGCACGCGGCCGCGGCTCCGTGGGAAGGGAGGAGCGCGCTGGATGCTGTCGAGTTGATGGACACGGGCTGGGATTTTCGCCGGGAGCATTTGCGTCCGGCGCAGAGATCGCATCGGGTGATCATCAATGGCGGGGATCAGCCGAATGTTGTTCCATCGGAGGCGGCGGTTTGGTATTACTTCCGCGAGTTGGACTATCCGCACATCAAGGATCTCTATGATTTGGGAAGTATGATGGCGGAATCGGCGGCGAAAATGACGGGCACGACTGTGGATCACAAATTGGTGGGGTCGGCGTGGCCGCCGTTTTTGAACAAGGTGATCGCGGAGACGCAGCAAAAAAACATCGAGGCGGTGGGGATGCCGATGTGGAGCGAGGCTGATCAGACGCTGGCAAAGGCGCTGCAAAAAGAGATTGGCGCGAAAGTGGAAGGGCTTAAAGAGAAAATCGATCCCCTCACGGAGCCGGTGAAAAAACCAACTGGCGGAGGGTCGGATGATATAGGCGATATTTCCTGGAACGCGCCCATGGTGTACCTGATGTACCCCGCAAATATTCCGAATCTGCCTGGGCACAGCTGGGCGAATGGCGTGGCGATGGCCACGCCCATCGCCCACAAAGGTTCGACGGCGGGCGCAAAGGTGCAAGCGATGACAGCCCTCGACTTTTTTCTACAGCCACAACTCGTGCAGGACGCCTGGGACTATTTTCGAAATGTTCAGACGAAAGACATTCATTACGAGACGTTTCTTAGTCCCGACGATAAACCTGCCATCGAGATGAATAAAGAAAAAATGGAGAAGTTCGCGCCACAATTGAAAAAGTATTATTACGATCCGGGGCGCTATAGGAATTATCTTGAACAATTAGGGATTCAGTATCCGACTGCCAGGACGAAGCCGTAGCGTTTAATAACGGGGTGAGCAGCCATCGATGCTACGGCAGTCTAGGATCGGACGAAGTACCCACTGCGCCTTGGCGATCCGCGCCTCGTAGCGTCCCTGTGGCATCGCGAAAGAAGGAGCGATGGCCGGTGCGGCCATAAGTGAGCGGCGTAGCGGCCAGCTCAAATTTTGCAGGTGCTCCCAAACCGCTGGCCCCTACTATGACGTAGCGGAACGAGTAGCCATTTTTCATCCCGGCGGCCAAATCACCTTCGACGAGACCCGCGGCTTCCGGTGTGGCCGGGCCACGGAGCGGCGGCCCTAGACTCGAAAGGGATTCGGGCAGCCTTGTGAATTTGCGGCGGTAAGCCTCGACGGCCTCGGCGATGTCCTTTAGTGACTCGATGGCGGTTTCCTCATTTTTGTCGGCTTCGGCGGAGTCCCATTCCAATTCGAGGGAAGGCAAATCGAGAAGAACCAAGCCTAGCGAGAGGATCTTCCACTCGCCGTTCTCACGCACGAGGCCCATGTTTACCTGGATTGCGCTGGCGCCGGAGGAATCCGTCGCGTCGCGCAACTCCACCGGCATAAACGCCACATTGTCGCGGGTGTCGGCGCCGCCGATCTGAATTTCCGCGGCGCCGGCAGGAGTGTCGCAACGCACGATGGGGCGGCCCGAGGGATTGGTGGTCACCGAGGGCTTACCAGGCTCGTTGAGCAGCACGAAGCGCTTCATGAACGCGACGCGCGCGGCGGGCGCCATGCGAGAAAAAGATTCTTTGTTGCGCGCGGTGAGGAAGCGCGAAAAGTCGTTCTGGCTTTGCGAGCAGGCTGCTGTTAAGACATCGCGAAGAGCGGCCAATGGCCCGTTCGGCGAAGCGGGTTGAGCTGAAGGAGTGGAACTGGACTCCTGTGCGGTCGCGGCAATCGTGCGTTGCGGAAGCAGCGCAGTAAGAACAATTGCGTGAGCAATTAGAGCATTTTTGCGAAATTTCACGTCAGTCCTTTGCGGCGCTTAGGATGGCGGCGAGATTTTGTGTAAAGGCCGAGCGCGGCATCACTTCGTCACACCCGGCTGCCTGCGCCTGCGCCGCCAGATCGCGCTGCACGTGAGAAAGAAAGCCAATCACTTTCAGATCTTTTTGTGCGGCGCGCACGCGCTCGATGGCCGCAAGCGGCTGGCTGCGTGCGTTTAAATCCACGATGACGAGCTGTGGCGCGGGTTCCAGCAAACTTACCAGTGCGTCACCGTTCGTGGCCACTTTTAGCTCCAGGCCGAGATGTTTCGCCGTCTCGGCGACTTTCATCTGAAAAAACAGGTCGTCCATCAATGCCACGATTCTTGCCATGCTGGCGACGCCTCCGCGTGTGTTACTCATTATGCGCCACTTCAACTTTTCGCGGCCTTTTCGAGTAAGATGCAAGTATCGCTTGGGAGGTCCCCCCATGCAGCAAGGTGTAGTTCGATCCACCGAGCCGGGCGTCACTCGATCCATCCAGCCTGCCCTGTTGCTCCTTGAAAAGACGCCGATTCTGCTCGAAACGATGCTTCGTGATGTGCCGGAAGATGTTTTGCGCTGGAAGCCGGCGGCGGAGCGTTGGTCGATTGCGGAAGTTCTGGGCCATCTCGCGGATATTGAGATGGTGTATGCCGACCGGACGCGCCGCATCGTAACCGAAGATGCGCCCACCCTGCAGAAGTATGACGCTGCGGGCACGGTTGTGGTTGGCGACTACGTGCGCGGGTCGGCCAGCGAGAATCTAGCGTGCTTCACTAAGACCAGGCGCTCCACCGTCATTCTGCTGCGCAGCATTCCGGCGGACTCGGGCGAGCGCGAAGCGACTCACTCCGAGCTTGGCAATATCACGCTTCATCAGATGCTTAGCGAGTGGGCGTCGCACGACCTCGGGCATCTCCGGCAGATCGCGGAGCTCTACCGGGCGCGGGCATTTCACCCGTATGCTGGTCCGTTTCAAAAATACTCTAATCCGAAGCCGTGAAGGAGCATCCGGAGGACGCGCGCCTGACCGCCGCGGGCGCGCGCGAGGTGACTCTCTACACGCGGCCAGGCTGCCATCTTTGCGAGGAAGCTAAAGTGGCCATCGCGCCGCTCCTGCGCGAATTCGGCGCAGCGCTTCGCGAAATCAACATCGAAAACGATCCGGCTCTCGAGGAACGCTATGGCTGGGAGATTCCAGTAGTCTTCATTGGCCCGCGCAAAGTTGCCAAGCATCGTGTGGACGTGGAGCAATTCCGGCGTCAGCTTGAGGAAAGCAGATCGAGGTAAGAAGTATTGGGACGAGGCAGCCGATTGATTAGTGCTCGCTGCCCGGCTCATGCGCGCCAACCGTTTTGTCGGGCACGTCCCCTGTTCGGCCTTTGACGCGGTCGTAGACGCTGATTTGGCTCACGGAGCCGAGGGCTTCGTTATAGAAAGTGGGCACGCCGAGCGCGGTAAGCAGTTCTTCGTTGAACTTGCGCAGATTTTCGAGGTGCGAGGCCAGAGCAGGAAGCTTCAAGCCTTCGTCGGTCAGAAGAAACTTCTGGTAGCCGGCGTCCCAGAGGCGGGTGAAGCGGCCTTTGAGCATGATCGTGGGCACGACGGTCATTTGGTAGAGATCGTCGGTGCCTTTGCGAAATTCGGCGCCGCTGCCGTACTTTTCGACTCGGACAACGCCGCGGGTGCTACCAACGGCAAAGCCGAGCGCTGCAAGATTTTCCATCTGCTTCGGTGTGAACTTCTCTTCGACATTCCACATAATGCTCTTAGCCTAGTAAATGGCGAGAGTTCTGTAAAGGTGGACTGGCATTCGGGTGGCGGTGTCAGTTTCCGGTAACCGCTGCCAGGACTTTACCGGTCCCTGTCATCTATAATGGGCGCATAGCGGTCGATGCTCGTTGCTCGCCCTGGGCACTCCGGATCAGGGAGCGTACCCGTGCAGACACTTTGGCAGGATTTACGCTACGGCCTGCGCATGCTGCGTAGGTCCCCCGGCTTCACCGTCGTGGCCGTGCTTACGCTGGCCCTCGGGATAGGCGCTAATACGGCCGCCTTCAGCCTCATTGATGCAGTCATGTTGCGAAGGCTGCCGGTCGAGCGGCCTGACGAGCTGCTGCAATTAAAAAGGCAAAATCCCCGATACGTCGGCTTAGCCTCGCCCGACTTTAGCAACCCTCTGTGGGAACAAGTACGAGACCAACAGAACGTCTTCTCGGGCGTGTTCGCTTGGGGCAATGACGAGTTTGATCTCGATCGAGGTGGAACAGTACACCCCGCGGAAGGGTCGTTCGTGAGTGGCGACTTCTTTACGACCTTAGGACTCCGTCCGGCTGCCGGACGCTTGATTACAGGCTCTGACGACTACCGCGGCTGCCCAGCCGTGGCTCTTCTAAGCTATGGGTTCTGGCAAGGCCACTATGGCGGCGCAGGCGTCGCTATCGGCAATATCCTGTCGCTCAACGACCATCCGTTTAAAGTCATCGGCGTCGCTCCGCCTGGCTTTTATGGAATGGACGTGGGTCGAGAGTCGCAAGTCTTTGTGCCGATCTGCACTTCGGCGATTCTTGGTGCACAATCACTGGAAGCGCGCTCCCTGTGGTGGCTGAACGTGGCCGGCCGGATCAAGCCCGGCATCAGTCCAGCCCAGTTGATCGCCGGACTCCGGGTACTTTCCCCTCGCGTATTCACCGCCGCTTTGCCCCAATACTGGCCTGCGGATCAGCAGCGGAGTTTTGTGGAAGAGAAGTTGGTGGCGACTTCAGCTGCGACGGGCACTTCGTTTGCCTTGCGGCAGCAGTTCGACCAGCCCTTGCAGGTTCTGATGGCCATTGTGGGCCTCGTGCTGCTCATTGCCTGCGCAAACGTTGCCGGCCTGATGCTGACCCGCGGCGTTGCCCGTGAAAAGGAAATCGCGGTAAGGCGCGCATTGGGCGCAAGCCGGTGGCGGCTAATGAAGCAACTTCTTACGGAATGCATGCTGATTTCTCTGATGGGTACGATCGTCGGATTTCTTTTTGCGCGCTGGGGCACCGTTCTTCTGATTCGCAGTATCTCCATTCACAATTTCTACGCGCTCGGAAACATCCCTGTGCTTCTCGATCTCTCCCTCGACGGCTGTGTTCTTGGATTCACCGCTGCGGTTGCCATTCTCACTCCGGCGCTGTTTGGCATTCTGCCCAGCCTCCGATCCACAGGTGTGTCGTTGACCTCGGCCATGACCGGCAGCCGAACAGTCGAATTCGACCGTCCGGCTCGGTTTCGAAGCCGCAAGTTGATCGTGGCGTCGCAGGTAGCGTTTTCGTTGGTGCTATTGGTGGCCGCTGGATTGTTGTTGCGTAGTTTTGCGAAGCTGGCGACGCTCGATCCCGGCTTTGATCCCAAGAATGTGCTGATCGTGTATCCCAACTTGTGGCAGGCGAAAGTACCTCGTGATCGGCGTCCCACCACACTCGACCAAATCCAGAACCGGCTGCGGGCGCTTCCTGGCGTCCTCTCTGCGAGCCGCTCATCAGTGACACCTGCCGAAGTGAGCTACGGGGCACATAACGTTTACACAGAGTGGTCCAAAGGCTTCACAGATGCGGAATCTCTATCTATGTCCGTCAACGTCTCGCCTGAATATTTTGGAACGTTGCGAATGCAATTCGTGGCGGGCCGGGACTTCAATGGCGGCGACACAGCCACCTCTCCCATGGTGGCGATCATTGATCAGACGGCGGCACGTCGCTTCTTTCCAGACCTGGATCCCGTTGGCAGAACATTCTGGATTGACGGCATTGCGGGGCAACCCGGACCGCCGATCGAGGTTGTGGGCATTGTTCGCGATGCCAAGTACCAGTCACTGCGCGAGCAGATTCACCCCACGGTCTTTTTCCCTGCCACTCAGGCTCCCGACCTCTTGGTGGCGGATGCGTTCGAGTTGCGCACCGCAATACGACCTACAGCGCTCATCTCGTCGGTCCAGGCGGCCGTAGCGTCTGTGAACTCCGGAATTTCACTTGAGTTTCACACGCTGGCACAGCAGGTAAGCGACTCGATGGTCCAGGAGCGCCTGCTCGCCCTGCTTTCTGGTTTCTTTGGCTCCCTGGCGTTATTGCTGGCGGTCATCGGTCTCTATGGCACGGTCACCTACATCGTTGCACAGAGGCAGAGAGAGTTCGGAATCCGCCTGGCACTGGGGGCGGAGCCGGGTTCAATCCTCCGGCTGGTCATGCTCGACGTTATTTCCGTTGTCGCCGGCGGTCTCCTCGCGGGTATAGCCATATCAGTGGCAGTCACAAGACTGCTCCAGGAACTATTGTTCGGGATAGGTCCTCGCGATACCGTGACTCTCGTCGTGGCAGTGGCGGCACTGTCCGTGGTTGCGCTAGTCGCAGGTTACCTGCCCGGTCGACGGGCGACGAAGATCGAGCCGATGGAGGCGCTAAGGTACGAATAGGAACGCCGGGATAAACCGGCGTGGAGGAGAGGATGAAAGAGCCTTGCGGTGAAGGCATAGCGAGCCGCACCGACCCCGAGTCATGCGTGGTCAGTCGTAAG
>Ga0307478_10001877_pt1 | contig 17450 bp, 12 predicted proteins | sample atmos_gasesECM4C_2_FD_203713 | JGI IMG/M metagenome (GOLD analysis project Ga0307478, IMG submission 203713) | Hardwood forest soil microbial communities from Morgan-Monroe State Forest, Indiana, United States - atmos_gasesECM4C_05 | ecosystem: Environmental > Terrestrial > Soil > Temperate... | reverse complement strand
GTGACCTCACTCTTTCGGCTCAATCTCATCCGCCAAACGCCGCTCCACGCAGTCACCGATGTTAAGCTAGACCTCAGAGGGCTTCGCGCGCCCGTAGCGCTAAGCCCTTTCTTTCTTTGGCCCTTATGGACGCCCGCTTCCTCCGCAATTTCGCCATCATTGCCCACATAGACCACGGCAAGTCGACCCTGAGCGATCGGCTGCTGCAGCTCACGGGCTCGGTCGCCGACCGCGATATGCAGGCCCAGGTCCTCGACGACATGGACCTCGAGCGCGAGCGCGGCATCACCATCAAGGCCCACGCCGTCCGCATGATGTATACCGCCCACGACGGCCAGACCTATCAGCTCAACCTGATCGACACTCCTGGCCACGTGGATTTCTCCTACGAGGTATCGCGTTCGCTAGCCTCCTGCGAAGGCGCGCTGTTGATAGTCGATGCCTCCCAGGGCGTGGAAGCCCAAACCCTCGCCAACGCCTACCTTGCCATTAATAATGGCCTCGAAATTATTCCCGTCATCAACAAAATCGATCTGCAAAGCGCCGACATCCCGCGCACCAAGGAAATGATCGAAAGCGCCGTCGGCCTCGACGCCTCCGACGCCGTACTTATCAGCGCCAAGACCGGCCAGGGCGTGCCCGACGTCCTCGAAGCTATCGTGAAGCGCATCCCGCCGCCCAAAGGCAATCCCGACGGCCGCCTGCAAGCTCTGATTTTCGACTCCTGGTTCGATGCTTACCGCGGAGTGGTCATCCTCACCCGCGTTTTTCAAGGCACGCTGCGCAAGGGCCAGAGAATTCGTCTCTGGTCAAACGGCACAACGTTCGACGCCGAAACGCTCGGCGTGCAATGCCCCAAGCCCGTAGAAATCGATGAACTGAAAGCCGGCGAAGTCGGATTCCTCATCGCCAACATCAAGAACGTAGCCGACACAAAAATCGGCGACACCATCACCGACGACGCCAACCCAGCCTTCGAAGCGCTACCCGGCTTCGAAGAAATCAAGCCCATGGTCTTCGCCGGACTCTACACCGTCGACGCGCACGAGCACACCCGCCTGCGCGAAGCGCTGGAAAAACTCCGCCTCAACGATTCCTCATTCTTCTTCGAACCGGAAAGCTCCGTAGCGCTGGGTTTCGGCTTCCGTTGCGGCTTCCTCGGCCTGCTCCACATGGAGATCATTCAGGAGCGCCTGGAGCGCGAGTTCGCTCTCGAACTCATCACCACCGCACCCGGCGTGCGTTACAAAATCACAAAAACCGATGGCGACTTGATCGAGGTCGATAATCCCTCGCGCTGGCCCGACCCCAGCGAGATCGCCAAGGTCGAAGAGCCGGTAATTCTCGCCACAATCCTGACCAACGAAGAATACGTCGGCGGCATTCTGAAGCTCGTTGAAGACAAACGCGGCAAGCAGAAGACTTTCGAGTACGTCAGCTCCTCGCGCGTCATGTTGCACTATGAGTTACCTCTGAACGAAATCGTCCTCGATTTTTACGACCGCCTGAAGTCAGTTTCCCGCGGGTACGCTTCCCTCGACTATCACCTCGCCGATTATTGGGAGTCGCCCATGGTCAAGCTCGACATCCTCGTGGCCGGCGAACCAGTAGACGCGCTCTCTATCATCGTGCATCGCGATTTCGCCTACGAACGCGGCAAAGCGCTAGTCTCGAAAATGCGCCAGCTCATCCCTCGGCAAATGTTCGAAGTAGCAATCCAGGCGTCCATCGGCGCGAAAATCATAGCCCGGGAAACCGTGTCGGCGATCCGCAAGAACGTGATCGCCAAGTGCTACGGCGGCGACATTTCCCGCAAACGCAAGCTGCTCGAGAAGCAAAAAGAAGGCAAGAAACGCATGAAGCGCATTGGCCGCGTCGACATCCCTCAAGAGGCTTTCCTGGCCGTCCTAAAGGTCGGCGAAGACAGCAATTGACTAGAAGCTATCTCACAAATCGTTCAGGAAAGGCATAGCTTTAGCCGAACCGCCGCGAGCCGACAAGCGCACGGGTTTTAGCTCCTCAGGGGCGGTTCTTGCCCTCGCTGGGAAGCAGAATCGAAAGGTCATTGACCTCAAAATGTGCAAATCCCGAAAGCAGGAATGGGCTGACTTTTCCAGGGTGTTCCCGATGTTAATGCGGAGTGAATTGCCTAACTGGTTACTATTCAGAGTCTTAGGAGCTGAAAATCAGTCGCCGCAAACGGGATGACAAATCTTTACCCGCAGCCATTTTGCTCATCGCCAGCAATTCCACAAGCTTTTCCACAGCACGCCGGCCCCGCGCAACTCAAGGCGCCTAAGGCACTTGCCGGACAAAACTACAGGAATTGCTGTACCTCTTCGTCACTCCTCCGGCGCCATCCCGCCTTCCGCCATCATCTCAAACCGGGTGCAGTTCTTCCGGAAAGCCAGCACCAGTTTCCCCGTCGGCCCGTTGCGCTGCTTCGAGATAATGATCTCCGCCTTCCCCTGCAGATCCGGATCATCCTGCCGGTAAACCTCTTCCCGAAAAATGAACATCACCAGATCAGCATCCTGCTCAATCGATCCCGACTCGCGCAGATCAGAAAGCTGCGGACGATGATCCCCGCCGCGGCTCTCCGGCGCGCGGCTCAACTGCGAGAGCGCCACCACCGGCACGCTCATCTCTTTGGCCAGTCCCTTCAATCCCCGCGAAATCGCCGACACTTCCTGCGTGCGATTCTCGTACCGCTTGCTCCCGCCCGACATGAGCTGCAAATAATCCACGATGATCAAGTCAAGCCTGCCCTGCGATTGCTTCAGCCGCCGCGCTTTGGCCCGCATCTCGCTCAGCGAAATTCCAGGCGTGTCATCGATAAAAATCGGAGCGTGCGCCAGATGCTCCATCGCCCGCACCAGTTTCTTGGTGTCATCCTGCCACAGCGAGCCGGTACGCATCTTGTGCGCATCCACTTCCGCCGTCGAACACAGCAACCGCAGCAGTAGCGCCTCGCGCGACATCTCCAGCGAAAACACTCCCACCACTTGCTGGTCCTTGATGGCGGCATTCTCGGCGATGTTCATGGCAAACGCCGTCTTGCCCATCGAAGGCCGCGCCGCAATGATCACCAGATCTGAGCGCTGCAGCCCGCTCGTCATCTCATCAAGATTTTCGTAATGCGTGGCCAGCCCGGTAATGCGCTGGCCGCGTTGCAGCAAAGCATCCACCGATCCGAACGATTCGCGGACGATCTCCTGCACGCCCATGAACCCGCGCCCAATGCGCTTCTCCGAGAGCTGAAAAATCGCGGCCTCAGCATCGCTGAGCACTTCCTCGGCCGCATCCGATTGATCACCCGCCCGCGCAATCGCCGTATTCGCGGCATGAATCAGCCCGCGCAGCAGCGCCTTGTCGCGCACGATCTTGACGTAATGCTCAATGCTCGGCCGGTCCGGAACCCCGTCGAGCAAACTCGACACATAGCCCACATCGCCAATCGCCTGCAGATCCTTATGCCGGTCCAGTTCGTCGATCAGCGTGATCATGTCGATCGGCCGCGACGACTCCGCCAGATCGACCATCCGCCCATAAATCCGCCGATGCGAATCCAGCGAGAAATCCTCGATCCGCAAATGCTCCGCCGCCTGGTTGTATGCAAAGTTGTCCAGCAGAATAGCGCCCAGAATCGAACGCTCCGCTTCTACGTTCGCAGGAAGAGTGCTCAGGTTGTAATCGGTAGTCGCCATAATTCCGTACAACACTGTGTCCGAAACTCTCCGCTAGCATAAGCGAATACAAAGCGAAACGCCAAATGATTTGTGGAGAAGCTGTGAAGCCCAGCCAATATACTGTGGAAGCCCTGAGAAAACAGGTCCTTTTAAGGATTGGTCTATCCGCGAGAATCCGCGCAAATCCGTGGCAAAAGGTCTTCCAAAAATAAATGCGGCCGGGGCCAGCCACCCCAGCCGCATCGCTCGTGGATCTCTCGCCCTGCCTTCCCGCCGCTTGGAGCGGCGAGCCGACGGTACCGGTCCGACAGCGCTCGCCAAAAAGGAAGAGTGCCGCATTTACCAGTACTGGCTGCAGAGCATGATTCCGGAATATGATTCGCAGAATCGCTTCTCTGCAACCCCTGCGTTGGCCAGCGGCCCAGTCCGCTCAAGGAGCAGACTGTAGAGGAGGCCGCAATGCCCGGGCAACCGATTCGCGCTCGCGCGCGTTTCCAATTTCCCCCAGCAATTCACCCTCGAGAATTGCCAGCTGCCACCGGCGTCACCGCAATCATCATCCGGCAAGCTTTGAGGATTCCACGTTTGCGCTCCACTCACTCTCAGTCACAATGTTGCGACTCGCAATCGAAAAACATTTCCCCCTTGTGCAGAAACTGTGGACGATAGGACTTCCTTGTGGAAGCCTGAGGAAAACCGCGTCTCATTCAATCCAGTCGGACGAGACCTCTTCCGCGCAGCTTTGGATGTCCTCGATGTGACCGGTCACCGGGTTCGCATTGAGATCGCGCCCCAACAACTCCCATGCTTCTCGGTACTTCTCATACTTCGAATGGCTGTTCTTTGTATGCAGTGACACCGACCTCATGCCCAGAATCTCTTCCTCTGGAATGATGTACCACGCATCCTCGAAAACAACGTAAGCCGCCAGAAAGTCGAACGACTCTGGCGGATACGGAGCGCCGCTGCTGCACACCTGGCACATCCAACCCTCCTCCAACTCGAAGATGGTGGATTTAACCTGCACCGCCACAAAGTGACGCGGCCGTCCCACCACAAAGTCGTAACTTCTGGAGTCTCCCCAAGGCTTGCTCGCCTGCAAACCATGCTCGGTGGCGCGCAGCATGAAAATCATCTCCGCCCACTCACCCCGGAGTTTCTTGCCAATAATTATCGGTTTCCGCATCCCCATTAAACCAACCTCAAAACGAAAAAGGGCGGCATTCTTCAAAGATCCGCTAATGCCGCCTGATCTTTCCATTGAGCCGGAAAAGCAATCGGAAGACAAGGTCATCCCGCCTAAAATTCGCGACGATTTCCACAAGGCGGCCTGAACCTTGCCGGCCGTTCCGCCTCCCTATTTCGGGAAACAAAGAAATGGCTGTCTGTGCATTGTGACATCCGTCACATCCTCCCTGCGATCGTCAGTACCACAATCGATCAGCCGCGAAGCGGCGACAGATCGCAGCCCAGGGCGCAAGCCCTGGGTAAGGGCAGGAATCCGGGAACAAGCCCTGAAAGGGAGAAAGAAACCTTGGCGCAGACCTGCGGCAATGTCGTGGTGCATCTGATCTTCAGCACCAAGCTGCGTCAGCCTCTGATCGCGCCCGACATTCGTTCCGACCTTTTCGCGTACCTAGGCGGCATTGTAAGGGAGTTGCGTGGTAAGGCCCTGATCGTTAACGGAACCTGCGATCACGTACACATGCTGATACGTATTCGTCCCGCCCAATCTATTGCGGAGCTCGCGTGTGTCGTCAAGGCGAATTCGTCAGGATGGATTCGAAAGAAGGGCCACAACGTATTCGCGTGGCAAGCTGGGTATGGCGTGTTCAGCGTTAGCGAATCGAACGTTCCGGCGGTGACGAAATACATTGCCGCGCAGGAGGAACACCACAAGAGGCAATCGTTTCAGGAGGAGTTTGTCGCGTTCTTGAAGAAGAACAAGGTCGCGTATGACGAGCGTTACATTTGGGATTGATTGTCTTCCGCCCTTACAGGGCTTGATTCCCGCTTTCAAAAGTAAGCCCAGGGCTTGCGCCCTGGGCTGCATTCTGGCGCCGCATCCCGGCTGAACTTCTTAATCCCTGACTCCATCCATAAACGCCCGCAGCTTGCGCGATCTCGACGGATGCCTTAGCTTACGCAGCGCCTTGGCTTCGATCTGGCGGATGCGTTCGCGAGTTACGGCGAACGATTGCCCGACTTCTTCGAGAGTGTGCTCGCTGCCGTCTTCGAGGCCGAAGCGCATCTTGATTACTTTTTCTTCGCGCGGGGTCAGCGTGCGCAGGACCTGTCCGGTCTGGTCCTTGAGGTTCACGTTGATCACGGCTTCGGCGGGAGAGACTACGGCGCGGTCTTCGATGAAATCGCCGAGATGCGAATCTTCTTCTTCGCCGATCGGGGTTTCGAGTGAGATCGGTTCCTGCGCGATCTTCAGGACTTTCCGCACTTTGGCAACGGGAATGTCCATTCTTTTAGCAATTTCTTCCGACGTAGGTTCGCGGCCGAGTTCCTGCACCAGCTGACGCGAAGTGCGGATCAGCTTGTTGATGGTTTCGATCATGTGCACTGGGATGCGGATGGTGCGCGCCTGATCGGCAATGGCGCGGGTAATCGCCTGCCGGATCCACCACGTGGCGTATGTCGAGAACTTGTATCCGCGGCGGTACTCGAACTTGTCGACAGCCTTCATCAGGCCGATGTTGCCTTCCTGAATTAAGTCGAGGAACTGGAGGCCGCGGTTGGTGTACTTTTTCGCGATTGAAACCACGAGGCGCAGGTTGGCCTCGATCAACTCGCGCTTGGCCTGCTCGGCGTCCATGTCGCCCTGGATGATCTCGCGTTGCGTGCGCTTGATCTCCTGGAACAGGAGGCCGGCTTCGACTTCCAGCTTTTCAATCTCGCTTCTTACGGCGCGAGCCTGGCGGCGGTATTCCTTTTTCTGATCCTCGCTGCGCGTGGCGTCGGCTTTGCGCTCGAGATTGCCGGCCTGGCGGTCGAGCGAACGCATGCTGTCGACGGTTTTGTTGACCCGGTCGATCAGGCGCTTGCGCTCGGCGTTGGTGAAGCCGAGTTTGCGGACGGCGAGCGAAACCCGCACGATGCCGCGAGCCAGGTTACGGCGGGCGCGGCGATGGTCCTTGGGCCGCTTTTTCTGCGACATCGCAACGTACTTTTCCTGCAGAATGCCGGCCTTCTTGTACAGCTTGGCCATGGCATCGATCTTGCCGGTAAATTCGTTCAGCCGGTTCTGCAGAATCTCGTCGGTGATCTCTTCTTCATCGAAGGTGACAACTTCTTTGATGGAGCGCACGCCCTTCTTCAGGTCCTCGCCCATGGCAAGAAGTTCATGGATGACGATGGGAGAGCGGGAGAGCGCCTTGAGCACGCGCAACTGGCCGCGCTCGATGCGCTTGGCGATTTCTACTTCGCCTTCGCGCGTGAGCAGGGGAACGGTTCCCATCTCGCGCAGGTACATGCGGACGGGGTCGTTGGTTTTTTCGAGAGCGCCGGGAGTGAGATCGAGTTCAACGTCCTCGCCCTCTTCGCCTTCTTCGAACTTCTTATCGAGCGCGGCAGAAGGCAGTTTGGGGCCTTCGAGCACGTCAATGCCTTGCGTGCCGATCGTGGTGAGCAGGTCGTCCAGGTCATCGGGACTAACCACGTCCTGAGGGATTAATTCGTTGACCTGGTCGTAAGTCAGGTATCCCTTCTCTTTGCCGGCATCGACCAGCTTTTTTATGTCGTCGTACTTGTCTTCAAGAGCCAAGAGGTGTTCCTCAAATTCTTCAATTCGCCCGCGAGGAGCGTGTGATACGGCCTGTTCAGGTGGGAATCTGGGGTAGCGCGGAGTTGTGCGCCTAGCACAAACTTATGGATTCTAGCACATAAGTACTGGCCGGTCTATCACTTGCCCCGAAAGCTCCCCGCCGTTCGCCGCTATCTATAACTCCGCTAAATAGTTAGATGATTTTAATGGTCGTTTTGTTTCATGCACTTTTCTTGTTTCCGGGAGCGCCCCTCAGTCCGTGCTCGGCCAGGCTGGGATCCCTTAGGGCCCGGCTCAGGCGATCTTTTTCCAGAAGCAATTCGTTCCTGATGACCTTATCGTCACTAACGCCCGGCTTGGTTAGTTCGCGCTGTACCTGCTCGAGGCGGCGGCGCAGGTGAATGCGGCGCAGGGCGCGGACTGCGCCCTCCAGGCGCTCGGCGCTGAGTTCTTCGTCCTCTTTCAAGAGGATGGAAGCCAGCATCCGGCGCTCGGTTTCGGAGCATGGCACCTCCATTACATCGGCAACTTCGGTCCCGGCGTTGAGTAGGGCCTCGACCAGCGATTCGGTCGCGAGGCCGTGATGCAGGCCTTCGCTCTGGAGCGCGTACTGCGCCTGTCGGGCGGCATCAAACTCTTCGTCTTTGAGAATGTTGCGGGAGCCATCGCGAGCGGAAGGATGACCGTCCGACTGTATCTGGCGCGCCGAGGCCAGTGCTCGGATAAGGATGCGCTCGGCATCGGTGGCTTGCGCCTCGGCCGGGGCTTTCACTGCGGTTGCTGAACGGTCCGACGCTACGTGACGCAACTCCTGGCGCAAGACGGACGAATCGATACCCAGCTTCTGAGCGATCTCCTGGCTTAATTCGTCGCGGACAATTCGGCTGGGGACGCGCTGAATGTGCGGCAGGAGGTAGTTGACCGCCTTCTGTTTGCTTTCGCCGCTGCGCCCTGGGAAATGGCTGCGGGCTCGGTCGATGAGATAGTCGAAGTATCGCTGCGAATGGCGCAGAGCTTCGCCGTAAGCCTCTTTACCTTTGCGGCGAATGAAAAGATCGGGATCGAACCCCTGCTCGAGCGTCAGCACCTTGATCTGAAATTCTTCTTCGACCAGCAGACCTAGAGTGCGCTCGGTGGCTTTAGCTCCCGCCGTGTCGGGATCGAAGTTGACCACCGCGTTCTTGCTGAAGCGCCCGAGCAGCTTGGCCTGGATCTCGGTGAACGCTGTACCCGAGCTGGCAATCACGTTGTGAAATCCGGCAGCGTAAACGGAAATGCAATCCATCTGGCCTTCGACGAGGATCGCGTAATCGAGTTTGCGAATCGCTTCTTTGGCTTTGTCGAGATTGAAGAGGACGCGGCCTTTGGAATAGATGCCGGTCTCTGGCGAATTCAAATACTTCGGTCCGGACTTCTCGTCGGTGGCCAGGGTTCGTCCGGTGAAGGCGATGATTCTTCCCGCATCGTTGGCGATGGGAAACATTACACGGTTGCGGAATTTGGAATACATCGCGGATGTGGGCTTCAGGCTTCGGCTATCGGGCTTCGGCGAATCCTCTTCCTGCTCACCGCTGTCTGGCCGACGCCCAGAGCCGGGAGCCCGAAGCCCGTCTTCCTGCTTCCAGGAAAATAATCCGCTCTCGCGCAGCGCCTCTTCGCTGAATTCGCCCGCCAGGCGGTCGCGGAGCAGGAAGCCGGAATCCGGGGCGTAGCCGATGCGGAAGCGCGCGATCGTTTCTTCGTCCAGCCCGCGGCCTTGCAAATACTCGCGCGCTCTTGCTCCCTCGGGACGCTTCAGGCATTCCTGGAAAAACGCAGCAGCCCGCTCCTGGACGTCGAGAAGCTGGGCGCGCAGTTTGGCTTCTTTCGCCTCTGCCGGGCTTGAATACGTCGTCTTGGGCAACGGAATTCCCAGCTTCTGTGCCACCAGCCGGAGAGCTTCAGGAAAGGTGATGTTTTCGATTTTCTGGACGAAGCTGAACACGTCCCCTGAAACGCCGCAGCCGAAGCAGTGATAAAACTGGCGCGTGGCATGCACTGAAAACGACGGCGTCTTCTCCCCATGAAACGGACAGAGGCCTGAATAGTTCTGCGCCCCGGCTTTTTTCAGCTTGATGTAGTCGCCGATGATGCGGACGATGTCCGCCTGCTGCTTCACCGTCTCTTTGAAATCTTCAGTGGACATGGATGGAGTGGCGGGCTGAGGACAACACGTCTCCCTTCAGGATTGTGAGCCAGAGTGCCGCTGATAGGAATATACCGGACGGGGATTGCTGTGGAGAAACTGTGAATACTGCCCCTAATTCGTGGAAGGCAGAGGAAAACGGTTCACCTCGAAAAGAGTGCCTGATCTCACAAGTCGCTTTTGATGTTTGGTCCGGCACTGGCTTGGGTGAGAATAGTGCGATAAACATCGTTTGGATTCTGCACCGCGGAAAGCACAAACTCGCCGGTCCTGCGGTCAGGATTGAAAATGCTTTCTAGTTGCTGCTTGAGGCCTGTGACAGCAGGTTTGCCCAGAGCCTGAAATTTGATGTCGCCGACCGCGCCGTCGGCGCCGGCTCGAACTTCGATCGGAGAGCCGGAGTGAGGCCGACTCACCTCAAATACCCGCCATAGACCTCGACGGACGACCGTCCTACGATTAGTAACCGCGTATTCCACGTTCTTCCACTCCAGCCAGTTCCGCAGATAGTGGCCAACCAAGAGGTAAAGTGCCTGAAGGACAAAAAGCATTCCGAACGCGGGGAACAGCCATGCCATTATGTTTTCCGGACCGCCCTCTTCGGAATTCTCAGTGCCATGGACATCCAGAAAGTGATAAAGATCCCAAGGGGTATGGCGGTTAGCGTAAGCTTCCTGTCTTTCATCATGTACTGCGACCGGACAGGCTTGCCCCTCCAAACAACATTCTCGCCGGGCAGATAACACCGGCCAATTTATCTGCGCCTGCCGGGAGTAGCTGTCGTCTATATGCAATTGATTCATACCCGCAACTCCACTACCGTGGCTCCGCCGCCGCCTTCGTTCTGCGGGGGCTCGGCTACTGACTCCACGTGGGGATGCTGCTGCAGAGCCTGGCGTAAAGCCTTGCGCAGGATGCCCATGCCGCTGCCGTGGACTACGCGCACACGTGGCAGGCCGGCGAGAAATGCGTGGTCGACGAATTTCTCGACTGCCCTAGTTGCGTCGTCCACATTAAAACCAATGACGTTGATCTCCGACGCCGCATTTTGACTCTCGTTCTCGTCACTCAGCGACACGGAAATCCCGCGCGCCCGCGCCGCCTTCACCGGAGAATCCGCTGCTTTGTTCAAGACTTCGGCAATATCGTCGCGCGCGATCTTCATCTTCATCGCGCCCACTTCCACTTCGAAGTGGTTGTCATCGAGCTTGCGCGAAATCCTGGCCGCCCGGCCGGTCGATTTCAGTTTGACGCTGTCGCCCTCGGAGACGTGCTTGACGATCTGGGGCTGTGCGTGTGGATCACTCTCGTCGGCTCCGCTGGCGTGCGCTACCACGGTGGAATCGAACTGCTCGCGAAATTCGCGGCGCAATTTGGCGATGCGCCGCTCCGCGTCTTTCGAGAGCTTCTGCGCGGCGGCCCGCTCCTGGATGGCGTTCACCGCCTCGCGGGCGTGGTATTCGAAGTCGCGCAGCACGCTCTCGAGTTTCTTCTCCATCTCGCGGAGCTTGGCCTGCTGGTCTTTTTTCCCTTCACCCGCTAAACGGGCTTTTTCGCGTTCAAGATCTTCATGGCCTTTCTGCAGCCGCAGCCGTTCGCCTTCCGCGTCGCGCAAGCTGGCATGAAGTTTGTCGAGAAATTCGCCGACATCGCGAGCCTGTGAGCCCAGACGCGCCCGCGCCCCCTCGATTATCGCCGGATTCAACCCCAGCCGCTGCGCGATGTTGATTCCCGCCGACGCTCCCGGCACTCCCATCTTCAATTCATAAGTAGGTTGCAACGTAGTCTCGTTGAAGCCCACCGAAGCGTTGATCACGCCTGGGGTGTTCGCGCCATAGACCTTCAACGATGTGTGATGCGTGGAAATCACCGTCATGCAGCCGATGCGGCCAAAGTATCCTGCAATCGCAACCGCCAGCGCTGCGCCCTCCTCGGGATCGGTGGCTGAGCCCAGTTCATCGAGCAGGACCAGCGAGCTTGCGGTTGCGGTGCGCGAAATGAAATCGATGTTGGTGACGTGCGCGGAAAAAGTTGAGAGATTTTGCTCGATCGATTGGTAGTCGCCAATATCGGCCAGCACCGCATCGAACACCGGCATTTCCGCGCGGTCGGCGGGAACTGGGCTTCCCGATTGTGCCATCAGGGCCAGCAGACCCACTGTTTTGAGGGTTACTGTTTTCCCTCCAGTGTTGGGACCGGTGATCACGAGCTGCCGGCGGGCGCCTTCGAGTTCGACGCTGATTGGGACCACGGCTGCGCCCTTGAGTTTTAAATTGCGCTCGAGCAGCGGATGGCGGGCGTTGTGCAGAAGGAGGCGAGCTGCGCTCGCGGACAGCCGAGGACGGCTGTCCCCACATGGTTCTTCTTGGCTCTTAGCGCCCCCGCTCAACTGCACGGCTACGCAGTTGTAGTCTTCGGCGAAGCGCGCCTTGGCGAACTGCAGCTCCAGCTCGCTGAGGACCTCGACTGAGGCGAGGATCGATGCTGCCTGTTCACCGATGCGCCGCGTCATGTCGAGCAGAATGCGATGAATCTCGGCCTGCTCTTCGTCGAGCAGGCGAACCAGTTCGTTATTCTGCTCGATGGTCTCGAGAGGCTCAACAAACACGGTCTGGCCGCTCGAACTCGCTCCGTGCACAACGCCCTGCACGCGCCGTTTCTGCTCAATCTTCACCGGGATGACAAAGCGCTCGCCGCGGATCGTGACCAGTTCATCCTGCACGGTTCCGTCCTCAGCCAGGCGGCGCAAGTATCCGCGCAGCGATTCCTGAATCACGCGCCTCTGCTTTTCAATCTCGCGGCGAATGCGCGCCAGTTCGGACGAAGCGTGGTCGTCCAGCGTGCCATCGGGCAGAATCTTGTTTCGAAACGAACGCAGGAAGTCGGTGAAGTCGGGCACATTTTCCGAAAGCACTCGCAGCCGCCGGCATTCCGGCCGCATGTTTGCGGGCGGATGCAAGGCGATCTCACGCCACTCGGCAGCGCGGTCTACCACCAGCAGGATGTCGCGAATCTCGGTGGTTTCGAGCGCAGCCCCCGCGATTCGAGATTTCTCAACCAGCTTTGTAATATCCAGCAGGCCGGAAAAATCGAAGCGCCCACCCACGCGGCGGAACTCTCGCACTTCGGCGGTGAGTTCCTGTTGCTCAGCAATCCAGGCGGCGTCGGTGGAAGGTGCAAGGGCTCGAATTCTCGCGTGGCCCGGGGGCGAAGACGAGTATCCGCGCAGCAATTCACGCCAGGCGTCGAACTCAAGGACGCGCGCGGAGCTGTGGATAAGCGGTTGGGACATTGCTTCGGACATTGCTTCGGACATTGTTTCCGACACCGGAATTCATGTTACAGGAAGGGCGGGAAGAAGATAACGGTGCAAGTGGATAGGGAAGCGAGCCAAACGCGCGATTATTGCGTCGCAAACACCGCGACCCATCGGCGCGCTTCGCTTGCTCAGGGCAGGCAGCTTCGCGCGGCTCGCCCAGATCCCCTCGGCAAGCTCGGGGCAGGCTCTTCACTGCGCAAAGAACGCTCGCTCAGGATGACAATTGCTACGACTGGACGGCTGCCAGCGCCTGGCTGCCGCCTTCTTTCGCCACGGGCAGGCGCAGCACGAACACCGCCCCGCCTTCCGGCTTGTTCTGGCAGGTGATTTGTCCGCGATGATCCTGCACTACGCCGTACACGGCGCTCAGTCCCAAGCCCGTGCCTTTGCCGATCGGTTTTGTGGTGTAGAAAGGATCGAACACTTTATGCGGCTCTTTTAGGCCCGGCCCGCTATCGGAAAACTGTACGATGACTTCTTGCCGATCATGCTTGGCACTGACCTGGAGTGAGCCCCCACCCGCTTCCTCCAGCGCGTCCAAAGCATTTTCCACGATCTGGACGAAGGTCTGGAACAGCTGGTGGCCGTCGCCCCAGACGCGCGGCAAGTTTGCCTCGATCACAGTCTCGATGCGGATTTTCTGATCGTGCCGCTGCAGCTCGCGCATTTGTACGCTGCGCTGCAGAAGTGTGCCGAGATCCACCATCGTCCGCTCTCCGGAACTTTGCTGCGCGAAACTCAGCAAGTTCGAGATCAGCTCGCGGGTCCGTTGAGATTGGTTTACGATCTTGCGCACCAGCGTGTCCTGCTCGCTGGTCAAGCGCTGGTTTGACCACAGCTTCTCGGAATACTCCATGATTGCGGTAAGGGGATGGTCGATCTCGTGGGCGGCGCCCGCAACCAACTGGCCCAGAGACGCCAACTTCTCGCGCTGTACCAGATGGCTCTGCAAGCGTTGCTCGTTCTCGAAGCTGCGACGCGAATCGCGGAGCAAATGGATCAATGCCTGATCCTGCAGATACTGGCGCACAAAAACGAACACGCCCAGCACCAGCATGGCTGCCAGCACCGTAAAAAGACGGAAAGTGCGCGCCTGAGCCTGTGAAGCGTCCCATTTGTAGACCCACAGTCCCAACGCTGGCAAGGACAGCATCGCCAGCATGGCGAGTCGAAGTGTCATCGCACCCCACATGTCATCCGCTTTGGCCGGGGCGGCTTCTGGCTTCCATCGGCGCGCGGTCAGCGCGGTGGCCGCCATCCAGCTCACCGCGCCTATCAGCGGAATGTCGTAGAGGCTCCCCGAGTAGTACTCCCCTTTGGCGAACGCCAGAGTCACGCCCAGGAATCCGGCCCCGTAGAAGGCGTAGAGCCCACTTGCTGTCAACAGGTTCAGGTACACCTTTCTCCATCCCGCAGGCGCGCCGCGGGAGGCGAGCCCCAGCATCAACATCAGCACGCCACTCTCGAGCATGTAGAGGGAGCTGTAGTTCCTTTGGTACGCCGGAACGTTCAGCGAGACGTATTGCCAGGGGAAGACAACGAACGCATATAGAAACACCCACCAAACCAGCAGCAGCAGAAAATCCAGAGCACCGACGCGGAGTTTTCGCTCGCCTTCGGTGCGGTGGGGGCGCAACCCAACTGCCGCGATCATGGGAACCAGGTGGAGAAAGAGGAAGACATCCATGAACCATGGATCTGGCGTTGGGGTTCGGCGCACCACTTCGCAGTAGACCCATGCCGCCTGATTGGCAGCCCACAGAACGCTCCCCGCGCCCATAAGCGCCCAAAACCGGCGGTTCGCCGCGCGCTCCGACCATGCATTGGCCAGCATGGCCACGCTGACTCCGAGGTGCAGCAGAAGAGATCCAACGTCAGAAATCGCGGCCAGCGTCGGACCGCGGGGCACCGTCAACGACACCGCTGCGAACGCCAGCGTGATCCCGCCTGCGAGCACAAACCAGCGATATTGTCCGAACCGACTCATCGGCCTCTCATGTTATGTATGTCTTTTAATTTTATGGATAAGAGAGGCGATTCTCAGCTCGCTTCCGGCTTAGCAGGTTACTATCGTCACCTGCTCTCGGCCGGCTTCACGATTTCCGCGTCAACTAAGTCCTTTCAGATCACCACTTCTGCTAAAATCGTCGTTTAAACGGCTCTTAATCGGGTCAGATGGTTTCGCATGGCCTTTCCTATCACCCGTCTTCGCCGTCTCCGGCGCACCTCTCAGCTTCGCGACTTGGTCCGCGAAACGCGTCTCACTCCTGATGCCTTTGTCTACCCCATATTTGTTTGTCCCGGCGAAGGCGTGCGTAAGGCGGTTCGCTCCATGCCGGGAGTGTTCAACCTCTCGGTGGATGAGGCGGTAAAAGAGGCGCGGGAAGTCCACTCCCTCGGCGTCTCCTCGGTGATTCTCTTCGGTCTTCCCGACAAGAAGGATGACGTCGCTACCGGAGCCTGGGCTGACGACGGCATTGTGCAGCAGGCGGCCCGCGCCCTGAAGCGCGAGGTTCCCGAACTGATCTTAATGGGCGACGTATGTCTCTGCGAATACATGTCGCACGGACATTGCGGGATTGTGAAGCCGGGATCTACGCCTCAATCACTCGGAGCTGCCGCACGAGACGCTTTGCAAAATACCGCGCGGCGGGGCATCGCGGTGAAGGCGGTGAAGAGCCACGAGGGAAAAGAAAAAGTGATCGACGAGCTGGCGTCGATGGTCGCGCAAGCCGTTGAGTCCAGATTTGAGATCGACAACGATGCCAGCCTCGAACTCCTGGCGCGCACCTCGGTCTCGCTTGCCCGCGCCGGCATCGACATCATCGCGCCCTCCGACATGATGGACGGGCGAGTCGCCGCCATCCGCCGCGCCCTCGACGATGCTGGCTTCGAGAACACGCCCATTCTTTCCTACGCCGCCAAGTTCGCCTCGGGATTCTATGGCCCGTTCCGCGAAGCCGCCGACTCCACTCCACAATTCGGCGACCGGCGCTCTTATCAAATGGATGGAGCCAACCTGCGCGAAGCGATGCGCGAAATCGAGCTCGACATCGAAGAAGGCGCCGACATGATCATGGTCAAGCCGGCCCTGCCTTACCTAGACGTAATCGCCGCGGCCCGCCTGCGTTTCGACCTGCCGCTAGCCGCTTATCAAGTCTCCGGCGAATACGCCATGATCGAAGCCGCCGCTCAAAATGGATGGATCGAACGCGATCGCGTCATGATGGAATCGCTGCAAAGCATCCGGCGCGCGGGTGCCAGCATCATTCTGACTTACTACGCCAAGGACGCTGCCAGATTGCTGGCCTGACGATCGGTGAAAAATCAGGGAGTCTTCGAGCGAAGACTCCCCAGGTTCTGGCGTCCACTGTCTTTTGTCTTTAGCTTGCACGCGGCATTGGCACGTCGGTCTTGGCAAAATCCGCCTTGGCTTCGCCGGTAGAAGAAATGTCCTGAGCGCCGGTATGCTCGAGAATTTCCTTGGCGCGTTTGGTCCATTCCGAATTGTCCGAGTGCACCGAAAGCAGAATGCCTCCCTGCCTCACGCGTCCTTCATACCGTTTGGCTTCGTACTCTGGAATGCCCAAGCCGACAAGGGCTCCAGCGATACCGCCGACCGCGCCGCCTACGCCCACCCCGGCCAAAGCCGCCACAATCGGACCTGCAGCGATGAACGGCCCCACCCCAGGGATCGCCAAGGCTCCGATTCCAACGAGCCAGCCCAATCCTCCGCCAATTACCGCTCCCGTTCCTGCGCCTGTGGCGGCGCCTTCGGGCGCCTTGGTTTCTTTTCTAATTGCGAAGTCCTTTGTGCCAGCATTTTCAGGAAACAGCACCGAAATATCGGTATTGCGGAAGCCCGCGGCCTTCAATGAATCCACGCCGTTTTCAACCCCCGCATAATCTGTATAAATTCCGAAAACCGCCGTATTTTTCCCAGCCATAGTAAATTCTCCTTTGATTTAGTTTTTCCGTGCCAATTCGATTTCGACGCCCGTGAGTCCATGCTCCGACGAACCGACGCTCCCGTGCTTCTTCGCTTCCGGCACTGGCGAAGGTTCAGCGGCCCTCTGTCCCAGTTTTCCCTTCTGACGAGAATCGGCCCCGAACCCGCCCTCCGATGTCTTGGATCTTTTCCCCAATCGAGTTGCGGATTTCTTCGCCGCTGGCGGGAGCGAATAAGATTGCTGCACCCACCCCGACTCCCACCCCAGCGGCAAACGTCAAGACATTGTGAAAAGTGTGATCTGGCCCCACCGAAAGTTCCTTAGCTTGGTCGCGCAGAGCGGACACCTTATCGGAAGCAACGTCAACACCGTCAGAAACACGGTCCCGCACGTCCGAGGCGAAGCGGTCGGTTTGATCCAGAAAGTACACTGCAGTTTTGAGAATGGACTTGATTAGCTTGTTCATCTTGCGCACCTCTCCCTCATCGCTCGCGAAATAAACATTCGATGGTTAGTTGCCGAGAATGAGAGTAAG
>Ga0307478_10001876_pt1 | contig 17450 bp, 13 predicted proteins | sample atmos_gasesECM4C_2_FD_203713 | JGI IMG/M metagenome (GOLD analysis project Ga0307478, IMG submission 203713) | Hardwood forest soil microbial communities from Morgan-Monroe State Forest, Indiana, United States - atmos_gasesECM4C_05 | ecosystem: Environmental > Terrestrial > Soil > Temperate... | reverse complement strand
AAAAGGCTTCTATGCGATGGATGCTGAGAGGCTCAAGGCTCAACTATCGCCCGGCACCGAGCTGATTCTCGGCAACGTGGGAGAAACAGTTTCCTCGTGGGTGCCTAAGGCTAGTATTGGTTTTGTGGCCTTCGATCTGGATTACTATAGTTCAACCAAACAGGCGTTCCGCCTGTTTGAATATGACGATGCGAACACTCGCCTGCCGCGCACTTATGGCTATTTTGACGACCTGGTCTGGCCAGAACATGCTTGTGCGCGATCCGCGAGTTCAACGAGGAACACGAACACCAAAAAATATGTCCGATCCACATGCTTCGTCGCACCAGAGTTCACCCGGCGCGGTGGAACGAACAGATGTATGTGCATCACGATTTCCGGCATCCTCTGTACTGCCAGAACGTAACCCCTTCCGGCGAGGAATACACCCAGGTACCGTTGTGAGATCGCACGGAGACCGCTGTCGAGTTTGCCCTCTTTGACAAAGAACTGCGCAACACACTCCGTTTAGAACTTGGGCGGGGCGATTGTTTCCGTCGGGAACCCGGAAGCTATTCGGAGAGCCGGCAAAGAACAAAACCATGCCGATCTGTTCTAGAGTGCGAGAAAGCGCGGATATAGCACTCTACGGCCACTTCACGCCCAGCCTGTCAACCATGACGCTGCCCTAACGTTTTATTGTGCTCTGGAGCGAAAAAAGGCCGAGCCGGGAGTGCAGGTTCCGACTCGGCTCTGTTCTGTTATAGCGATACGCGACTGTGCCGTTAGAAGCGGATGTGAGCACCCAATTGGAGGATGCGTGCGGAATACGCGCTGATGACTTGTCCAAACGTGGAGCCAATGTCCTGCGCATTGTTGTCAAGGTTTTGGAATTCCGTGTGGTTGAGAAGGTTGAAGGCGTCGACACGGAGCTCGAGCGTGACGCGTTCGCGATAGAGAGGCGTGGTCTTTGCCAGGGATAGATCCAGGTTGGTGCGGCCCGGACCACGCAACACATTGCGGGGTGCGGTTCCGTATCCTGAAGTAACAACGTTGCTGAAGGATGCCGGATTGAAAAACTGCAAGCCATTCGTTTTGGGATTGAGATATTGAATGGGCGCGGTGAGATTTGCGTTGACCAGGCCCGCATCGCCAGCGCCGGAAGGTCCGGGGGCGGTGTTGGAGGTTCCCAAGCCGTCGGTGGCCGTGAAGGGGAAGCCCGTGCGCCAGGTGAGGATGGGATAGAGACTCCAACCCTTTACCAGTTTCTGGGGGCCGCGGGCAAATGGCAGATCCCAGCCGCCAGAGAAGGTCAGGTATTGGCGAATATCGAAATCCGACGAGGCGCGGAAAATGTTAGGAGTGAAAAAGGGAACGGTGCTGTTGCCCTGGCGGAAACCAGAGGCGTCGTCGATGCTGTGTGCCCAAGTATAACCGAGCGTGTAATACATATTACCGAGAACGGGCACGACGGTTGTTTGCTGCGTGAGGCTTAGCTGCAGGGCATTGTAATTGGCGTTGGAGGCGTTCTTGAATTCATCCTCCTGTCCAAAGCTTCCGCCAAACCCTGTGGCGTTATTTTGCGGCGTGTTCCCTGGAACTTCGTTCAAGAAACGCTGTGGGCTTGCACTGTTCAGCGTAGCGGGGTCAAAAGGATTGATATCGACGAGGGCGGTTAGGCCGTGCGATGAGCTGCCGACGTAAGCGGCGCGAGCGATGAGCTTGTTGGAAATCTGATGCTCGATGCTCAAATTATATTGATAGGTATAGGGCGTTTTGAGATGAGGGTCAACAATCGTGGCGCCAGTATTAAGGCTGGTGAAAGTGCCGAAAGTGTTCAGAAAATTTACGTTGTGGTTCAGAGGCTGGCCGAAGGGATCGGGGGTGCCGGTCGAGCCAAATGGATCACTCAGGAACGTATATCCAGATGTGGTTGCCGTAGGCACATTCGGTTCGTTGATGCCGATATTGGCGGTTGCGTTGAATGGCGCTTGACCATTGAACTGGAAGTTGTCTTCAGCCTTCAGCACGTCGTAAAAAATCCCCCAGCCGCCGCGCACGCTGGTCTTTCCGTCATGGAACGGTTGCCATGCGAAGCCAAAACGAGGTGCGAAGTTCGTCTTATCGGGGAAGTTGACGCCCGTGGGTGCGCCCTTGTCGCCAGGGAAGAGCAATCCGAGCGGTGCGCCAGGAAAGACCGCGGATTGCGGGGAACCCGGAATCACGGAATAGGTGCGGCCTTCGGTATCCGATTTGGGGGTGCTGTACTCATAACGCAGCCCGTAGGTTAAGGTCAGATTGCTGGCGACGTGCCATTCGTCCTGTGCAAAGACATAGGTGGCTTTGGTGCGGATGTTTGAAGGCGCAGCGGGAGATTGAAAGTAGGCGGTAGGTACGCCCAAGAGAAAGTTGGCGAACGGGTCCCCGGCGGCAAGGGTATTGCCGTTGCCGTCTTGACCGTTGAATTGGAACACACCGTTGATTTCAAAATCGAAGACCTGGTTGTCTTGATAGGCGGAGAACGAACCGCCGAATTTCATGGTGTGCCTTCCGCGGGTCCAAGAAAACACGTCGGAGTAGGCGAATGTATTGTCCGTGAGTTTGGAGGGACCTTGGATACTAAAGCCGACCGTGGCATTGGGGAAGTCGAGTTGCGATGGGCCGGTGGGATTTTCCGATTTTATATTGATTCCCAGGGCGGTGGATGTCGGTTGTTGCGAAGCCGGCACGGCTTGTAGGATGTCACTGCGCTGAGCGGTGACGCGAAATTCGTTCAAAACATTGGAGGAGAAGGTGTGGACGTAGGCGAGGTTGAAAAACCGGTTGTAAAGGATCGAGTTTGAGCCAAAACCAGGAATGCCGCCGGGGCCAGGATTGAGCAGGGGTTCATTGCTGCGGCCAAGAGTGGCAGTAAAGTGGTCTTTCTGGGAGGCCTCAAAGTCAAACTTTCCGGTCAATTCGTCGGGATTGTCCGTGACTGGATTCTGAAAGGATACTTGACCTGTTGGAGAGGTCGTAGTCGGAATGAGGTTCGCTTTAATATAGGCCTGGGCAACAGGATCGATGCTTGCAGGATTAATGATCCCTTGCGCCGCTAGCGCCGCATTGGGCTGGAAAAACGGATTCGCTTGCAGAAAACTGGCAACGGAAGCCTGATTCGGTGAGCCCGAGAAATTGCCCTGAAGCTCGGCGGGCGTCGGGAGAGTCGTGGCCTGGCTGGCTACATCGGAGGTTAGCTGTTGCTTTTGATAAGAAAGGAAAAAGAAAAGCTTGTCCTTCTTGATGGGCCCGCCCAGCGTCCCTCCGTACTGATTGCGGTGAAGGGCTTCTCTGGGATCGCCATTCAAATTGCTGAAGAAATTGTTGGCGTCGAAAGCTGAATTGCGAAGGAAATCATAGGCGCTGCCATGGAAGGCGTTCGTCCCGGACTTGGTCACTTCGGTGATGATTCCGCCGGCACTGCGTCCATATTCGGCAGTGAAGTCACTGGTAAGAACCTTGAATTCCTGGATGGAATCGGGATTGGGATTGTACACAACGCTGTTGCTCAAGAGGTCGTTGTTGAGGCCGCCGTCGAGAACGAACGTGTTGGAATCGCTGCGACCGCCCCCAACGCTGAAGGCAAGAGTCGTACCCAAATTACCTTGGCCGTTGCCTGGATTGTCGGCTGGAAGCACTCCGGGTTGCAGCGCGACGAGATCCAGCGCGTTGCGACCGTTGAGCGGCATATCCTGAACAGCACGGTCGGAAACCGTGGAGCCAAGCGTCGGATTGATGGTTTCAACGGTGCCGGTAGTGGATTCCACGGTCACCGTATCACTTGCTGCCCCGACCTCCATTTTGAGATCGATTTTCAGTGTTTGATTGATCTCCAGTTTGCTCTGAGCGGTCGTGGCGGATTTGAATCCCGGGTGTTCCACCGACACCGTGTAGTAGCCAATGGGGAGCGCGAGAACCTGATAGAAACCGGTCGAATCCGAAGTTGTTTCGCGAGAAACGTGTGTCGCAACATTCGTTACGGAAATATGCGCATCCGCGATCACCGCGCCACTCGGATCGTAGATCATACCGGTAACGCGCCCAGTCGCGTCCTGACCCGCCACGCTAGATCCGCAGAAAGTGCCCAGTGCCGCCAACAATAGAAAATAAATCAATTTTTTGTTAAGCCGGTTCAAGAAAACCTCCAGAAGGACAAACTCCGAGCTCCCCAAAGGACTTCGGGCGGGCTCTGCCAGTAAACGAGCGCGACTGAAGTGCAATTCCCGGCAATCCACAGCTATTACGCTCAGCAAAAAAAAAGAACCGAGACATATCTGTGCATCGCCGTATTCCGCTTCTTGGCGAAATGTAAGACCACATACGCTCGCGTTCTATTCCATATCGCATCTAGAAGGGCGTGACGAACGATCGAGGTTCTTCATGGTTCCTGTCGCGCGGCACGAAAGCAGCGATAAAAGCTGGGAGAATGGAGATTCCTCATTGCGCGGGACCACCGATTCGTACGAGCAAGTCGAAAAGAAAATGCGCTAGCATGCTGCGTTCGGTCCCGGAGAATCTACTGGGAAGAAAAAGACGCAAGTGGCATGGCCCGGGTTAGATTGATCAAGGCAGGGGCAGAGTGGGATGGCAGAGTCGCGTTTTGCGGCGAAGCGCGAGAAATAGAAGAGGCAGACGGAGGGCAGCCCCATCCTTTCTGCAAAAACCGCAGAGACGGATGGAGCACCCAAATTTGTCTCAGCGCCTTGAGTGCTGGCAGCCAGGCGAACCGCGACTCGCCAACTTTCGGATCGCGCTGGATCAGGTCAGCTTCGGGCCGGGGCCTGGAGCCACTTGATCGCTCTGCGCCACGGGGCAGATTCTCCGCTGCTCATGGGTGTCTGCAGCCACACCGCTATGCGGTGCCGTGCAACTGCCCAGCGACTGGGACCGCTTTCCTGGGGTTCCAGTGGGGCGACAGGTGGTATTTCCGCCGGCGTAAGCCAGTAGGGGCTGGCGCTTGCGAAGGACCGTTCGGCGGCAATCGACGAGGGACGCTCGCTGATCGCGCCTGTGAACGACAGCTTTAGAAGTGCCCCGACCTGCTCCTGCGACGCTCTAATTGTTTTCAGGATTTTGCGCGCAAACCAAACACCGGCTGCCAGGAGGCCAAACTGAACGAGAAGATTTCCCAGCGCATACCAATTGCTCTGTATCCAAGCGGTGAATTCGCTCATGGTCTCACCTTGATCACACCTTGGACTGGGATTAGGTTCAATCTACAGCCCGGCTCTGCGGGCGGAAACTGGTGAGAAGTCCAGAAAACGGGCAGGTACTCCCCTGCCCTCGCGGCCCACTCTCGCGGCGGTTCTTAGTTGTACTCCCATTTAGCAGCATTTCATTGGATAGATCGTGAGTGGCAGGAGATGGCCGGTCGTAGTTCAAATTGGGAGGCGGAGTGGACTATCCTTAACCTGGATGAGAGTTCAGGGTTATTTCCGGATCTTGAGCTTTTTTGATATTGGCGAAGCGTTTGACTTGGGGCGGTTGACGACTCTGCTAGGTTCGGGAGCTGCGCCGCACGCGCCTGGTTTCGTTCACCATACACCGGAGTATGCGCAGGCGCAGAACGTTCCGATTCGTGAATCGCTAGGTTTTGTCACGCTGCCAAGCGGAGAAAAGCTGGAAGCGGCGATCAAATATTACTGGTTCGGGGTGGCCAGCGTCGAGCTGAGTACACCGTTTGAGTGTGATTTTGAGTCATTCTGTCCGCAATCGTACCGCTGGATGAACGCAACGGAGGTCGAGACGGCTGCGGAAGAATTGCTGCGCGGCCGCACGGAAAAGTTTCGTCCGGCGCTGAGCAAGCCTTCGAAGAAATGGCTGGACGAAGACTTTCTGGTGATTGACATTCAGTCAGCGAAGCATGCGGACGGGCGCGCCGCGACAGCCGATGAACTGCTTGAATCGTACGGAGACCAAGTCGCGCAACTGGTGCGAGGCGAGATGGCCGCGCTCTCGAGAGCGGAACGCGAAGAGGTGCTGCGCGCGGCGCTTTCCTATTATCCCAGTGATTTAGTGGTGGTGGGTTGGGCTGCGGCGCTGGTCTACGACAAGCCCGGGGCGACATCCTCGGTGATCGACCTATTGGAATACGCGAACACCCAATTGCTCGAGTTTCGTTACTACGACGAAGTGCTTACGACCTTGCTCTCGAACGTTTACAGCTCGCTGGAAGAGGAGGAGAGCTTTCTCTCCCGCTGGCGGCCGCCTCGGCGTGCGGGCCGCTTGAACCGCCTTCGGCTGGACATCATGGATTTGGCCGAGAGAACAGAGTATGCCGTGAAATTTATCAGCGATACGTATTACGCGCGGGTGTACCGTCTGAGCTCGGGAAAAATCGGACTGAACGACTATAGGACGCTTGTGGATGAAAAGTTGAAAACGGCCGGTGAACTTTACGAATTCATGGTGGCGCAGTTCAACGAACGGCGCATGTTTGCGTTGGAAGTGGTAGTGGCCGTGCTGGTGCTGCTCGACGTGATTCTGCTGCTGAAAGGCGGCAAGTGAGGGGGTAAATGCCAGGCCAGCGAAAGCGGTATCGCGTGCAGTCGAAAGTTCGTACAATGTGGGAAACGTACGGCGTTTTACCCCAAACGCGCATCGAATACTAACGAAAACGGCGGCTCTGTGACGGAGCTTAGGTGCGTGGTTGTTCCAACTACTTCAGATGAGGTGAGCGCAATGAAAGAACGGATTTCCCGCCTGACTGCACTTTTCATGGTTCTGCTTTTGTTGCCGGCGCCGGATTGGGCCACTTGCGGTGGTGGCGGCGGTGGCGGAATGGGCGGGATGAGAGGCGGCGGGCCAAGCAGCGGCGCAACCGGCGGGGGCAATGAGCAGGTTTACCAAGTTCCCTGGAAACTGATCAAACCGGAAGAGACGCCGGCGGCGGGCGGGCTGGTGGTGTACTGGTTTCCGTCTTCGGTGCAAGAGTTTCAGAAATCCAGCCTGCGCAATTCGCGTTCGCTCTCACTTTATGCGACGCAGTGCGTCACGATGGGCGTCGCGGATGCCGGCACGACGCTTGGGCAAAAATTTCTAAGTGGTGACAAACTTCCGGTCGTTGTACTCGCCAAATCGGACGGGACGGTTATCAACAAACTGCAGAACAACAACGGATTCCTAAAAGTGGATCAAGTGGAAAAACTGGTGGAATCCGAGATGAAGCAGCGCGAAGAGGCCGTTAAGAATGAGCTGAAAGCGGCCAAGGAAAAGGCCAAGTCGGGTGACAAAGATGGCGCCATTTCCCTGTATCGGTCTGCGCTAGACGAGAAATGTCTATTCCCTGGGAGAGCGAAAGACGCGGCGAAAGAATTGAAAAAACTCGGCGTTGATGCTGCTGTGAAACTGTTCGATGCGCCGGTTATGGATCCCGGCAAGAGCGCCAAAATCGAATCGGTCATGGAGCGCGGCCTCGCAGCGGAGATGAGCGAAAAATACGAAGAAGCGGAACGCATTTATAGCGAAGCGCGCCGCATGGATCCCGCAGATCCCGCTCCGCTGAGATATCTCGGTGAACTTTACCGGCATCACCTGGGAGATTGGGATAAGGCGCGGGTGACGTTTCAGGCCATTCTCGATATGCCCGCCGACTCGCTCTCGAGAGCGGTGGCCCTGCATGGCATCGGGAAAATGACGATTCACGAAGGCGATTTCCTCAAGGGCTTGCACCTGATGGAAGATTCCGTGAGTGAATATCCGCTAGCGCTGGCGTATCGCAATCTGGCTGTCTATTGGAATTCGGAAGGCGACGCCGCCAAGACAGACTACTACACGCGCGAAGCCACGAAGCTCGATCCGACCGATCCGTACAATCTCGTTTTCGCTGCCGCCTTCCTTGCCGGCAACGGTCATGGCGACGAAGCGCTGAAAATCGCGCAGGAAAACGAAGCGATGCTGCCTGCGTCCTACAACCTCGCGGCCATCTACGCGCAGCTCGGCCAAAAACAAAAAGCACTGGACCTGCTCAAGCGGCATTTCTTTCAGTATGAGCGCTACGAAGCGGTGCGCTCGAAGGAAATGATGGAAGCGCGCGTGGACGCGGTGTTTGCTTCGCTGCGCGAAGACCCGCAATTCCTTGCGCTAACGAGCGCCGCCGACGGCAGACTTCCCGTCCCCCGAAATAACAAGATGCCCGTAGCCGCCCCCGCAAAAATGTAAGCGGCACAGCCAGGGCGAGTCCTGCCGTCGTAATCGAGATAGTCGATCTCGAGGCGTAGCCTTCGTGAAGGCGTTTTACGCGTCTCTGACGGTGCGGTAGGCTTCCTGGCCGGCTTCAACAGCGCCCGCGACGGTGGCTTTCACGTCGGACACGGTTTCTTGAGCGCGCCGAGTCCAGCGCTTTCCTGTCGAGGCAATATCATCAACCCCTTTTTTCACAGAGCTCGAGATATAGTCGCGCGTTTCTTCCCCCGAGGAGGGAGCAAAAAGCAGGGCAAGAACTGCGCCTACTCCAATCCCAACTGCAAATGTAGTGTATTTGTTAGACCATTTATTGTGGCTCATCGCATCCGTCCTCTGTATCAAGTTTTTTAACCGCTGGTACTTAGATAAGTTCTTAAATGCTGGTTCGACTCGCTCTCACAACTACGAAAAAGCCAGCCATCAGGCCGCGTGAAATAAATCTATTTGCCTAGGGCTTTCTCCGCGTGGCCGATTTTATTCTGAACGTTCCCGGCCATCTTTTCGGCAAGACCTTTGCCTTCCAGGTCGGAATCGTTCGTCATTTGCCCCGCCTTTTCCTTGATCTTTCCCTTCACTTCGAGAACCTTGCCTGCGATTTCATTTTTAATGCTTGGCTTCATCTTGCTGACTCCTGTGCTGAAATTCGAATGGCAGCTGGGGGCGAGAACATCCGAGAGCTCATCGTTCCGGCGTTCGCCGATGCCTGTTCGTGTGCGGGAGACATGGCGCAGACACAACATTAGCCGCAGAGAAGACTGTGGTATGTCACGTTTCGGACACTTTCAGCGTTTAATTTCGCATTCCCGGTCGGGCACGAGAGAGGCGACGAGGGCTAGGGGCGAAGGTTTTACCGCGTTTAACTGCTCGATGGCGTTCAGGGCTTTGGCGTGGCAGCGGCGACAGTGGCTGTCTCGGAAACCACAAGGTATTCGTATTTCTTGCCGTTTGCTTTGAACTTCATTCTGTCTTTGTCGAGCGTGAACTCGATGCTGGTGTTGACAGGAATCAATGCCTTATCCGCGGGCTTCTCCTGGCGGACGTGGTACTCCGTGGTTTCCGTCTTGACGACATATTCCTGGCAGAGCACCTGGGCCGTCTCTTTTTTGTTTTTGATTTGCGAGCCGCAGGCCACGGAGCTTTCGGAAACAATCGTTCCCGGCTGAGGTTCTTTGGCCGCGGCTGGAATTGCCGCTAACGTTAGCGTTGCCACCAGGACGGATAACTTTCTCATGATTCCCCCTTGAGACCTTTTGGGAGTTGTGCGGCTAGGCCGCCGGAATGCCGATGAACCGGCTTGGGAACTGGCTTTGCAAAGCGGTCGGCCTTCTGACGCTCGCGGGCCCGTACCGCGCGTGCTTCTGGCCGTTACTCGGCGCGGCCTCCGAAGAGGCGCAAGACAATTCCGGCGGAAGCCGAATAATTGTTCTGATGAGCATTCGTGCCGAAAGAAGTTCTGTAATAGTCAAAGTCAAATAGGCGAATTTCCCACCGGCGAGATGGGTGGTAATCCACGCCGCCGCCCACTTTATACGAAAGCGAGTTTTGCGAAGTGGAGTAACCGCCGGCGCCGCTGACGGTTGTGTCGGCGCGCGAGCCGCCGACGAGGGCTTCCGCGAAGGGAGTCACCTTCCAGCGATTTAGCCCACGATAGAAGTAACGCGGGCCATAGTGATTTCCGTAAAGGACATCCTTGGTGGTGCCGACGGTCACGAAGTTGTAGCTAGAGTCTCCGACGATTTGCAACCAGGGTTTGAAGTTCCAGCCGAAAGAGCCGAGAGCGCCGTTGAAATTGGTAGACGAGCTACCGCTACCGGTGCGCATAAAAGCATAGCCGCCGAAGAGTTCGAGTAGAGGAGCTACGCGAACACTGGCGTTGGGTCTCTCCCAGGTGTCACGCGTATCAGCGGGCCGGATGGCTGGTGCTGCCGGTTGAGCTGGCACCGGCTGAGGTTCAGGCGCAGGCTGTGCGGCTGCGGCCGGATCAGGTTGCGCTGGGGTTGCCGCTGGTTCGGGCTGCACAGCCGGCGCGGGCGTATCCGATGGAGTCGGAGTCGGAGCCGCGGCAGGCGATGCTATCTCGGGCGTAGATGCAGAGGCCGGTTGGGCCGGTGCGGGTTGGGGCTGCGCGGGAGTAGGTTGGGCGGCCGCGGGCGGGTCAGGTTGGGCGACAGGCGTTGCGGCCGCATCCGTGACGGTCGATACCGATGTGGTCGAAGCGGATGCAGGCGCTGACGAGGCGATTGCTGGCGTTGGCGCCGGTTGAGCCGGTGCGGGCGAAGGTTGCGGAGGCGTAGGGAGAGCTGGCTTTACGTCCAAATTGCGAGTGCTTGGGATTTTTGTTTTTTCCGCGGCGGTTTGCAGCGAGGGCGTCTGTTGAACGGCTGCAGCGCCTCGGTCGACGGCGATCAGGCTGGAATAAATGTAGCCGACTTGACCGTCTTTGGTCTGAATGCGAGAGAAGTAAAAGCCATAGACCAGGATGGTGAAGCGTTCGCCGCAAGGTAAGGACGCGACTACCTCAGGCGTCCGCCTGGGCTTTCCGAAGACTTGAGTGGGATCCGAATGATTGGAGCAGTCCACGTAGCCCACTTCGTCAGCCCAAGCGGCTGAGGCCACAAGAAAACATGCACCCAGCAAAACCAGGAATCGATTGCGCAGCATCGCCCCTCCTCGGCCCAAGAACTGCACGAGCCCCAAAAGTAAGGGTATCGAGGAGTGAGAGGAGAGCGTCAGATGGACTAAGGGTCAGGTTGTTCCAAAGTGGCACTGGCCAGAGGGGTGGGGCCTCTGGCAGTGACCACGGTTTGCTGCGGCTTCAGAAGTGGAGGACGGCGCTGACCGATACGCGGGCGTTTCCGATCGTGTTTCCCGAATCGCGGATGCCGATATAGTCGACTTGCGGGCGTATGGCCAAGTGGGGCAAGACTCCTACATCAACGCCGCCGCCGACGCTGTAGGCAAAATCTGTGGTTGAAGGGCCGCCATTGCCTACGGTTAAATGTGCGGCACCCAACAGGAATTGGGCAAAAGGAGTGAACTTGGTTGGGTTGTGCATGATGATGCGCGGGCCGAAGAGAAACGTGTAGGTGTTGAATGAAACGCCGCCGGGAGAGGCGTGGTAGCCGCCGAAGTCGCCGACGATACCCAGGTAGGGAATGGGTTTATAAGCGAGAGAGCCGCTAATCCCGTTTTGGTTGAGGTCTGCTCCCCCGCCCAGGTGGAAGTAGGAGTAGCCCACGGAAGCGTCGTAGGAGGACTGGGCGCGCGACGAAGTGGCGAACAGGAAGAGTCCCAAACTTAGCAGGAGCAGGCGTTTCATAGGATATCGATCCTTTCGAGTGTGATTGAGAATTAAGTACCGCAGCCAATCGAGGCGCGGCGAGGGCAGGGTGGGAGGCCGACCCCAACGGCTGATAGTTAGTTTGATGCAGGTCGGGGGGAATTGTCGACGGGGTGCTGGAGGAGTTTCTTGGATGGCAATGGCGGTGGGGGGTAGGCGGCGCAGGTGACTATTGCCGGAGCCGTTCAGGCAAGGACTTTTGCATCGAGCGTCTTCATGAATTCTAGAATCATGTTGACGACGCATTCCCCACCGATCGCGGTGTTGATCATGGCGTGGTAGGCAGTACGGTCGGGCCATTCGACGTGAAAATATTTCTGGATGAACTCGACGCGCTCGCGATCAACGGTATCGACGAGTTGCTGGGCGTCCTTCTCGGTTTTGCCGCGAGCCAGCAGGCGGCGCACTTTTTCTTCCCTGGAAGCGTAGAGAAAGACACGCAGGGTGTCTTGACGGTTCCGGAGAAAGTGCTGCGATCCTCTTCCCACGATGACGGAGTTTCCGGTTTTCGCTACGTGTTGAACGACGCGTTCGGTAATTTTTAGAATGCTTTCGCTGTCGACTACGTTAAGCTTGTGCGCGTTGAGACTTCCTTCGTAGCTCCCGCGCAAAAAGGATTTGAATAGCCGGTAGTAGAGCGGATCGGTGCGCTCCTCACGAACTTCGACAACGGCTTTGGGACAATTGGCCAGTCGGGCAATCTCCTCCGTCAGGTCCTGGTCCCATAGTTTCCAGCCCAGCTCCTTGGCAAGGAGTTGAGCGATCTCACCGCCGCCGCTTCCGTACTCTCGTTCAACCGTAAGTATTCTGATCATCCAGGTCCCTTGAGCCCGCTCACAGCCGTTCACAATCCTACTGCATATGATTTCATTTTGCTCATTCCACGATCACTCTCCCGCCGCCGGGTTCATTCTTCTTCAGGGCAAATGCCAGGAAGAACATGATCGCCGAGCCCACACAAAGAACCATGAAGGTATCGATGTATGCCAGGGTCGCCGCTTGCGCTTGCAGGTCTTGGTAAATCCTGCCTACAGCCTGAGCGTAAGCGCCGGGGCCGCTCAGTCCGGAGTGAGCCAAGCGCTGGGCAAGGCCGTTTGCCGCATTCTGGAAATTGGGATTGTCGGGCCTGGCGTATTCGACGAGCCTGGCCTGATGCAATTGGGAGCGGCGTGCAATCAAAGTGGTGACCATGGACGTGCCCACACTGCTTCCCATGTTGCGCATGAAATTGACGATCCCTGCGACGGCGTTGTTCTTTTCCGGTGCAATACCGATGTAAGCCACCAGTGAGATTGGCACGAACAGAAACCCCAAGCCAATAACCTGGGTGATGCGCAACAAAGTGGCGGCAATAAAGCTGATCTGCAAGTCAATCCGTTGCGTCGAGTAGTACATGGCGATGGACAATGCCAGCCAGCCAAAGGCGATCAGGTATCGCGCTTGGATCTTCGTTGTCAACTGGCCCATGATGGGCATCTCCAGCAGCAAAACAAGGCCTCCAGCCGAAAGCGCAAAACCAGCCAGCTCGGAGGTGTATCCCACAAGCGTCTGGAGGAATTGAGGCATCAGGACCAAGCTGCTGAACAACATGATTCCCAAGGTGAACATCATCAAATTGGAACTAGCAAAATTAAAACTCTTGAACATGCGGACGTCGATGATGGGCGCCTTTTGAAACCATTCCCAAATAACCAGCGAGATCAGGCAAACGGTGGCGACGACAATGAGAGTCGTGATGAATCGCGAGCCAAACCAATCATCCTCCTGGCCCTTGTCGAGCAAAATCTGCAACGCGCCGATACCCACAGTCAGAAGAGCGATGCCAACGTAGTCCAACTTGACGCCAGCGGATCTCAACCGGGCTAAATAGGGCGGATCTTCGACGAAGCGCCGTACCAGAAACCAGGTGGCCAGGCCGACCGGGATATTGATGAAAAAAATCCAGCGCCAGGAATAGTTGAAGGTGATCCAGCCGCCGAGGGTTGGACCGATCGTGGGCGCCATGATAGCGGTAATGCCGTAGAGAGCAAACGCCAAGCCCCGCTGTTGAGGTGGGAAGGTGTCCGCCAGAATGGCTTGAGCCATCGGCTGCAGCCCGCCGCCGCCGGCCCCTTGCAGCACACGGAAGAAAAGAAGCAGGCCGAGACTGGGCGCAATGCCGCAAAGTAAAGAACTCACCGTAAAGACACCCAAACAGGTCATAAAAAAACGCTTACGTCCAAAGGTCCCCGCGAGCCAACCGCTGATCGGAAGGATGATGGCGTTCGACACCAGATAGGAGGTGAGGACCCACGTGCTCTGGTCGTTGCTCGCGCCCAGATTGCCGGCCATGTACGGCAGAGCTACGTTGGCAATGCTGGTGTCGAGGACCTCCATGAAAGCGCCCAGCGCCACGACAACCGCAATCAGCCAAGGATTGTATTTGGGCCGCCAAACGTCCTGGTCGATGGTGAGAGCCGCGGTGCTCATCGGAGGTAAACGTCCGGCACAACGTTCATGCCGGGCCGAAGCTGACGATCGCGATTTTCTCCCGGCTCAAGAACGATTTTTACGGGAACGCGCTGGACAATTTTCACGTAGTTGCCGGTGGCATTTTCCGGCGGAAGCAGACTGAAGAGCGGGCCGGTTGCTCCCGCAATACTGTCGACGCGGCCTTTTAGGGTTCGTCCGGTGGAATCCACGTGGATTTCCGCTTTCTGCCCAACGCGCATGCGCTTCAGCTGCGTCTCTTTGAAATTGGCGGTGACCCACACTTCATCGAGAGGCACGACAGTGAGGAGCTGCTGCCCGGCCTGCACGTTCAGCCCGACGACAACGGTTTTGTTCACTTCACCGGAGACCGGCGCGACAATTTTGGTATATCCGAGGTTCAGTTCAGCTTGCTCGAGCAATGCACGCTTCTGCTCGACGTCAGCAACAGCTGCGCGCGCACGCGCTTGGCTCGACGACACTTGCTGAGGCCCGGTTTCCGCATATCGATGGTTGGCATCGGCTTGCACTTGGCGGCTGAGAGCTTGTTCGACGAACTGCTGGGCTGCGGATTCATTAGCGTGGGCCGCGGCAACCGCCGCGGTGCTGGACTTGGCGGCCGCCAAGGCTTGATCGTAAATCTGTTCGGCCACTTCCTTTTTATCCACCAGCAGCTTATAGCGATGGAGATCGTCTTGCGCTCTGACGTCGTTGGCCTCGGCTTCTTCGAGTTGGGCGTGGGCGGCGGTAAGCTGCCTTTGCGCGGCAATCACTCCGGCCTTAGTATTTTCGATATCGGAGGCGGTGGACTGCAGTTGGCTCGAGCTGTTCACGGAAGTGATCGGCACGGTGATATTCAAGGATTGTGCGGTCGCTACAGCGTTGGAGAGATTGGCTTGCGCCTGAGCTACCGCAACCTCGAAGTCTTTCGGGTCGATCTCGACCAGAACGGCGCCCTTCTCCACCCACTGGTTGTCATCCACGTTGACCTTCACCACATAGCCGGAAATTCGTGCGCTCACCGGGTAGAGGTGGACATCCGCTTGGGCGTCGTCAGTGGATTCATAGCTGCTTAGGTAGCGCCACAAAAACACGCCGCCAACAAGAACTACGAGCGTGACAATTAGAATCACGATGTTTCTGCGGCGCTTGGGATTCGGGCGCGCCGGGGGCGCATAGCCCCGGTCCGCCAGTGGCGACGGATCGCTTGTGGATTCCTTGCCTGTGTCAGGCATCGAACGGGGTGGGTTCTCGTCCGCCATGTTCATTGTCCTTTGAAATATTCCTTGACGCCCAGTTCGGCGAGGCCTAGAGCGCGGGCGAGGGAGATTTTTGCAAAATTGTAGCTGTAAAGACTCGAGATGTATTGTTCATGGGCGCTAGCTACCGATTCTTGCGACTGCACTACCTCAACGGTATCGGTCACGCCAGCGCTGAAACGGTCGCGGGACTGGGCCAGTGTCTGTTCCGCCAAATCAATATTGCTTCGCGCCACGTTGACAAGTTCCGCGGACGACTGCAGGTTCAAGATCGCGGTCCGAACGTCGGAGTCGATCTGCGCGCGCAGATTGTCCAGGCGTTCGCGGCTCTGTTCGAGTTTCGCATCGGCCTGTAAGACGTCACCGCGAACGCTGCCTCCCAGAAAGATCGGAATCGAAAGCGTTCCGCGCACGTCGAAGACTTGCGTCGCCGTGGAGGGGTGCGAACCTGCTGCTCCAACGTCCGCGTTAAAGGCAAGCGACGGGAGATAGCCGGCCGCCGCAGCCTTGCGGGAATATTCCGCTGCGCGCACGTCGGTCATGGCCGCTTGGTAATCGGACCGCGAAACGTAGGCGCGTTTCAAGGCCTCATCAACGGTGATGCCTTCGACTGGCTGGTACGGCGACTTATCCGTGAATTCAAATTCCTGCCCGGGAGCCAAGCCGACCACACGGGCCACGGTAAGTTTCTGGATGGCCAGATTGTTCTTCGCCTGAATCAACTGCTGCTGGCGCGTCTGGAGTTCGACCTTGGCGCGCAGCCCATCGATGGCCGGCGATGTACCCGCGTTCACCTGGTCCGTGGCTTGATCGTAGAGCGCCTCCGCCGTCTTGACTTGCGCTTCCGCTGTTTCGATGCGGGCTTCATCGGCGATCGCCTCTAGATAGGTGTAGCCTACCGCCAGCACGACAAGATCTCGCGCATCCTTGTAGGAATATTCAGCGGACTTCAAGCTCTGGCCGGCCGCGCGCGTAGCATTGATCGCTTTCCAATCAAACAGAGTCTGAGTCACGGTTGCCCGTGCGTCAAAGTAAGAAAAAGGGCCTACTGACGGCGGAACTGTGATTGTGCCAAAGCTCGAAAGGCCAAGCTCGGCGAGATTGAGCTCCGAAGCCGCCACGTACGGCGCCGCCGTCACGTGCGGCAGGAGCGCGCTCAATTGTTCCCATCGCTGTCCGCGGGCCGAACGAATATCTGCATTCGAGAGGAGCGCTCCGAGATTTTGCTTCAATCCGCGGTCGATGGCGTCCGATAAGGACAGTGGCATAACTCCAGGAACGAGCTTTGCCGGCACGCTGCCTGCGAACGGACTCACCCCGGCAGTTCCGGGTATGGCTTCGCCCGGGGTGCTCGGACTCTGCGTTGTGCCGGTTTGCGCAAGGGAGCTAGTTGCTCCGCACAATAAGACTCCGGCCAGCAGAAGCGTGGGGCAGGGTCCGTAACTGAGCATCAAAGAAGCCTCCTGGCCTCGCATTTGGCTAAGCGGCGGTGCGGGGGGAAAATATCCTAGTCCTGCTGGTTAATCCTGGCAACCTGTATCCGGCCTCTATCCAGCCGAGTAGCGGGCCGAGCCTCGTTCGATGCTTTTGAGAGCGCGAGGGAGACAATTCTTTCCCGCACCATTCGCGCCCATCGCAAGCAGGGCCAAGAATGGACGCAAGCGAAGGACACCAACGCTTGTTAGCGTTTCGTCGGCAATCTTCTCTCTGAACATCTCTGAAGAAAATGGACTAGAGGAAAAACTCGTTGACGGTGCGATGCAGTCGCAGCGATGCATCGCCGTCGAGCAGCTGCGTGGGAACCCGGTGTTCGTCCATGCATGGGAACGCGGAGGTTTTCACTGCGACCAACAAATCGCGAAAAAATGGTGGAGGCGGGGGGAGTCGAACCCCCGTCCGAAAAGCGCTACGGACCGAAGCCTACATGCTTATCTCAATTCGGTGTGCGACCCGGCCCTCGCGGGATGGTCGCGCGTTCACCGGCGGCGCTCAGAATGAGCAAGAAACGCAACCAGCTAGTCCGATGGTTCTCGCCCGAGCCTTACGGACCGAAAGGCCCAGGCCAGCTCACTGTGTGACGCCTCTGACCGGGCCCATGAGCGAAGCCCGGGGAAGCGTGCGCTTAATTAATTAAGCAGCAAGTGCCAAGTTGTTGTTGGCATTTCTAGTTTCCACCAAGT
>Ga0307478_10001875_pt1 | contig 17467 bp, 14 predicted proteins | sample atmos_gasesECM4C_2_FD_203713 | JGI IMG/M metagenome (GOLD analysis project Ga0307478, IMG submission 203713) | Hardwood forest soil microbial communities from Morgan-Monroe State Forest, Indiana, United States - atmos_gasesECM4C_05 | ecosystem: Environmental > Terrestrial > Soil > Temperate... | reverse complement strand
TGTTCCTGCTTCAAGAGGAGGGCTAATGGGTATGATCCGCATTAGCTTACAGGCGGCGACAAATTTTTGCCTGTGGCAAAAAAGCCACACTGCGTGTCTCCAAAACGGCCATAGCCTGAGAGTCCCCCGAGGTATGTTGCTGATAACGGGGTAGATAGCAAATGACTTCAGGATGGGAAGGTACCAACAGTCCAACTCCCTCGGCGCGAGCGGACGAGCTATTTCTTCCTTGGTGGAAGAGTATTCGGGTCGTAGGTGGTTTTGGCCTCGAACATCGATTCGTTGAGTCCGCTGTTGTAGGTCACGCTGTTCAGGAAGCGCTGGTTCGACATCTCAGTGTTATAGAAACGAGTGATCGAGTAGGGAGTCATGACTCCCTGGGTAGGGCGGTAGGCGTCATAGATCTCTTCCTCGGTGTTACGCAGGTTGTCAGTGGGGTCGCGCCAGCTGAACATCTTCTTGATCGGGAGGTGGGTGGTGGTATCGAGGAAAAGGGTAACGCTGTCGTTCTTGGAATTCAGGACACTGACCTGGTCGGCGGGCTTATCGGCGGCCACTGCGGGGCCGTCGTAGAAAAGGGCCACACCGGGGTCATTGATCCAGCGGCGTAGAACCCACTCGAGGGAATGCTCACGCCGACGGAGGAAGTCATTGAGAAGCTTGTCTTCGATCGCGGCGGTTCCCTTGAACGTGATCTCGTAGCCATGTTCGCCGTTGTAGACGTAGGCGACATCGCGCTGCTTGGTCACTTCAACGCGCTCCTTGTCAGGAAATTTCACAAAACGCCAGAACAGCACGCCGGCGCTGGTGGCTTCGTTGCGGTGGAAACTGTAGGTTCGGCCTTGCTGGGTCATGTCCTGGATATTGAGCCAGGCTTGGCCGCCGAGTGCCTGGATGGCCTGATCAATCAGAGTCCTGGCCTTGGCGGCATTCTCCTGCGCGACTGGAATCGATTGGGATGAGGCTGAACCGGTTGTCGGCGCCGCGGCTTGAGCCGAGCAACAGATGTTCAGGATGAGGAGGGCTAGGAATAAGCGCATGTGTTCCAAAGATTAGACGCTAAAAGTGCGGCTTTCCGCTGTATCGCGAAGGGACGTGCACCGTGATTCAAGACACGCTTCAGCCCACGAGCACGGCCCCCCCATTCACATTGAAAACCTCGCCAGTAATAAATCCGGCATGCTCCGTACATAGGAAAAGAATGGGCGCGGCAATCTCTTCCGGCTTACCCACTCGCCCGATCGGGATCGTGGCAAAAATGCTCTCCCGCGTCTTGGGATCGTTCAAGGCGGGGATGGACATATCCGTATGGACCCATCCCGGGGCGACGCAGTTTACGTAAATACCATCTGGCGCCAGTTCCGTCGAGAGCCCCTTGACCATGCTGATCAACGCGCCCTTGGTCGCGGCGTAATCGACATGGAAGGCTTCGCCCCGCTGCCCGGCCGTCGAACTCACGAGTACGATGTGACCACCCTTTCCGGACTGCAAGGAGTTCTGCTTCTTGAGTTGTGCGACCGCATGCCGAACCAGGGAGAAGACACTATCGAGGTTGACGGCGACCGTTCCGCGCCACTGGGTGTCGGTGAGTTCGTTGACGGGGGCATCTTTCGGCGGCCAGATTCCGTGATTCGCGACCAGGATATCGAGGCGTCCGAAGCGCTTAACGGTCTCATTCACAAGATCTTTGGCGCTGTCCAGGCCCGCGAGGTTGCAGGAGACGGCTGCGCAGTGTTCCGGGCCGCACTCTTTGACGAGCGCTTCGGCAGCCGATTTCGAGTTTTGATAGTTGAAAAGGACTTTGGCGCCAGCCGCCACGAAGGCGCGCACCGTTGCCGCGCCAATCCCACGCGAACCCCCGGTGATAAGGGCGACCTTGCCTTCAAGAGAAAGAGGAAATGGCATGTCTAGTAGTTTGTAGGTTTGGGCAGAGGATTTGCAAGTTTCAGGTCTAGGTGACCTGAGACCTGGCACCCAGACACCTGCCTCTTCAGTCTCCCAGAGTGGGCGCCTTGCCAGTCCTCAATTGACGCAGAAGCACGCGGACGAGCATCCCGTCATATCGCGTTCCGCTCAGCTTCTCGATTTCGGCCAGAGCCTGCTCGGCCGTCTTTGCGGAGGCGAATGAGCGTTCGGTGGTCATGTTCACAAACGCGTCGGCCAATGCGAGGATGCGTCCCCACAAAGGGATTTCCTCTCCGCGCAGGCCGTTGGGATAGCCGCTGCCGTCGAACGCCTCGTGATGATGCTCGACCGCCTTTTGCAGCATGACGCTGCCCGGAATCGTGCCGACGATTTCCGCGCCGATTCGGGCGTGGGCTTTCATCCAGCCATATTCCTGATCGGTCAGGGGTCCAGCCTTGCTGACGATCTTTTCGGGCACGAACATCTTGCCTACATCGTGCACACGGCCGGCATAGGCCAGTTCGACGAGTTCATCGGGCGGAAGGGCGAGGGCGCGGCCAAGCATCTCCGCGTAACGGCCTACCATTTCGCCGTGCCCGGCGGCGTGAAACTCCCGCGATTCCGAAGCGCGCGCGAGGGCCTCGATGGATTCTTTCAGCACCTGGACGTTGCAGTCTTCCTCTTCTCCGCAAAGTCGTCGCAGGGTCGCCACCAGTTCTTCCAAATCGTCGGCCCCATTCTGCTCGCGTTGCAGGAAGCCTTCAATGTAGGTGGAAATCTGCTGCCGCTGAGCCGCGAGGTGCTCGGCATTCCCGAACTCCTCAGCCATGGAGACGCGATTGCCGCCGTCATGTTTGGCGGAGTACATGCCGGCGTCCGCGACCCGGATAATGTCCTCCGCAGAAAATCCGTGTGCCGGAAAACTCGCGACCCCAAAGCTTCCGGTAATGGCGTGCTCGGACAGCATGGCGTCCTGCGCGAGCCACAGGCGAAGGCGCTCTGCAAGCGCGCGAGCCTGTTCCACGCCCGTTTCCGGCATCAAGATGATGAACTCGTCTCCGCCGTAGCGAGCCACGACGTTCGATTGCCGGCAACGTTGCTCCAGAAGTCTGCCTACCCGAGCCAGCACCAGATCGCCTTCGAGGTGTCCGAAGGTGTCATTCACTTCTTTGAACTTGTCGAGATCGATCAGCACCACCGAGAACGGACGTCCCGAACGGGATGCGCGCTTCCACTCCGAAGAGAGCGCCTCCCAGAAGAAGCGCCGCGTCTTGATGCCGGTCAAGCCATCGGTGATCGACTGCTGCTGCAATTTCTGGAAGACGAACGCGTTGTGCAGCGCGGTAGCCAACAAATCGGCCAAGGTGCTCATGATCAGAACGTCCTGCTCGGAAAACGCGTTCTCCTCGCGGCTTTCAACGTTCAGCACTCCCAGCAGCGACTCGCCGTAGGTAATCGGGATACACAATACTGCGCGCGACTCCGGAAGGATGCCGACGAGGTGTCCTTCGTCTGCGTTTTGAACCAGCGCCCGCTCATTGCTGCGAGCCACTCGTCCCACTACGCCCGCTCCCAGTGGAATGCGCCTCCCCTTGGCCTGGGCCGTGGAGCCGGCTTCCGCCTTGATCTCGATTTCTTTGGTGACGTAGTCCAGAATGCCGATACCGATATGATCGAAGCGGAAGGCCTTCTGAATCTCGGCAACGATGTCGGCGAGCATCTGCTCGGCATCTTCGCTGGAGATGGCAGTTTTCGAGATGCTGTTGAGGAAGGCCAGCTGGCGCGATCGCCGCAATTCTTCGGCGAACAGGCGCGCGTTTTCAACCGCCACCGAAAGCTGGCCCGCCGCAGTCTGCATGACCTCGAGGTCGCGCTGCTGGAAGACATACTCGCGCTCGGTACTCATGGCGACCATGGCTCCGGCAGGCTTCCCACCCAGCATGATGGGCGCGGCACAAAAACATTTCGCGGGTTCGCCGCCCACTTGCACTGCGCCCAGCCGTTCGCGAATTTTCTCCAGGTCGGAGCGGATCAATAGCGCCTTACCAGTGCTGATGATGAGCTCAGTCAATCCGTTGGTGGCTTTGCGCGAACGCTTCGGCAGGACTTTGTCTTTCTCGGTCTCCAGTTCGAAGCGGATCTCGTCCCCTTCCTGGAACGCGATGTAGAACTCACTGGTGTCAAAGATCTGTCCCAGTTCCTTTTGGATCGTGCGCAGCACCTCATCCTGATCAAGGCGCGAACTGATGGCCTGCCCAATCTGCGTCAGCAGTTCATATTCCTTGGTGCGGCGCTGGGCATCGTGCATGACGACGTAGTTCTCGAGGGTGAGGCCGATCTGCAGCGCGAGTCCGATCAACAGGCGCAGGTTGGAGGAGCCGAACACCCGCAACTGTGCGTGCGGAAACAGGATGACGCCGAAGTTGTGTTCCCGGGTCTGCAGGCTGACGGCGGTCAAGTGGCGAATGTTTTCCTCCGCCAGCACGCGCTTGAAATCCTCGAAGCGGCCGCCGGGAAGGGCCGGCAGAGGCTCGGTCATCTCCGCGATGTCGCGAAATGTAAAGAACCCACCCCGCCGGTAGGCGAGCTCGCACACATATTCGCCCGCGCCTGTCTTCTCGAGCTTCTGGACGAACTCGGGCGAGAACCCGCGCTGCACCGAGGGTAAAACGCCGCGCCACTGTTCCGCGATACAGATGACGGCGCGTCGCGTCGGCAACGGATTTACCAACCGTTCCAGTACCGCGGTCATGCTCGGCACAAGGTCTTCGGCCGACAGCAGGCGGCGTGGATCTACGCCCAAGGTGGAGAAAGCAAGAGCGTTTTCCTGGACCGCATTGCGCTCGTTCTCGAATAGAACCATGACCATCGCGATGCCGAGCAGCATCTGTGGAAGCGGACCGAGCATGTGCCCGGCATTCCCCAGGACTTCCGAGTAAGGACTGACCAACTGGCCTACGGCCATGAGCCCGCCCCACAGCGCGAGCGCCAGAGCGAGCATCCGGAACGCGAGCGAACTGCGTTGGTGGGCGTAAAGATAAAAGCGCAGCGAGCAGTACAGCAGAAGGGCTGCCGTGCCGAGTTCCAGGCGTATGTGCGGCAGCACCGTAATCTCATTACGGAAAACTCCATGCACCATGTGGTGCAACAAGCTCCACACGGTCAGGGCGACGCCAGCAACTGCGAGAGCCAAGTCATACCAGCGCACGCGAAACCGCTCACGCATGAGTCGCGTCGAGACGAACAGGCACAGCGCCATGAAGACGATCAGCAGCGAACTGGCCAGATAAACCCAGGCGGAGGGTTCATGAAAGATGTTCCAGGCGTCAAGGCCGAAGTGCAGGGAGTATGCGCCCCATCCCAGTTGCCAGGCGCGAAAGTAGGGTTGCCGGCTTTGCTCGTACAGGTAAGTAAAAACGAGGAACAACAGCAGGGCCACAATACCGGGCAACAGCAGCATGTTGATGGCAAGGGCATTCATGGCGCGCAAGACTGCTTCAACAGATCATTCACCACGGTGAACTGGGAAAATGAGTAGAACTATCGTTTCACAGCCGCACCTGCAAACTCAATACGATTTCAGTACAGGGGGTGTGGAAAGAAGCGACTTTGAGACTCCGCGCTCTTCGGAACGTCTGTGGGAAGCATGCTTGACGCTGCTTTCGCCCACCCCGTACCATGAATCTTTCCATGTCGAATTCTTCTATTCCCATCAAAAAAGAAGACTTACCGAGTTCCAAGCCGCGGGTGCGCTTTGCCCCTTCACCTACGGGCTTTTTGCATGTGGGCAGCGCCCGGACCTTCATCTTCAATTGGCTGTATGCCCGGCGAAATGGCGGCACCATGGTGCTTCGGTTGGATGACACTGACGTCGAGCGCAACACGGATGCTTCGGTGCAGTCCATCTTTGAGGGACTGAAGTGGCTCAACCTGGGTTGGGATGAGGACTACAAGCAATCGGAGCGGTTGGCGCTCCATCAGAAGACGGCCTGGGACATTTTTGAGAAAGACTTGGCGTACCGCGATTTCACTCCCGCACATGTGGGCGACGCGGAGAAGTCGGGCGCGCAGGGTACGTGGCTCTTCAACCCCGGGGTTCGGGAGCTTTCGCGTGCGGAAAGCGATCGGCGGGCCGCGGCAGGAGAGCCGTTCGCGCTACGTTTCCGCGTTCCGCGCGGAACGGGCGAGGAGGTGAGCTTCACCGATGCGGTCTACGGGGAGCAGCGTAAACTCGCCGAGGACATCGAGGACTTTGCACTGCTTCGTTCCGACGGTATGCCGACCTATCACCTGGCCTCCTGCGCGGATGACATCCACCTGCGGATTACTCACGTCATTCGCGGCCAGGATCACCTTACGAACACGTTCAAGCACGTCCTCATCTTTGAAGCGGCCGGGGCAAAGATTCCGCAATTCGCGCATCTGCCGTTGCTGGTTGCACCGGACGGCACCAAGCTCTCGAAGCGTCGCCACGGTCCAATCGTCAGCGTGACCACATACCGCGATGCCGGCTTTCTCCAGGAAGCCTTTATAAACTTCCTTTGCCTGCTGGGTTGGTCTCCAAAGAACGATCGCGAGCAGATGTCGCTCGAAGAATTGAAAGAACTGTTTAGTTTGGAAGGGATCAATCGCGCGAATGCAGTCATCAACTTCAAGGAACCCGCGTCGACGCCGGTGGAGATGTTCGATCCCAAGGCGGTATGGCTCAATGCGGAACACATCCGCGCACTCCCGATCCAGGAGCTCAGCGCGCGGCTGCTGCCGGCTGTTCGGCAAGCCGGCTATCAAGTCGATGCCGCCAGGATGCTTAAGATCACCCCCCTGATCCGCGAGCGCATCCAGCTGACCCGTGACGTTCTCACCGCTGCTGATTTTTTCTTTGTGGACCAGCTTCCGCCTTATGACCCGGCGGAACTGGTGCCGCAAAAGGGCGACGCGGCCATGGCCAAGAGAGTTTTGCAGAAGGCACAAAGCGTGCTTGCGGTGACCGAGTTCAAACATGATTCCCTGGATCAGGTATTGCGCGCCGCTGCCCAGGAGCTCGGCATCAAGGCAGGACAGATGTTTCAGCCGATTCGGGTAGCCGTATGCGGCCGCAAGAATGCACCACCGCTATTTGATACGTTGGAGGTTCTGGGGCGCGAGCAGGCGCTGACGCGGATCGAGGAGGCGATCGGAAAGCTGTAGCAGCCGAGGCGAAATGGTCATGGGACCGGAGGTCGGTCGCACATCTTGGACGAGTCTGCCACCGAAGCTGGCACCGAGGTCGGATTTTCTTCCCGAACCGTTGCCCATTGCCAGCCCTTCTTGCCGGACAGGGTTGTCGTCACGCGGGCTTCTCCATACTGAACGAGCCGGTTCAGTATGGTCGTAACGGATGCGACCGGCGACTTATGATGGGCGAGCAGGCTGGGTTGGCGGCGCTGGATTTCGTCCAGCATGCCTTGGGTCGTAAGAGGCTGACTGGACTCCATCAGGGTGGCGCGACACGTACGTGTGAGTCCGGAGTTTGCGTCTCCGCGCCTGCGATCGATCAGGTTCATCAATTCATCGCTGAGCAGTCCTTCACCAAACACGTTTGCCAGACCGGCAATGGTCTGCTTAACGGCGCCGATGCGCTCCATTATCCGCGCGCGTTCTTGTTCGAGCGAAACCAGTTCTCGGTGAGCTCTGGCCACAACCTGTGTAACGGATGGATCGGCATTTCTATCCGGGTACATATCTGCTCAGTTCCGGTTCCCGTACCGAAGTTTAGACTGCATAAAAATTGAAGCATCCCAAAGTGGCTGCTCACAAGAGCCACTTTGTTGAATCGGGATGGTGCCACTTCCCGTGGCTTAAAACCTGCCTCTCGCGCCTCCTCTGGCGCGAATCCATAGTCCAGGCGCTCTTGGGTAGGGCAGTAGCGCCGGCGTCTCGCCGGCTCGCGGGCGGGCGTTCTATAGGCGCTTTCGCGCAACAACCGATGCCGGAAGGATGCCGGCGCTACCCGGGCAGGCGCTATCCCGAGTTCGTAACAGGGGGCGAAGTTATAAAATAAGATGCCAATGACTTCGACTAAGCCTTCCACACCACCCATGGCGCATGAGCCTGTTGAGCCACGTCCGTCCAACTTCATCCGCGACAGAATCATCGAGGATCTGAAGACGAACAAGTACCAGGGCCGCGTGCAATTGCGCTTTCCGCCTGAGCCCAACGGCTACCTGCACATTGGCCACGCCAAGGCTATCTGTCTCGACTTCGGCCTCGCCGATGAGTTCCATGGCCACACCAATCTGCGCTTCGACGATACGAACCCGGAAAAAGAAGACATCGAGTACGTGAACTCGATCATGGAGGACATCCAGTGGCTCGGTTTCCACTGGGATGGCCTTTTCTACGCCTCGGATTACTTCGATCAGCTGTACGAATGGGCGATCAAGCTGATCAAGGATGGCAAGGCCTATGTCGATGATCTGAGCGCCGAGGAGATCCGGCAGTATCGCGGCACACTGACCGAGCCGGGAAAGAACGGTCCTTACCGAAATCGCTCGGTGGAAGAGAATCTTGATCTGTTCGAGCGCATGAAGGCGGGGGAGTTTCCCGACGGCTCTCGGGTGCTGCGTGCGAAGATCGACATGGCATCGCCCAACCTCAATATGCGCGACCCGGTGATGTACCGCATCCTGCACGCCGAGCATCACCGTACCGGAAACAAATGGTGCATTTACCCCATGTACGACTACGCGCATGGGCAGTCGGATTCGATCGAGAAGGTGACGCATTCGATGTGTTCGCTGGAATTTGCCGATCACCAGCCGCTTTACAACTGGTTTATCCAGCAGCTTGGCATCTTTCCATCCCAGCAAATTGAATTCGACCGGCTGAGCCTGACCTACACCATCATGAGCAAGCGAAAGTTGCGCAGGTTGGTGGAGGAAGGCCGGGTAACAGGATGGGACGATCCGCGAATGCCCACGCTGACCGGCCTGCGCCGCCGGGGATATACCCCGGAAGCGATCCGCAATTTTGTGAACGCGGCAGGAGTCTCGCGGACGAACGGGATCGTCGAACTGGCGATGCTGGAGCATTACGTGCGCGAGGACCTGAACAAGCGCGCTCCACGGGTGATGGCGGTCCTACGGCCTTTGAAGGTGGTGATCGACAATTATCCCGAGGGGCAAGTCGAGGAGATGGACGCCGTCAATAATCCGGAGGACGCGAGCGCCGGATCGAGGAAGGTTCCGTTCTCAAACACCATCTATATCGAGCAGGACGATTTCCGCGAAAACCCTCCGAAGCAGTATTTTCGATTATCGCCGGGGCGCGAAGTGCGCCTGCGCTATGCGTACCTGGTTACGTGCACAAATGTGGTGAAGAACGAGCAGGGCGAAGTGATCGAGGTGCACTGCACCTACGATCCTGCGACGCGCGGTGGCAACACGCCCGATGGCCGCAAGGTCAAGTCGACGATCCATTGGGTCTCCGCGACGCACGCTATCGATGGTGAGGTGCGGCTTTACGACAACCTGTTCAGCAAAGAAGACCCGGATCAAGCGGAGCCGGGCCAGGACTTCATGTCGAATCTGAATCCATCGTCGCTCGAGGTGGTGACGCAAGCGAAGCTCGAGCCGTCGCTGGCCAATGTCGCAGCGGGAGCGCGCTACCAGTTTGAGCGGCTCGGCTACTTCTGCGTTGATCCGGATTCCAGCCCGCGCAAACCGGTTTTCAATCGCACCGTCGCATTAAAAGACGCCTGGGCGAAAGTGGAGAAGAAGCAGGGCGGGAAGTAATCGAATGAGACGCTGACGTTTCGTTGGTGACAAGCCTGCCGTCTATCGATGCGCATGCGGACTTTGGGCGGGGTTTTTCCCGGCGGGCGTCGCGCCTTTCAGAACTTTCACTTCAAAATCTACCGGTAGGTGTTTGGGCGGATAGCAAGCGGCGTTGTCGCAGGCCTGGTACTTGAGGTCCCCATGGATCGCATACTTTCCTGGCTGGACCGTGTGCAGCGGTCGAACGGTCATCGAGACGGTGAAGTCACCGCTATACACGCTCAGGGGCTCATTGGGAGCGAAGGGAAAGCTCATCTCGGCGCCCTGGGGGTAGCTGAGCTTCGTTATGGCGATGTCCGTGGGCGCATCCATCTTGAGTGCGGTCGGGATCAGGAATTCTGATTTCGGCGTATTCGAGTTGATGTGGAAACCGGAGGCGACGCGGAAGTGTAGGCTGACCTCCCCTCCCTTCCCGCGCGTCACTGTAACGGGCTCGACCGGCGCCATCGTGACGGAAGGGGCCTTCCTGCCGGGCGACTGCGCAAGTGCGCAACTTGCGACCAGCAGCAGCGCGAGAGCGAGCGGCTTTTTCACCATTTTCATTAAGGAATACTAGATCGAACTCCCCGTTGCGCCTACGTTACTTTTGCGCCTGTACCGCGTGTCCCTGACTGAGTGCTTTCTTGATGTTATCGACGAACAAACTCCGGCTTTGTAAGCCGAATTCACGGGCCACGATCTTTCCATCGCGATCGATGAAAAACGTGGTTGGCAGAACATTGACGCCGCCGTAATCCTGCCCCACCGCTTCTTTTCCCAGCAGGATCGTGTAGTTCACGCCCATCTCTTTCACGAACTTGGTGATCTCGTCCTTGCTCGCGTCATCCATCGCAACACCCACGATCTGCAGTCCTTGTGGGCCATATTCCTTTTGCAGTTCCACAAACCAGGGCATCTCGATTTTGCAGGGACCACACCAGGTCGCCCAGAAGTTCAGCAGTACGGCTTGTCCCTTGTAGCTGCTGAGCTGGACGTTTTTCCCTTCGAGCGACTCGAGGGTAAAGTCGGGCGCGGGTTTGCCGGCGACATCCAGAGTGTCAGAGCTGCCGGTACCGCCCGCGCGGCGAGCGGCATGAAAGCCGACAAATAACATGGCAGCCACCACGGCGGCCACGAAGAAAAGAGCTGCAGGATTCCGTTTCACAATCAACCTCACTAAAGCGCAAATCGATTCAAGAATGAAAAATAACGGGCAATCACGGCAAAGCGGCCCAGCACCAGCAAGCCTCCGATCACGATGAGGAGAGCGCCGCTGGCCACCTCCAGGGCATGCATGTGCGAACGAAAGCGGCTGTAGAACTTCAGAAAGCGCTCGATGCCAAGCGACGTCAGCAGAAAGGGCACGGCCAGACCGAGCGAATAGATGGCCAGCAACACGATCCCTTTCAACACCGAATTCTGGGTTGCTGCCAAGCCGAGAATCACAGCGAGAATCGGGCCTACACAGGGAGTCCACCCGAAGGCGAACGCGAAGCCGATGACAAACGATCCCCAGGCCGTGCTGCCGCCTTTTACGCTGTGCAAGCGTGCGTCGGTGTAAAGCGCCTTGATCTTGAACAGGCCGGTAAGATGCAGACCGAAAACAATGATGACAATTCCGGCGACCTGGCCCAGAAGTGACTTATAGCGGGCGAGAACCTGTCCGACCTCCGTCGCCAGCGCACCCAGTGTGACGAAGACGATCCCAAAGCCCAGGATGAACGCGGCCGAGTTGATCATCACCTTGCGCAGGAGTTGAGTATCGTTCGACTTGAGCTCCTCCACGCCCGCGCCGGAAATCAACGACACGTAGCCGGGGACCAGGGGCAACACGCACGGGGACAGGAAGGAGATCAGTCCCGCGACGAAAGCCGCAAGCGGCAATGGGAGTGTCGACATTGAATGTATTTTACCGTCCTTACGCGAAAAAGGCGTGACGCCGCGCAGCCCAGGCTTGTTCAAAGAAACGCGTCAGCTAGACAGATGCGCCAGCCGCCTCGGATGTTACAGAGAGATGGACGGACTAAGACATGACAAGTAAGCCGCGCAAACAAGCCCACTAGTACGCAAATTGCGGGAAACGGGCATTTTCCCCGACCCGGCCGTCCATCGACAGCCCCTGCCCATTTCTGCAAGTCAAAGCTTTAAGACTCACTCCATCCCGTGTAGAGCATCGCTAGAAGCGGAAAAGGTAGGAGGCTTTCACGAAGAACTGGCGGCCATCGTTGATGTAGTCATTCGGGGTGGTGAGCAAGCCAGTCGGAGTCGGAATCAGCCGACGGTCGAGGTTCTGGAGGTTGCTGTTGTAGCCGACATAAATTGCCGTGCCCGGATGCACGAGGTAGGTGATGAGAAAGTCGGCATTGATATTTTTGGTCGGTGACAACGAGCTGATGAGTGGATTCGACAGCACTCCAGTGTATTGCAGGATGACGCGCGCGGAAAGTTCGCGCGTGAACTGCCAGTTCCATTTGCTGCGTACGATGTGGTTCGTCACGGCGGTCAAGTGCGCATCCCGCTCCCGCAGGTGCTCGAGCAGGTAGCTGTTGTCGATGCGCAAGCGCCCGGAGACATGGAAGGTGAGCGTGGTATTGGCTTGGTCTTCGTGTCCGATCAACGGAATGCGGCCGGCGGCAGGGTTGTAGTTCACACCCGCGCCGGAGACGAAGAACCAGGTGAAATCGATTTGCTTGACCCAGCTGGTCGCGCCCTCCATGCCCCAGAAAGGCTGCGGATAATTGCTCACCTTGGTCAGTCCGGTGAAGTCCTGCGGGCGAAGATAGACGTTGTCGTACGCGAAAGGATGGAAGTTGACCCAGGTTCCCCGAGTCATGTCGACGCGGAAGCCGGGAAACACGAATTGTTCGAGCGCCGTGCCACTGTGATCCCAGATGCTGAACTCTTGAACCGTCGGTCCCCAGGAGATCAGGTACTTCCCCTCGGGGCGTACCGTGTAAGCTGCGTTGAAGTTCTGCTGGCGGATGTCCACGCGATTGACAAAGCCGGTCTCTGTCACGAAGCCCGGGCTGTAGTCGAGGTAGAGGCCTTGCAGGTTCAGCTTGCGGCCAGCGCGTTCGATATCCATTTTGTAGCCGGGACCCGCTGAGTGAGTACCATCCGTGTTCAGAGTGGAACTGGCGACGGCGGCACCCTGAAGACGCCAATTCTGGTTCAGCTTGAGGTTGGCATCCATCCCCCCGACTCGGTTGAAGCCTCCGCCGAATTCGCGATCGGTATAAATCGCGCCGATGGTCGACTGATCGAGAATGTCGCGGCTGACCCGGGCGATGGTGAAGGTCGCGCGATCGCCTGCATGGGGGTCAGAAGGCGGAAGAGCCTCACCCGGCGCGCGGTCATCGCTGGCCAGAACGCCCACAGCCCAAGGACCGGATTTTCCCGTGAGTCTGAGGCCATACTCGGGATGTCCTATGCGCCGCGTAAAAACGAGATTGATGGGCGTAGTAAAGAAGTTGCTGTTCTCGAGGAAGAAGGGGCGCTTCTCGGGAAAGAAAACCTCGAAGCGCTGGTTGACTGTGATCTGAGGCTGGTCGGACTCGACCTGGCTGAAATCGGGATTGACTGTCGCATCCAGCACAAACCGCCGATGCAGGATGAACTTGCCGTCCAGTCCGGCTTCCGGTTTGAATGTGCGACTCTCGAAGAATGGATTGTTGGGATCGCGCTGATCGATGTCGCGATAACTGCTGAACAGGCCGTAGGGAATCAGTTGCACATTGCGTGCAGGTGAAATGTGCTCAAGGCCGGTCGCCGTGGCGGCCTGGTTGAAACGGCCCTGGATACGGTTGGAGATGCGCGGCCAGAAAATGTTCTCGTTCGTGCGCGGAATGCTGCGGTTCAGAATGATGCCCCAGCTCTGCTCCTCGGTATTGGGGAAGCGCAGGCTTTTGAAGGGGATCGCGATCAGGGCCAGATAGCCGCGCCCGGTGAGGCGTCCATCGGATCGCCAAACCGTGTCAAACGAAGAGTCAAAGCCGTAATAGTCGCCCGCCGTGCCGGTGCCGATCGAACCCTCGGTCCAGAGTGCGTCCCACTGGATGCCGTACGGATTCACCGCGAACGCGTACGCGCGTCGCGCGTCGTGGAACGTATCGATCATGATCTCGGCGGAATCGTCGGAGAAAATGTCTTCCCGGCGAGTCAACCGGGCGCGAATCTTGTCAGGTTCGTTATCCCAGCACACAAAAACCGCATACAAATTGTGCTGGTCATAACCGAGATAGACATCCGTATTCTGGGAAGGCTGGGCGCCATCGGCGGGATCGCGCACGATGAAATCACTCACTTTCAGCATTTTTCCGGCAAACTGCGCGTTGGGCTCCATGTCGCTGAAATCGGAGAGCGTGGGCGCGACTTCGATGCGGGGAATGCGAATCGTAGGCCCTTCCGCGAAAAGGCTCGGCGCCAGCAAAAATAGCAGAGCCAGTGGCCGCAGGAATCCCGCAGGCAATTTCGACTTGCAGCACAGCGCACGCGTCATAAGACCCGCATCCCCTGTCCCGCTGCGCGGGCGTCAGGGGTCCCAAGGCTTCTTGCAAGGTAGCCGGTCCGTTAGACGTACCAGATCGCTTCCGGAAACCCGAATGTGGGCATTTTATGTGAGGTGGGTCGGCTTCTAATTCGGCGTTTTGGCGGCGGGGGTTGACTCTTCGGATTGCAACGCTTTCCCTTCGGAGGAAGCCGCTGGCAGGTCCTGTTCGCCTACCACCTTGCGCAGGAAACCCGGCGGCATGGAGGCTGTCAGCACGGCGCGGTTGCCCTGCCGCTCGATGTGCAGGCTGTCGAGGAAGGCCTTCACATCCGGGTCGGCTCCACGGGTAGCCACGGAATTCTCAGCCGCGTGAAACAGATTCAAGTAAGCGGACACGGTGTCGGCGAGGCCTTGCGCGTCATCTTCCGTCCCAGGAAACGCTTCCGCGCGCAGGTGCAAAGTGGGCGAGTAGACCGTGTAATAGGCCGAGACGACCACGGAGGCGGGTTTCTGAAACAGCAACGACCAGGTCCCCAGAGAAGTCATTGCGGCTGGTTCGATGCGGCCGATAAACCAGGCCAGCTTTAGAACCGGCAGCGACTTGCTCACGACCGGAAGCGATTTGTAGTACTGCCGCAGCAAGGCGGGTCCGCCAAAAGGTGAGGCCAACTTCCGCGAACGGTCCACCATGCCATGAATTACGGCGGGATTGTCATGATTTGAGGCGGCAACCGTGTCAACGCTGAGAATGGAAACGCGAAGGGTGCGCCCTTCAAGTGGGATGCTGAAGATCTCGGCGGAATGGTAGTTCTCGACTGACCCGGCGATCTTGTGGAGATAGGCAGTAAGCTTTTCCCCCTGGAATTTCCCTACTAAGACTTCTGAGAAACGTGGTTCGGGAGCGGGCCCGCCAGTCGCACCATTCCCCCATTTTGCCGGATAGTGAATGGCGAAGGCGGCCTCGTCCAGATCGCTCTCGAACTGAAATCCCGTCTCTTGGAGAAACCGCTCGTAGTCGGGATCGTGGGGAACGGGCGGCAGTTGGCCGACCGCCTTCAGCGCCCGCAGCCACTTGATGTTTACGTAGAAAAAGCCGTCAGCCCCGGGCAGAAGCCGGGCCGCTTCGGGTGGAGCGCGCCGGCGCAATTGCACGACCGCGACGACGGCGGCAGCGACCAGCAAAACGGCGATCAGTAAAGGAAGTTTACGTTTCCAACGCACAGGAAGCGTTTATCATAGCATTTTGCCGGATCGGGCTTGCCGAGCGACGGCCCGGCCGCTCCGCCGGAGGACCGGGACAGACTAAGTCCAGGCCGTATGGCAGGGGTCGGGGCCGATAGCAGATATTGCACGTAATTTGCCGTTATGGTAACTTTTAGAATTGTCCCGGTCATCGGAAAGGGATCAGCAGGGAGATTTGCGCCTGAGAAGGCGCGGTCCCTCAGTTTGCTGGCGTAGCTCAGTCGGTAGAGCATCTGATTTGTAATCAGAGGGTCAGGGGTTCAAATCCCTTCGCCAGCTCCAAGAACGATTTTTCCGGCAGCGCAGCGGAAGCGGTGTAGCGGCGCAACAGGTTTTCCAAACGCACTCCATTAGGAATTTTTCCGAGATGTAGTGGTTTTCTTGCGCGAGTGTGCTCGCGCGATTCCTGTTTTTTCTGTCTAGTTGCAGCCTGCAGATTTAGTCCGCGTGTGTGAACCCCGTAGAGGGCTGTCGGGAAACAGATGCTTCCCGTGGGAAGCGAGCTTGGCGGTTTCTGCACAGGTGGGTGAGTGGTTAAAGCCAACAGACTGTAAATCTGTCCCTCCTAGCGAGGTACGAAGGTTCGAATCCTTCCCTGTGCACCAGAGTTGAGCCCCTTCGGGCACTTCGCTTCGCGAAGTTGCTCAGGGCAGGCTAAGAACGAGCGGGCGTAAGCGGAGCGGGAGCCCGCTGGCGAAATCCCGAGCGGTTTTTGCGAGGGATCAGTGAAGCGACTGGCGGTAGCGTTCGCGGCGTTCGCTGTCCTGGCCGGACTGGCTTGGAGCACGTTACCCGACGAACGCATCCGGGCGGTAACGCTGGCGATTCTGGGTTTGTTCGCGGTGAAGACGTGGTTGCATCGCAAAGAATTGTCGCGGCCTCCGGAAGAGTGAAGTGCCGGATTTGCCGAGAGCTGAAGGCTGATTGCCGACAGCCGGTTTTTGAGCCGATGTAGCTCAGTTGGTAGAGCACTCCCTTGGTAAGGGAGAGGTCATCAGTTCAATCCTGATCATCGGCTCCAGAGTTGAATGAGTGGCTGACATGAACGGCGGCTTGTTTTTATGGCTTGCGCTCAGGTTGGTATTGCTAGCGATAGGAGTTTCGTACTTTGTGCTGTACATCGTTGCGGCAAGGCGCTTGCGTGGTCGTGAGCGAAATAGCAGCACCGATGTCATGTTCTGGGTGGTTGTAGTCTTGGCATTGATTCGAGTTTTTGCTCGGTTCACGTCGCTGAGCGGCTGGACTTATCAACTCATTATCGTGTTACCGGGAATCGCGGCAGCGATTGCGGTTCCCGGCCTGATGAAGGAGTTGACCAAGCTGAAAACCGACACCGAGTTGAGCTGACAGACTGGGTCTTGCGGGAGTAACTCAGTGGTAGAGTCACAGCCTTCCAAGCTGTTGGTCGCGGGTTCGATTCCCGTCTCCCGCTCCAGAATTCTGATCGGGTGTAAATGACGATGACTTTCGAGCAAGCGGTCATCAAGGTTGAGAAAGAAGCGCAGTTCACGGAACTGAAAGCAGCGATTGAACGCGTGTTTGCTTCGGGTTCGGTCGAAAAGCTGCTGAAGCGGCTGGACAGTCGTAGCATTCGGATCCGCAATTTCGATGGCGTGCTGGATCAGCAGATCATCGAGTATGTGGATGCGTCGCTAAAAAAGAGCGGCAAGACTGCCAAGGGACTGTACCAGGTACTGACGCTTACCGATCAGGGGCAGATGCGGGAGTTCTACCTGTCGAAGCTCGAGCAGGTGGAAGAGGCACTGCGACATAAGTTCCGCAAGGTTTTTCAGTACTACTGAGAGACGCGGGCGAGGGCGCCCGCGCCACGTGAATAACAAGCTAAAGGCTACGGCCGAAAGCTAGAGGCTGACAGGAAATGGCGAAGGAAAAATTTGAGCGCAATAAGCCGCACTGCAACGTAGGGACGATTGGTCACATTGATCATGGCAAGACGACGTTGACGGCGGCGATCACGAAGGTGTTGCAGAAGCACAATCCGAAGATCGTGTTCCGCTCGTTCGATTCGATCGACAAT
>Ga0307478_10001874_pt1 | contig 17471 bp, 13 predicted proteins | sample atmos_gasesECM4C_2_FD_203713 | JGI IMG/M metagenome (GOLD analysis project Ga0307478, IMG submission 203713) | Hardwood forest soil microbial communities from Morgan-Monroe State Forest, Indiana, United States - atmos_gasesECM4C_05 | ecosystem: Environmental > Terrestrial > Soil > Temperate... | reverse complement strand
TCAACTCTAAGGTCGATTCGCCGAAGCGCAGAACTTGCAAGTCGATGTCGTCGGCGACAAAACGATCGCCAACAGGTCTGCCATCAACGGTCTCGCCCGCCCGAGCGACGGTTTCGTCGATATCGCGCACGACGATTCCGATGTGATCCAACCCAAGTAGCTTCATGGACCTCGGTCCTCCTCTGTCTCGCTGTTTCCGTTGTTGTCGGACGTCGGCATCAAGTCCGACGCTGGAAGGGGCGTTCGTCATTCTCTAAGCATGCAGCCGCAATCGAAGCTGATCAATGTGCTTGACGCTCTATTTATTGTGTGAGACGCTTAGATCGTGGACGTTCTGCAAGCTCACCTTGTAAGGGCTCGCGCCTCCGGAGGCGCCTTCGCACGCGCGGTCGCCCAACCCCCATGGGGCCTCCGACTACGGGGCACGATCCCGCTAACCGTGCACGCGGTGATCCAGGGGCGGATGTGGCTTTGGCTCGACGACTCGCGATCTCCGCTGGAGCTGGCGCCCGGGGATGTGGCGCTCGTCCGCAGCGGCCCCGATCACTTCATCGCCCACGAGCCGAACGCCGCCTGCCTGCCGTTGGAGCAATTCCAGGCACGCCACGGAGACGACGACCGGCAGCCGCGTGGTAGCGCGAACGTCTTCCTGTGCGGGGCATACGTGTTCTCAGGCGACGTCGGCAGAGGACTGCTGGAAGCCCTTCCACCTGTCCTGACTCTGTCGGCTGCGGCAAACGACCCCCTACACGACGTCATCGGTCTGCTGTCATCCGAGCTCGGCACCTCCGCACCGGGTCAACAGACCGTGCTCGACCGACTACTCGACATCCTGCTCGTGCTCGCGATTCGCGCCTGGTTCCAGCGAAGCGCGCACGCGCCTCGTTGGTACCAGGCTTCGGCAGACCCGAGGCTCGGCCCAGCCCTGACCGCGATGCACACCGACGCCGCCCACACGTGGACCGTGCCGGAGCTCGCAGGTCTCAGCCGGCTGTCACGCGCTGCGTTCGCCCGCATCTTTCAGCTCGCACTCGGGCAGGCGCCCATGCACTACCTGACCGAATGGCGCATGACCCTAGCACGAGACCATCTGCGCGCCGGCGAGCTAACCCTCGAGCAGATCGGCGCACGCACCGGCTACGCCTCCCCCTACGCCTTCGCCGCTGCGTTCCGACGCCACCACGGAGTTCCACCCGGCCAATGGCGACAAAAGCAGACGAGGGACCCGCAGGCCGCGCAGGCAGCAGCAGACGGGAATCATGAGCTTGACAGTGCGCCGCCGCAAGCCCACCTCGCAGGCTCTGGGGTGCGATAGCGGCGTCCGCGCGGCGGTTAGCCCAGCGGTCACACTTTGCCGGGCCCCCAATAAATTTATAATGTTATGGACATCCGGGGGGATGTCGAGCTTCAAGGCAGGGTCATGGAGAGGGCGCTGGTGCGGGAAGAGCAGGCGGTTATCAGTCGGGCATCCGGAATCCCGATCCACACGCAGTTCCGGGCGCACCTGTTGCGCCGGATCGAGCGCGGCGATCTTCGCCAGGGGCAGAAGCTCCCGAGCGAGCGCGAGTACGCGCACCAGCTAGGTGTGAGCCTGGCGCCGATTCGCCAGGCGATCCTCGACCTGGTCAAGGAGGGGTACCTCGATCGCACGCGCGGCCGCGGGACCTTCGTCCACGAGGCCAAGGTCGATGAGAAGATCGCGATCCTGTCCAGCTTCACCCAGACCTTGCGCGCCAAAGGGCATGACCCGGACATCCACATCCGCTTCCGCGGCCTGGTCACCACCGACGCGGTCATCGGCGAGGCGTTGCGCACGCGCGAACGAAAGCTCCTGCTGATCCGGCGGCTGGCATGGGTCAACGGCCAGCCTGCCGCGCTGCTGGACGCCTACCTGTCACCTCGAGCCTTCCCCAAAATTCTGCAGGCCGACCTCACCCAGGGATCCCTCTACCAGACGATGGAAGAGCTCTATGGGGTCGTCCTCACCCGAGCCACCAGCACCATCGAGGTGATTCGTTGCCAGGAGGACGCCGAGCTGCTCGGCCTGATTCCCGGCACCCCCGCACTCCAGGTTGAAGGCACGACCTACGACGCGGCGGATCGCGCCGTCGAGTTTTCGCGCGTCATCTATCGAGCGGATCGTTTTCGCTTCACCATCGAGAGTTTTCATCGCCAGAACAAGGTCATTCATCTGATCGGCGCCGGATAACGGGGGAGCAAGAAGAAGGGAGAGGTATGAGCACAGCAGTTTCGATCGGCAAAGGCGGTACGACCGGCGTCTTTCTCCGTAAGGCCACCGGCCTCGTCCGGGAGGTCTCGCTCATCGATGCACTGATCATGAACACGCTCGGCATGAACGTCGCGGTCGGCGCCGTCTTTCTGTTCCTGCAGGCGCCGGCGAACTTCCCGAATGGCAACATGCTGGTGGCGGTTGTCATCGGGACGCTCCTGATGGCATTCACCCTGCTCTGGGTGTATTCCGAGTTCGCCGCAGCGATGCCACGCTCCGGTGGCGACTACGTTTTCGTCAGTCGCGCGCTGAATCCATTCCTGGGCTGGCTGCTGTCCTGGAGCCAGGGGTTGTGGCTGATCTTCTTCTGGATCGGATTCAATGCCTGGTTCGCTCTGACGTTTGCCGTACCGACCGCCCTATCGACGATCTCCGTGGCCACCGGCCAGCAGGTCTGGATGAACGGCGCCAACGCGTTGATTGGTCCGTTCTCCCTGTTTGGCATCACCACGCAATGGTGGGTGCTGATCTTTGGTACGTTGATCAACATCGCGTTCGGTGCCCTGCTGCTGTTTGGCAACCGTAGTTACTGGCGCTGGCAGCGCTGGTTCTTCCTCTTCGCCGGGGGCAGCATCCTGATCGCGGCTCTGCTGATCATTTTCCGCGGGTCCGAGATCCCCGCCGCCTGGAACACGTTTGCGGGCAAGGCCGGCGGCCTCGCCTTCGACAAGGTCATCCCAACCGCAACGGCGGCCGGCTACACCCAGCCCAGCGGCGGCTTCGACTTCGGCCAGACGCTGCTGATGCTGCCCTGGGTGTTTTTCGTCGTCGGCTATGCGCAGGGTTCGGCGCAGATCGGCGGCGAGGTCAAGCGTGCCGCCCGCTCGCAGCGCGTCGCCATGGTGGGCGGCGTCCTGATCAACGGCGCCGTGCTGGCCCTGCTCGTCATCCTGGTCACGAACGCCCTCGATATCAAGTGGATCGGCAGCCTGGGCTATCTGGCCAACAACGCTCCGGCGAAGCTGGGCCTTCCGGGCACCCTCACGCCAGGCTTCAATTTCATCGTCAGTCTGCTCACCCAGAACGTCGTGATCCTCCTGATCATTGGCATCGGCTTCGTCTTCTGGGCGCTGCTTGGTACGCCGCTCTCCGAGCTGCAGGCCACCCGTTACATGCTCGCCTGGGCACTGGACCGGACCGTCCCCAAGCGACTTGGCGACGTCAGCGAGCGCTTCCATACGCCCGTCAACGGCATCGTCCTTTCGACCATCACGGGTGAAATCGCCCTGATCGCGCTGGTCGTGAACTCCCAGGCCAGCCTGCTCGGTGCCCTGCTGGCGCAGATCGCGGCCTTCATCCTGGTGTCGATCGCCGGCATCGTGTTCCCATACCGGCTCAAGGCGGTCTGGCAATCGGCGGGCAGCCGCCGCCTCTTCGGCATTCCGACGGTGACGCTCGCCGGCATCGGCGGCGTTCTCGTGCTGGGCGGTTTCCTGTACGAATTCCTCTTCAACTCCGTCGTCAATGCCACCTTTGCCGTGACTCGCCAGCTCTCGCTCGAGTTCATGATCGGCGTGCCGATTCTCGGAATCGTCTGGTACGCCGTCGCCTACTACCTCAACCGCCAACGCGGGGTCAACCTATCGCTCGCCTACAAAGAACTGCCCCCGGAGTGACGGCCGGACCCCTTTCATCCCTCCCCATTAATTTCACCCTCCCCCGCTCGCGGGGGAGGGCAGGGTGGGGGCCGAGGGCCTTCAATTTCCCCTCCCCCGCTGGCGGGGGAGGGTAGGGTGGCGGCCGTGACCTCCCCACGCGTCATCGTGGTCGGCGACCTGACACTCGACGACGTGGTCTTGCCCGATGGCACGACGCACATGGCGTCGATCGGCGGGGACTGCCTTTACGCGGCCCTCGGCGCTCGCTTGTGGGAACCGAACGTCGGGATCGTGACCCGGCGCGGCGACGACTTCCCGCGCGACCGACTGACTGACCTCGAGAAGCTCGGCATCAGTCTCGATGGCGTGGCGGACGTCCCGGGCCCGACAATCCGTAACTGGGTCATCTACGAAACGGACGGTCGCCGCACCTGGATCTACCGGACACCACCGTCGCGTCCCGTTGAAGTCGCCGTCCATCCCGAAGACCTTCCGGCTTCCTGGCTCAGCGAGCCGTCATCGGTGGTGCACGTCGCGGCCATGCCGATCGAGGCGGCCGAGCGCATCGTCGAGTCGGTGCGACGAAAGGCACCAGGCGCCATCATCTTGCTCGACACTCACGAGGATTACGTCCGCGGCTATCGGGATCGGCTGTTGCGCTTGGCCGCCAGCGTCGACGTCTTCCTCCCAAGCCGCGAGGAGTTGGTGGACCTGGTCGGGTTCGACGATCCAGCGCGCGCGATCCGGGAACTCTGGCCGGAAAAGGGCGAGCCGCTCGTCGTGGCCAAGCTGGGCAAGGACGGCGTGCTCCTGTGGGGCAAGGATCGGTCGGCGGTCGTCGCGCTCGATGCGGCTCCCGCCCGCGTGGTCGACGTGACGGGCGCCGGCGACGCTTTCTGCGGTGGGTTCGCGGCAGGACTCGCTCAGGGCCTCGATCCGCTCGAGGCGGCGCGCCGAGGAACCGTCTCCGCGGCGTTCGCCACCGAAGGGGTCGGGTCGCTCGCGCTGACACGGGTCACACCCGCCGACGCGGCGGCCAGGCTTCTAGGCTCGCCCGCAGCGCCTGTTCCGGACGATCGCTTCGACATCAAATGGATGCTCGAGGAGCTCCACCTCGCCCCAAAGGTCGTCGCTGACCAACTGGCTGCACTCGACAAACCTCTCCAGCGGCTCGCCTTCTCACTCGTACAGGGCGACATCAACAACCTATATATGGTGGGTTGTGGCGACTCGGCCTTCGCCGGGGGGGCCGCCACGCTGGCGTTCTTGAAGCATGCGGGCATCGCGGCTGAGGCCGTCCACGCCCTCGACATGTCCCGTTATCGGGTGCGCTACCTGCCTCCTGACAGCGCGGTGCTTTGTATTTCCTACTCCGGCGAAGTCGGTCGGACGATCGAGGCCGCGGCGCAAGCGCACGAATTTGGCCATCGCGTCATCGCTCTCACCGGCCACGCATCGTCTCCTCTGGCAAAACACGCGACCGATGTCATCTCAATGAACGTGCCCAGCCTCGGCTCGACGCCGGGGACCATTTCGTTCCTCGCGATGCTGGTGGCGCTTTTTGACCTGGCCCTCCAGTGGGGAGCCACCCGTGGCAGGGATACGGCGAAGGCTCGCCACGCGCTCGAACGAGCACCCGCGCTCATCGCTCAGACCCTTGCTGCATCCGAGGAGCCGGCGGCGCGGCTTGCCGAGCGGCTCAAGAACCGGGCGGCCATAACCTTCATCGGGGCCGGACCCAACGAAGCAACCGCCCGGTTCAGCGCGGCCAAACTTTATGAGGGTCCGCAGATGCGTGGCGCGGCAACCAATGTCGAGGAGTGGGCCCACGGCGAGTACTTCATCAGCGGTGCCGGCGAACCGGTCATCGTGGTCGCGCCTCGCGGCGCCGCCACCGATCGAGTGGGGGAGATCCTCAACGAACTCGCCTTCATCAATGCCGACGTCACGCTCATCAGCGACGAACCGGCACCCGGCAAACAGAATGTGATCCCGCTCGCCGCCGGCCTGCCGGAGGAGTTCTCCCCGCTCCTGGCTGCGCTGCCGCTCAGCCTGCTGGCCTACCACCTGGCGCGGCTCCGAGGCAGGCGAAGCTATACGCTGCCCGCACCGCAAGACCGCAAAGAACACTACGACACGATTCACCGCCCTACGCGCGGCCAACCGGCTTGAGGGATAAGGTGGCCGCTATGGTCCAGGACGCCGTACCACTCGCGGACGTTCAATCGGAGGCGGTCCGTGTACTGGAGCGAGCGGGCGAAGCGAACGTGCTGGTGCGACTCCTCGGCGGCACCGCCGTCGGCATGCACCGGCATGGTCCGTGGCCGCCAGCGCTCGAGCGGCGCTACGGCGACATCGACCTGGTGGTAAAGAAGGGCCAGGACCGAGCACTGAGGCATCTACTCGAAGAGCTCGGCTACGTCCCGAACCGTGGGTTCAACAACCTCCATGGTGACCGTCGCCTGCTCTTCTATGACGAGCGCAACGAGCGCCAGGTCGACGTCTTTATCGGCACCTTCCGTATGTGTCACACGCTCGAGCTCGATGATCGGCTGGGTCTGCATCCGCAGACGCTGGCGCCGGCGGACCTGCTGCTGACCAAGCTGCAGGTGGTGAAGATCAATACCAAGGACATCATCGACGCGCAGGCGCTCTTGCTCGGACACGAGGTCGAGCGTGGGCCCGGCGACCTGATCGACCTGGGCCGGTTGGTGCAGGTCACCAGCCGCGATTGGGGCTGGTACACCACCTTCATGGACAACCTTGCCCGGCTCATGCCATCCATAGTTCCCTCCCCCTCTGGGGGAGGGCAGGGTGGGGGCGCTTTGCCGGCGGACGCCGCCGCCCTGGTTGGTCGCCGCTTCGCCAAGATCCAGGTGGCGCTGGTGGATGCGCCCAAGTCTCTGTCGTGGAAGGCGCGGGCAGCGGTCGGCCGGCGGATGGCCTGGTACGAGCTGCCCGAAGAGATCGGCGGTGGCTGACTACCGCGCCTTCTTCGTCACCGACATCCACGCCTCCGATCGGTGCTTCCGGAAATTCCTGAACGCGGCTCGCTTCTACGACTGCAAGGTGCTGATCATGGGTGGCGACATGACCGGCAAGATGCTGGTGCCGATCGTGGATCATGGCGGCGGCCGCTGGTCCACCCGCCTCTTCGATCATTACCGCGAGCTCGGCGAGGCGGACCTCCCCGCCGTGCACAAGCTGATTGCCGATGCTGGCTACTACGCCTACGAGACCACCGTCGACGGCGTCCGCGCGCTCGAGGAGTCGCCAACCGCGGTCGACGCCATCTTCAAGCAGCGGATCACCGAAACCGTCGAGGGGTGGCTCCGGCTCGCCGAGGAGCGGCTTGATGGCAGCGAGGTCCTCTGTTTCATGGCACCGGGGAACGACGACCACCCGTTCGTCGACGATCTGCTGCGGACCTCGCCGCGAGTGATCAACCCGGAGGGAAGCCTGGTCGAGCTGCCGGGCGGCTTTGCCATGATCAGCGTTGGGTACTCGAACCCGACCCCCTGGGACACGCCGCGTGAGCTACCCGAGGACCAGCTCCTGCAAATGATCGAACGCGAGGCCGATAAGATCGCCGACCCCGGGCGCGCCGTCTTCAACCTTCACGTTCCGCCGAAGGACACCCCGATCGACCAGGCGGTGCTGGTCGACGCCGAGCTCCGACCGGTCATCAAGGGCGGCGCCCCGGCCATCACGGGCGTGGGATCGAGTGCGGTGCGGACCGCCGTCGAACGTTACCAGCCGATGCTGGCGCTGCACGGCCACATCCACGAGTCGCGCGGCGAGGCCCGCATCGGTCGCACCCTCTGCATCAATCCGGGCAGCGAATACAGCGAAGGCGTCTTGCGCGGGGCGATCCTGACGCTGTCCGAGCAGAAGGGCTTGAAGGGCTATCAATTGGTGTCGGGATGATCGAAAAAGCGACGAGCCTGCGCGACACGCTCAAGGCGAAGATGGAGCACCTGATCCCGGCTCGGACCGGCTTCGCCTTTACCGTCGATGCCGGCGACTACATCGAGGTGGTCGACGTCGAGGGCCGTCAGACGGCCGACTTCTGGGCCTTCCACCAGAACGACCTCAACGAGTACCTGTCCGCGCCGCATACCCGAATCGGGTTGATGCACATGTTTCCCGGTCCGGGCGAGGCCTTCTTCAGCAACCACCGGCGGCCGATCATCCGAGTCATCGAGGACCCGGTTCCGGTCCACGACTTCCTCTCGGCGGCCTGCGATCCCTGGAGGTACGAGGAGCTCGGACACAAGGGCTGGCATGCTTCCTGCCAGGAGAACCTCGAGCTGGCGATGAAGCGGGGCGGGTATGGCTGGGTCACCACCCCGCAGCCGTTCAACATCTGGACCAACTTCCACCTGAGCCCCGACGGAACGTTCGAGATCCGAGCGCCCGAGACCAAAGCCGGCGACTACATCCTGCTACGCGCCGAGATGCCCGCCGTCATTGCGATCTCGGCCTGCCCCCAGGACATCACGCAGACCGCCGGCGGAAATCCAACCGACATACTCGTCCGCGTCCTGGTTCCCCCCTCCGCGGGCGGGAGTGGGCCGGGCGTACTAATCCCCTCCCCCGCTTGCGGGGGAGGGCAGGGTGGGGGCTCGCGGTGAGTGGCTCGCTACTGATTCGAGGCGGGCAGGTCGTCAGCAGCACCGGCATCACTTTTGCGGACGTCCGGATCCGGTCGGGCGTCGTAGCGGAAGTCGGCAGCGATCTGAAGCCGGATGGGGAAGAGGTGATCGACGCACATGGCCTCCATGTCCTGCCCGGCGTGATCGATGCGCACACCCATCAGTGGGAACCGGGCTTCATGAGCCCACCCGATTTTCAGGACGTGACGGCTTCGGCGGCCGCCGGTGGGATCACGACCATCATCGATCACCCGCTCACGCGACCCGAGGTCCTCGATGCGCAGGTGTTTCGAGACAAAGTCGAGCTGGGCGAGCGTACTGCATTGGTCGACTTCGCACTCTATGCCGGCGTCAATCCGGGCCGCCTCGACGCCATGGACGAGTTGTGGGCCGCTGGCGCCGCTGGCTTCAAGTTCTTCACCTGCGACAGCGGCTCAGCGCTGGAGCCGTTCCTGAATCCGCGCGATCGACGCGACTTGCTGCATCGCATACGGGCCCTTGACGCGATCGCCCTGGTGCACGCCGAGGACCAGGGGATCCTCGATCAAGCGCGGACCCGCTTCGAGGCGGAGGGCCGCGATGACCTCGAGGCCCTCTTCGAGTGGCGGAGTCCAGCTGCCGAGAGGGCCGCCGTGAGCGCTGTCCTCGAAATGGCTCTCGAGACCGGCGCTCGGACGTACTTTGCCCATATCAGTCTTCCCGAAGCTGCGGCAGAGATAGCGTCGGCTCAGGCCGGCGGCGCTGCCGTCTACGCGGAAACCTGTCCCCACTACCTGACCCTGACCCAGGCCGAACTGCTGGCGGACAACGCGTGGTCCACTTCGGCGCCGCCGGTCCGCGATCATGCTCATCGGGATCGGCTACGCAGGCAACTCACCAACGAGATTAGCGTCGTCGGGTCGGACCATTGCTCGGCACCGGGGGGCGATCGGAGCGCCTTCTCGTCGGTGCACGGCCTGCCAGGGATCGAGACGATGTTGCCCCTGCTGCTGGACCTCGTCAATCAGGGAGTGCTGAAACTCGAGCGGCTCGTCGCCTTGATCTGCGAGCATCCGGCCAGACTCTTCGGCCTGGCGCCGCGCAAGGGTTTTCTCCGACCCGGTGCTGACGGCGACGCGACCCTCGTCGACACCGGCCGGGCCACAGTCCTCGATAAGAGGCAGATGGTTGGCAGCGCGGGGTGGACGCCCTTCCAGGGAAGGCGCCTTCACGGGCGCGTCATGAGGACGATCATCCGGGGGACAACCGTGGCGGTCGATGGCAAGCCCGTCGCCGCGCCTGGCTTTGGCCGATTCGTTCGTCGGACGGGTTCTCCGGTGGACTTGCATAGGATGGTCGCGCATGGCTGACGCTCTCGACGAACGGACGATCAGCCTCGAAGGCGCCCAGCGTGTGCTGGCCGCGGCCCTCGCGTCGGCGAAGAGCATGAATCTGCGCGTATCCGTGGCTGTGGCCGGCCGCGCCGGCGATCTCAAGGCCTTTGCCCGAATGGACGGAGCCTCGATGCTGTCCGGGGAGACGGCCCGCCGTAAGGTCCACACCGTCGCGATGACCGGGATGTCCACGCAGGAATTCGGATCGATCCTCAAGTCGGAGATGGGCGAGGAGCCGGAGCTTTTCCACGGCATGCTCGGGATCGATGGGATCATCGCGATCGCCGGTGGCGTGCCGATCAGGCTCGACGGCCAGCTGATCGGCGCGGTCGCCGTGTCGGGTGGGACCAGCGCCCAGGATCAGGAGATCGCCGAAGCCGCTGCCAGGGCGATAGCGGGCTGACGGATACCGCAGTACAATTCCGGCGGCCATGACCTTCGAAGACTTTCGGCGCTGGGCCTTGGATCGGAGCCTCCAGGCTACCCGGCGCTGGGAGGAGCCGCATGACGACGAATTCCAGGTTCTACTTGGTCTCGACGACTACGGCGCCTTTCATGTCGTCCCGGTGCCGCCGATCTACCTCAAGAAGGACCGCGGGCATGTTCATTGGTTGGGCGGCGCTTTGCCGGATCTGGTCGCGAACCGCAGCCTCCAACGGATCGCCTTTCGCACGTCAGCGTGGGCCAGCACTAATCCGAAATATGAGGATCGGCCCGTTGACGACCCAAAACGAACAGAACGGCTCCTCCTTCAAGTCGCGGAAAAGGGCCGTTTCGAGTCCTGGATGGCGCCAATCAAACGATCCCGGTCCGAACTGCCGACCATCGGTGAGTGGGAGCTTTACGCAACCGACGCGGACGGCCTTGGCGGCGCGGTACCGAAGCATATCCGAAGGGCCCTCGACAAGCGGGCGGGTTCGCAGGGTCCAACGATGCCGGCCGCAGAGATGGTGCTTGGTCCCTGGGACGTTCCCGATGATCTCTTTCCGGTGCAATCGTCATGTGGGCCACTTCCGAACACGAGCGATAGCTCGACCAGCAGCTACAGCGCCATGTTCCGGCCTGAGTCGCCCGGGCCTGTGATCGTAAGCCACGCGGCCGTCGCCAGCAGCGAGGACGCCCCGCCCGATTACCTGCTCGGGGCTATGCAGGCCTTGAGGGAAGCCGGCAATGAGGAGTTCGATGGTCCTCCGCTCGGCGAGGAGAGCCACTACTTCAGGGGCACGCTCGATGGCGGCCGGCTCCAACGGTACACCGCACTCTGGCGGTACCCGCGCGTCTTCTGCGAGGTTGCGGTCGCGTCGCCCTCGGGCCGGTTCAAGGCGTCAGACGTACGTCGCTATGCGGCCCTTCAAGACAAGCGCGCCAAAGCTGAGCTCAACAGCCCAAGTTACGAGCGGTAGCCTAGCGTCCAATGCCACGCTCGACGTCTACACCGACATATAGGGCAAATCAACCAACCGTCGAAATGAATTCGAGATCGCCGAGTTACAGTTGCATGCCTCTGTCGCGTGTACAGAAGGGCGCCGTAGGTCAATTCGAATTTCTGGTTACGGCCCTGGTAACGGGAAAGGGCCAAGTCGAGATATACACGCCTGCGATTGATAACGAGGGCCGCGACGCCGAGATCCGTCGGCACTTGAAGCCGGCCCCGGCCGTGGGTATCCAGATCAAGATCACCTTCTCCTTGCGCAGCAACGGCTACCGCGCAAAGTACTTACTACTGCGATTCGCCCTGCCGGCAAATCGCGTGCAGAATGATTCGCGCCTCTGGTATCTCCTCGGCGCTTACGATGGCCCGCATCTGCGGTGGCACGACCCCTTGTTCTTGGTCCCGGCCAAGATTTTTCACAAATTGGCACGGCGACAGGTGTGGAAAGGGCGGATCCGCTTTTCTTTCTCCGCCAGCATGGAGCCCGGCTCTCGCGACGAGTGGAGTCCCTACCGCGTGGCGCCGAAGGATCTCGGGAAGCGTCTTCTTGAAATCATCGACGAGGCCCCTCTGACGGCAAGCCGCGATGCTTTGAAGTTGCCTGCTGATTCCGTGCTGCTCGGCCGAGCGAGGCGGCGGAGCGTAGGTGCCCGCCGAGTCACCCGGGCCGCCTAAACGCAGGTCTGGAAACTTAGATCAAGCAGCGCGAGTGCCGCGGCAAGAGGGGAATGAAGAGCAACCCCAAAATTGAGACCCGACCGTCTGGCCACGTCGCGCCGTCCGCCATACCATTGCCTTGCCGCATGCCGGGCACGTCGGCGGCTCAGAAGGGCTTGAGCTTTGACCGACCGTGGCCTCGGCAGGCGGATGGGCCAGTTTGATAAGCGCTTCTCCGTCTATGAGCTGAAGCGGCTTGCCAGCCGCGAACTTTACTGCGTCCCCAGTGAAGCCGCTTGTAGCGACGAGGATGCCCCGATCGGCGCGCTCGGCCGTAACGACCCCGAGCAGTTCCCGGACCCGTTGGACGGGGACCGGCCGAGTGAGCCAGTGCTTGCATTGCACAATCACCCGCTCCGTCCCGCGGAGAAGTTCCAGGTCGATACCGCCATCGGCCTGAGGACCGCCGCGTTTCCTCACCGAATAGCCCTGCTGGCGGAAGGCCTCACCGACCAGGAGTTCAAAGTCCGGCCAGCCCATCTGCCGGAGCGCACGAATACCGGTTGCCCGAGAGAGCAGTAAACGCTTCCATTGCCTCTTCACAACGCCGATCAGGCCGGCGGCTAGGATAGCTATCGCTGCCCATGGCGCAATGGTTGAAAACACGGTTGCTAGTGCTTTACCGCTGATCGAGTTGCCAGCGAGTAGGGGCGGGACAAACCGGAACACGAGATAAAAGAAGGCGGCGCCGAGGATGGATACCCAAAATGGCAGCTCAACGAACTGTTGGAACATCTCTTCGATCAGGCTCTGTCGACGGCGGCTCACGGTCTGAAAAACGCAGACGGCGACCCTTCCCTGTGTCCAGGCGCTCCGACAGACAGCTGTCGCAGATCAGCCTTAGAGTGACGCTGGAGTAGAAGGGCAAGATGCAGTTTCTCGATGGCCGGCTGATCGTTAGCCCGTCCGATTTGACGGGATTTCTTGAGTGCGAGCACCTGACGCAGCAGGAGCTGGCAGCTGCCCGGGGCGAGATCGCCCGCCCCGAGCGCGACGATCCAATGCTGGACATGCTCAGCCGGCGCGGGCTGGAGCACGAGGGTCGGTATCTGGCCCAATTCAGGGCGACTGGCCGGAAGATCGTCGAGTTCCCTTTTCCAGACGGCACGATGGCCAATCTGGAAAAGGCGCACGCTGAGACGGTCGCCGCCATGAAGGATGGCGCCGACATCATCTATCAGGGCACCTTCTTCGATGGCCGCTGGCGCTGCCATCCCGACTTCCTAATCCGGGTCGACCGGCCAAGCAAGCTCGGCGACTACAGCTACGAGGTCGCCGACGCCAAGTTGGCGCGGAAGGCGAAGGCGGCGGCGGTCCTGCAGTGCTGTGTCTATTCCGAGCAGCTGGCGGCCGCCCAGGGCGTCGACCCGGAGCATCTCACCCTCATCCTTGGCAACAACGCCGAGGAAGAGCTCCGCTTCAAGGACTACGGCGCCTACTACCGAAGCGTCAAGCGCCGCTTCGAGGAGGTCGTTTTTCCCTCCCCGTCTGAGGGAGGGGAGGGTGGGGGCGTCCAGACCTACCCCGATCCGGTCGACCACTGCCGTATCTGCCGGTGGATCGACGTCTGCGAGCTGCGCCGGCGGCAGGATGATCATCTTTGCCTCGTTGCTGGCATGCGCCGCGATCAGACCCGACGGCTCCAGTTGTCCGGTATATCGACGATGGCGGCGCTGGCGGGTAGTCCTGCCGATCCAATTCAGGGGATCAATAAGGAGGCGTTCGCGCGCCTGCGCCAGCAGGCGAAGCTCCAAATCCAGCGAAAAGAGGCTGGCGAACTGACCTTCGAGGTGCTGGCTCCACTCGGCGAGCACCTCGGGTTTCAGGCGCTGCCGGAGCCGACCCCGGCCGACCTCTTCTTCGATATGGAGGGCGATCCGTTCGTGGGCGACGACGGCCTCGAGTACCTCTTCGGCATCACTGAGATGGAAGAGGGGAGGCCAAAGCATCATGCCTTTTGGGCGCACGACACTCAGGCGGAAAAGCGCGCCTTCGAGCAGGTCATCGACTTCCTCATCGAGCGGGTCAATCGCCATCCCGACCTCCGCATATATCACTACGCCGCTTACGAGCCGAACGCCCTCAAGTGGCTGGCGAGCACCTACGCGACCCGCGAGCAGGAGGTCGACCGATTGCTCCGCGGTCGCGTTCTGGTCGACCTCTACCGGGTCGTCCGGCAGTCCGTCCAGGTCGGGACCGAGTCCTATTCCCTCAAGGAGTTGGAATCGCTCTACCGCGGCAAGCGCACCACCGAGATCGTGGATGCCGCGGCCAGCATCGTTGCCTACGAGGACTGGCTCGACTCACACGATCAGCGGAAGCTCGACGAGATCCTAGCCTACAACGCCGACGACTGCCTCTCGACGGCGCAGTTGCGCGACTGGCTGGAAGCCCGGCGCTTGGAAGCGATCGCGAAATATGGCGAGATTCCCCGGCCTGGGCCTGACAAGGCAGAGCCGAGCGACAACGTCCGCGATATCGATCAGCGCACCGGCGTCGTCCTCGACAAGCTGCTGGCAGGCGTGCCCGAGGACGAAGAAAAGCGGACACCAGAGCAGCAGGCGCGCTACCTGCTGGGGCACAGCCTGAACTGGCACCGGCGGGAGGCAAAGTCCGAATGGTGGGAGTACTACCGGAAGGGGACGCTCACGGACGAACAGCTGATGGCGGATCCCGAGTCGATCGGTGGCCTCGAGTTCCGCGGCGAAGTCCGCCAGGAGAAGCAGTCGAACATCTTCCGCTACTACTTCGACCCGACGCAGGAGTATAAGGTCGCCCTTGGCGACAAGCCGCACGACCCGCGGCGGATGGAGCCGGCGGGGACGGTCGTCGACATTGACGGCATCGCGGGTTGGATCGAACTCAGCCGCAGTATCCACGTCGAGGTGCCGCACCCGACGTCGCTGATTCCGGCGAGCCCGATCCCGACCAACGATCAGCGTGACGCCCTTCTCCGGCTTGGCCAGCACGTCGTTGATCGCGGCTTTAGCGGTGCGGGGCAGTTTCGGGCCGCCCGCGATCTGCTATGCCTCGAGCCTCCCCGTATCGAGGGTGTAATCGAAGGAGCGCCCCTCGTTCAGGCGGGCGAACGGGCGAGAGACGTCGCCGTGTTGCTTGCGCCTCGGCTCGACGGCACCTACCTCGCCATCCAGGGCCCACCCGGATCCGGCAAGACCACGATCGGTGCCGAGATCATCCTCGAGCTGGTCAAGGCGGGCACGCGGGTCGGGATCACAGCCAACAGTCATAAGGTCATAGGCAACCTGCTCGACAAGCTTATGGAGCTGGCGAGGGTCCGCGGCCAGACTGTTCGGGCGATGCAGAAGGCCGACGAACGCGACCGCTGCGCTTCAAACGACGTCCAGTGCACGGGCAGCGCCTCGACCGTCGAGATGGCATTGAGCGACGGTGACGTCGACATTGTCGCGGGAACCTCGTGGCTGTTCGCCCGGCCCACCTTTCCCGCGAAGCTGGATTACCTTGTCGTGGACGAAGCGGGCCAGATGGCGCTGGCAAACGTCCTAGCGATGGCCGGCGTGACGCGCAACTTCATCTTTCTGGGCGACCCGAACCAGCTCAGCCAGCCCAGCCATGGCATTCACCCTCCGGGCGTCAACCTTTCGGTGCTTGATCACGTCATCCAAAACGAGCCCACCATGCCGCTCGACTATGGCCTCTTCCTCGAGACGACCTACCGCCTGCATCCGTCCGTTTGCGCCTTCATCTCGGAGGCCTTCTATGACGACAAGCTCCAACCCGACCAGTCAACGAGCCGTCAGGACCTCGCGACTAGTAACGGTAGCGGCGGAGTGGGGCTTCGGTATAGCCCCGTTGAACATATCGGCAATCGCACTGTATCGGCTGAAGAGGCCGACCGGGTCAGCAATACATTCCAGGCTCTAATTGGCCTGCCCTGGGCCGATCGCGAGGGGAAAACGCGACCAATCGCCCTTGATGACATCCTCGTGGTCGCACCCTACAACGCCCAAGTCCGCCGTCTGATCGAGACACTTCCGGACAACGCTCGGGTCGGCACGGTCGACAAATTTCAGGGCCAGGAGGCACCTATAGTCATCTACTCAATGGCGACCTCGTCGGTCGACGACGCACCCCGGGGCATGGACTTTCTGTTCAGCCTCAACCGGCTTAACGTAGCCGCCTCGAGGGCCCAGGGCCTCGTGGTCCTGGTCTGCAGCCCAGAGCTTCTCAAGGCGCGTTGCCGGACGCCTGAACAGATGCGCTTGGCCAGCGCGCTTTGCCGGCTCGTTGAGATTGCAACGGCACATGATGTTCAGGGTGGCAAGGCGCCCGTGATGGTCTCGCAGGCGAGTGGTCTTAAAGACGACTAAAGTTCCAGCACCCGTGACGCTAACTGACAATATGGAATGCCCTGAGCGCCACTGGCAAGTCGCCGTAAAGTCTCTCCAAGGAAGCCCACGAAACTCGCGCATCCCTCGCGAACTTAGCGGTAAGATCGGCCGCTTGGACGAGCGGAGCGCTAACTGGCCAGGTTCGCTGCGTCGGGATCTGGCGCGCGCAGGCGATGCTCGCTTAGATCGGTGCGCGTTCCACGTCAACCCCGTCCGGGTACCTCGGTCGCCATGGGCAGAAGTCGGCCTTTCAACCGAGCGTTCGTACAACGAGGCGATGGTTGCGGCAATCAGTCTCTCCACGCCGAGTGCGGGCAAGACCCTGGCCTCTACACTCGTGACCATTAGTCGCACGCACCAACGTAAGTATGCGTAAAACGCGCCTCGATTAGCCAGCTGGGCGCCGAGCCGTTGACCGAGGCCACATCGTCAAAGGGATTGACCGTCTTTGTGCCATTAGCGTGAACGCGTCGGGCAATCCGAGCGCCATCGCACTGTTAGACTCGACGCGCGCAGTATTTGGAACAAGAATCGGTAGCGGGCCAAATGAAGAAAGCCGATCTCAAGGGGCGGTGCCGACAGTTCGACAACGAACTCCAGACCATCGAGCGCCGCGCAGCAATTCAGCGGAACGCCACTAGGATCCTGCTTGATCCGCCAGTCCAAGACGCAACTGTCGTAACGGGCGAGGGGCTTGTTAGTTTCAGACGGTGGGGACATGGGCTGCTTGCGGTGAATGTGGCGACGGCATGGAGCGACTTTGCGGAGTCGATCTTCATCGGCTGCGTGAATCGCGATCCCTCCAAGGTTGGTGGTCAACTCGGGCTGGAATTACCGAAACATCTGCCTTATGCGGTTTGTGAAGCATTATTCACGACACGCAAATACCTCGACTTTCGAGATATGGGAGAGCTAAAAGGAGAGGGAAACAAATATCTCGTGGTCAATCCGTTCAGTGCGATTTCGAGATCCCAGGCGCAACTTCTGGATGAACTTGCGATCATACGCAACTACGTCGTGCATAAGAGTCGTCAGG
>Ga0307478_10001873_pt1 | contig 17475 bp, 17 predicted proteins | sample atmos_gasesECM4C_2_FD_203713 | JGI IMG/M metagenome (GOLD analysis project Ga0307478, IMG submission 203713) | Hardwood forest soil microbial communities from Morgan-Monroe State Forest, Indiana, United States - atmos_gasesECM4C_05 | ecosystem: Environmental > Terrestrial > Soil > Temperate... | reverse complement strand
TTTAGTTTGTCGCCGGCGATTTCAATGGCCATGATGATGGTGGCGTGGGGACGATCGAGAAGGGCGGCGAGGAGGACGCCGGTTTGGCCGAAGCCGTGGTCATCGCTTTGCAGGCCGGTAAGGACGAGATCGGCTTTTTCTTTATTGATGGCAGCGGCCAGGGCTTTTGCGGAGCCCAGCGGATCGAGTTGCGCGAAGTTGTCGTCGGAGATGTGGATGCCACGGTCGGCGCCTTTGGCGAGGGCTTCCTTGATAGTTTGCTTGACGCGCTCGGGGCCCATGGAGAGAGCGATGACTTCGCCGCCGTGTTTTTCTTTCAGGCGGAGGGCTTCTTCGAGGGCGTAACTGTCGGGCTCGTTCATTTCGAAACCGATGTCCGATTCCTTGATCCAGTTGCCGGCGATGGAGAGCGGGGCGTCTTTTGCCGGGACCTGCTTGATGCAGACGATGATGTTCACGCGATTTTTCCTTACGAGTCCTTCGTTGATTTTTGTGGGATCATTATACCAACTTACGATTGTTAGTTACTAACGGTATCGATCGGATTGACCTAGCGTACGCGCGCCAAGGGACCGGTCTAAAGACCGGCCGCCACTACAACTGCTGCACAGACTGAAGTCCGTGCTACTTACTGGCCGCTCCAGCGTTTGAAAATCAGGGCGGCGTTTGTGCCGCCGAAGCCGAAGGAATTCGAGAGCGCGTATTCGACGGAGGCTTTGCGGGCCACGTTGGGGACATAGTCCAGGTCGCACTCAGGATCCGGGGTTTCCAGATTGATGGTGGGCGGCAAGATTTGATCGCGTAAGGCGAGGACGCTGATGCCCGCTTCCAGGCCTCCGGCGCCGCCGAGGAGATGGCCGGTCATCGATTTCGTGGAGCTGACAGGGACATTTTTTGCGTTGTCGCCGAAGACCCGCTTGAGCGCGCGCGTTTCAATTACGTCGCCGAGAGGGGTGGAGGTTCCGTGCGCGTTTACGTAGCTGATGTCTTCGGGCTTGAGCTTGGCGTCCTTGATGGCGGCGCGCATGACGCGGTAGGCGCCGTCACCGTCGGCGGCGGGCTGCGTGATGTGGTAAGCGTCACCTGACATGCCGTAGCCGACAATTTCGGCAAGGATGGGAGCGTTCCGTTTTTGGGCGTGCTCGAGGGATTCGAGGATAAGGATGCCGGTGCCTTCGCCGACGACGAAGCCATCGCGGCCGGCGTCGAATGGACGGCTGGCGTGCGCGGGATCGTCATTGCGCGTTGAAAGCGCTTTCATGGAAGCGAAGCCGCCGATGCCCATGGGAGTGATGGTGGCTTCGGTGCCGCCGCAGATCATCATTTCGGCAGCGCCACGCTCGATGATTTTGAAGGAGTCGCCGATGGCGTGTGCCGAGGCGGAGCAGGCGGTGGCGGTGGCGGAATTTGGACCCTTGGCTCCGTAACGAATGGAAATGTGGCCGGAAGCGAGATTGACGATGGCGGACGGAATGAAAAACGGAGAAATTTTGCCAGGGCCGCCCTGGACTAGTTTCCAATGCTCGCGTTCGATGATGTCGAAACCGCCGATGCCGGAGGAGACGTAAACGCCGATTTCATCGAGGTCGGAATCCGCGGGCTTCCAGTTGGCGGATTTTACGGCGAAGTCCGCTCCGGCCAGAGCGACCTGGATGAAGCGGCCCATTTTTTTCAGTTCTTTTTTTTCGATCCACTGGAAGGGATCGAAGTTCTTGATTTCGCCGGCGATTTTGCAGTCGAAGCCGGTGGTATCAAATTGCGTGACAAGGCCGATGCCGCTTTGGCCGGCGAGGAGGTTTTTCCAGCTTTCCTCCGTGCCGATGCCCAGCGCGCAGACCAGTCCAACACCCGTAACGACTACCCGGCGAGTCAACTCTGTAATGCTCCCTGTTGAGGTGATAATTTCGTGGCTTACTTTCCCTTGGCGTGCTTGTCGATATAGTCGACGGCGTCTTTCACCGTGGTCATCTTTTCAGCGTCTTCGTCGGGAACTTCAATTCCGAAAGCTTCCTCGAACGCCATCACCAATTCGACCTGATCGAGGGAATCCGCCCCGAGGTCGTCCACGAAGGACGCTGTCGGCGTCACTTCGGCTTCATCGACGCCGAGCTGCTCGACGATAATTTGTTTTACGCGCTCTTCCACACTGGCCATTCCGGTGTCCTCCGCGATTTGCTATCGCTTATTGTGTATCGACGTACACTAACATTTCATGGGCCCAAGCGCCGCCCTACGGACTTGAATTTCCTCTATCAGGCAACCTGCTCATTCTAGCCATGGGATTGGGCAAGGTCAACTTTATGACCCCGGTGGATAGGGCGCCGCGCAATCAAAACCGAGCTCTTTTGCGCGTACATAGCATTCATGAGCTTTTTCTGGACCCTGCGAAAATCCAGGACCGCCCACCGCGTAAAGTGTTCCAAGGTTGTTCCAAGCCAACGCGCTGTCTTGAGCAGTGGCCTTCAACAACCATTCTTCCGCTTTAGCCAGATCTATTGAGACGCCGAAACCACATTGATACAGCAAAGAGAGCATGCATTGTGCGTCCGGATTTCCCGCGATAGCGTGTGGCAGGGCTTCGCTCAAGACAAATTCGTAGTTTTGCCGCTCATAGGCCACCATTACTTCATTCGACTTGTAAGCAGTCGATGTCATATCGCCTCAAGAGCTATGCCAGATACAGGCCGCCGTTGACGTCGAGGACGTGACCGGTGATGTAGGCGGCTTCGTCGCTCGCCAAAAAGACGATTGCGGAGGCTACGTCGCGGGCTGTGCCCATGCGCCCCAGCGGGATGCGAAGCTTTAGTTCGTCTTTCACTTTGTCGGGGAGGACATCGGTCATGGGTGTGGCGATGAAGCCGGGGGCTACGGCGTTTACAGTGATATTGCGCGAAGCGATTTCGATGGCGATGGCTTTGGTGAGGCCGACCAGGCCGGCTTTGGCAGCGACATAGTTGGCTTGGCCTGCGTTGCCCATTTGGGCGACTACGCTGGCGATATTGATGATGCGGCCTGCGCGGGCACGCATCATGGTGGAAAGAGCTTGCTGGATGCAGAGGTGGGCGCCGGTCAGGTTGGTGCGGATGACGGCGTCCCAGTCTTCCTGCTTCATACGGAGGGCCAGGCCGTCGCGGGTGATGGCGGCGTTGTTTACGAGAATGTCGAGGCGGGCGAATTTTTCCAGGGCTTGTTTGAAGCCGGATTTGATTTGGTCGGGGTCAGCTACGTCCATTTTTATGGCGATGGCTTCGCCGCCAGCGGCGATTATTTCGTTCACGAGTGCCGCAAGCTTTTCTTCGTTACGCGCGGCTGCGACGACCTTCGCGCCGGCTTCGGCTAGGGCGAGGGCGGTTTCGCGGCCGATGCCTTGAGAGGCGCCGGTCAGGAGGGCGACTTTGTCTTTTAGGCTGAACATCTATTTTTCCCGGGCTCACCTTTTAGCAGGTTATTGGGTTGAAGTTTTAACCCAAGACCCACCATCAAACAACGAGGGTGGGGCACCCGCTTCACGGGGACTGCTTCGGCATTTGGATACTTCCAGCAAACTCGTACGACCACGCGCAGACTGAAGTCTGTGCTACTTATGCGGCGTCGGAACGGGCACCGGCGATCTTTTCGACCGTGGCGGCTAAACTTTTTTCGTCTTCGACGTTGAGCGTCGCTACGGAGCGCTCGATTTGGCGCAGGAGGCCGGTAAGGACGCGGCCTGGGCCTACTTCCACGAAGGTGTTTACGCCTTCATCGATCAGGAGGCGGACGGATTCTTCCCAGCGGACAGGCATGGTGACTTGGCGGATCAGGGCTTCGCGGGCCTCGTCGCCGGTCGAGATGGTGTCGGCATCGACGTTGGTTACGAGCGGCACGGACAAATTCGCAAAGTTCGTGTTCTTCAAATCCTGAGCCAGGCGCTCCTGCGCGGGCTGCATCAGTGCCGAATGAAACGGGGCGGAGACGGCCAGGACTACGGCGCGCTTCGCGCCGAGTTGGGAGGCAATCTCTACGGCGCGTTTTACGGCGGCCGCGTGACCGGAGATTACCGTTTGCTCGGGGGAGTTCAGGTTGGCAGCGGAGCAAATTTCGCCATTCGAAGCGCGCTTGCAGGCGTCGGCGACGACCGCGGGCGACAGGCCCATGATGGCGGCCATTGCACCTATGCCTGCTGGGACGGCTTCCTGCATGTAGGTGCCGCGCTTTCTGACTAGCTGGACGGCATCGGAAAATTTCAGGGAGTTCGCGGCCACCAGGGCGGAGTATTCGCCGAGGCTGTGGCCGGCTACAAAATCGGGAGTGAGGCCGCGCTCCGCGAGAACGCGATAGACGGCGACAGAACAGGTTAGGATGGCCGGTTGCGTGTTGGCTGTGAGCTTCAGCTCGTCTTCGGTGCCTTCAAAGCAGATTTTGGAGATGGAGAAGCCCAAGGACTTATCGGCTTCTTCGAAGACAGCGCGGGCTACGGGATACTTGTCCGCCAGCTCCTTGCCCATGCCGGGGTACTGCGAGGCCTGGCCTGGAAATACGAATGCGACTTTGCCCATCGTCAATTCCTCTCCTGAGCCGTCATGCGAGAACGCTCGCGGCCGAGAGCTCCTGTTCGATTTTTTCGTTGATGCGGGCGCGGGACAGGCCCGCAGCTACGCGGATGGCGTTTTTCACGGCCTTGGCGTTCGAACGGCCGTGGCCGATGACGCAAACGCCGCGGACGCCCAGCAGAGGCGCGCCACCGTACTCCGTATAATCAATCGTCTTCCGCAAGCCCTTCAGAGCGCCTCGCGAAAACAAAAAGCCGACCTGCGAAGCCAGTGAACTTTGGATGGACTTTTTCAACAAGCCGAAAATCTGGACGGCAAGGCCTTCGCAGATTTTCAAGGCGATATTGCCGACGAAACCATCGCTCACGATCACGTCCACGTTTCCGGAGAAAAGATCTCCGCCTTCGACATTGCCGACAAAATGGACAGGGCTTTTTTTCAGACGCGTGTAGACTTCGCGCGTGAGTTCATTGCCCTTGATTTCTTCCTCGCCGACGGATAGCAGGCCGACGCGGGGACGGCGGTTGCCAAAAGTGGCGCGGTAATAGATTTCGCCCATCACGGCGAACTGCACCAAATGCTCTGGCTTGGAATCCACGTTGGCGCCGACGTCGAGCAGGACAGAGACGCCGCCTTTGGCATTTGGGAAAGGCGCAGCAAGGGCGACGCGATCAACCGATTCGAGTGTGCCGAGCAAAAATCTTGCGACGGTCATGACGGCGCCGGTGTTGCCGGCGCTGACGAGGCCGTCGGCTTTGGCCTCACGCACGAGGCGGGCCGCGACGTGCACAGAACTATCTTTCTTCCGACGAAAGGCCTGGGCCGGGTGATCTTCCATAGTGATCACTTCGCTCGCCGGAATAATCTCAATGGGCAAGCTCGGAGCGGCATGCTTCGCCAGCTCCGCTCGTACGACATTGGGTTGCCCGACAAGCATCACCCGGACGCCCAACTCCCGCGCAGCCAGAACACTGCCTTCAACCTCGGGGCGGGGCGCGTGGTCTCCGCCCATGGCGTCAACAGCAATTGTGATCATCGGATTTATCCGACCGCTTTATCGGGCCGCCCGTTCCTGGATGGGATCCCGAAGAAAAAAGGCGGCGTCAGGCCGATTTGTCTTGCACGGCGCGGCCTTTATAGTAGCCGCAATGGGGACAAGCCTGATGCGGCTGCTTGGTTTCGTGACAATTCGGGCATTCGCCGAGCGGCGGCTTTTCGAGAAAATCATGGGCCCGCCTGGTGCTCGTCCGTCGCTTCGAATGCCGTCTTTTTGGGTTAGGCATAGCAATACTCCTCGTTCCCGCCTCAATGGGCGGATTCTGTGGGCTTTCGGCCCTGGAAACTATTGTTTTTTCAGCCAGTCCTGCTTTAGGCGCGCGAGAGGGGCCAGCCGCGGGTCCGTCGCGTGGGTCTCACAGCGGCACTCCTCGTGATTGAGATTAGCACCGCAGTTTGGGCACAATCCCCGGCAGTCACTTTGGCAAATGACTTTCAAGGGCAGTGCCAATAGTACCTGTTCTCGGAGCACATCCGCCAGGAAAAGGCCATCCCCTTCAAAAAAGCCAATCTCGGTGTCGTCATCCTTGAGCCGGTCTTCTTTGGGCTTGGCGCCTTTGGGCAGAGGAGCATAGAACAGATCGAAAGAGCGGTTCACGTCTTCGATGACCGGTTCGAGACAACGCGCGCAAACCATTTCAATCTTCGTTTCGAGCTGGCCTTCGATGCGAATCTGACCTTCGAGAAGCTCGGCCGTAGCGGTAACTTCGAGAGGAGCGACCTGCTTAATCTCGGACGAATGGTAATCGATGCTGCCCGGGGCGTAGGTCTTCCGGATGCGCAGCTTGCGAACTGCGAGTTCTTTCACATCGAGGAACAAGTCTGAAACGCCTCCAGCGCTAACACTCATGCTTTATCATTATTCCGTCGCGCGAGCAGCAAGTCAAGGAACGGGGCCGTTTTCTGCTACTTTTTGCGCCCTGGATGGCAAGGGGTGGCTCTAGTACCCACACAAGGAGATGGCGGCAGCGCACGCGTGATCGATGATCTATTGGACGCGGGGACGGATGATTCCACTTGTTCGAAACATTTCTGGATGGCTGCTAGAAGGTTAACTAGCCGGCGGCGGAACGAGACTGGGGCTGAAAGCCAGTAGCCTGGACCCGCGTAATGCTCCAAGCTTCTCGTAAGACTTCGCGTTTGCGAGTCATAATAACAGTCATCCGGACACAGCCGGGATTTGGCGTCTCGTTCTTTTCAGCGGCTTCCCAAGCGAGGTTTACCATAATGGCCTTGCTTCCGACCAGCTGAACATCCTCGATCTTTACCTCACTTTTGGCCCATCCCGAAGCGGAGAAGACGCGTTTTGCAGCCTCCGTAATGCGTTCCGGACCGATCCACAAATTGCCGTGAGGGTCCACGAACTGGCCATCTGAGGCAAACATAGCGGCAAACCCTTCGGCGTTTCCGGCGCTCCACGCTTGTGCAAACTTAAAGACCGAGATGATTTCTTCGGCAACTTTCTCTTCTTGCGGTGCCTGGGGCCGATTCAGATCGGTGCGAAGCCGATCGGCTGTCAGGCCGCGTTCGGTCAACAGGCGGGCGGCGAAACAGCCGGTTTCGACGAGAATTCCAAGAAGCAGATGTTCTGTGCCTACTTGTTTGCTTCCAAGCCGCTCCGCCTCTTGTGCGGCTTTGTTGAGGATGTGCTTGGACTCGACGCTGAGAGGCATCTCAACGGAAGTAGAGATCCGCTCACCACGCGTGATTCGGGATTCTATTTCGTCACGTATGGATTGCTCCCTGCTTTTTTCGGGAAGATACCTGCGAACGAGCGAACGATCCTCGCGAAATACTCCGAGCAGCAAATGTTCAGTCTCAATGGTATGGCTGCCGTATTGGCTGGCTTCGTAGCGCGCGAAGAAAATTACGCGGCGGGCTTTTTCTGTGTAGCGTTCAAACATACGCGCCTCGCATTTTCATTGAATTGCGGGAATACCGCGATACGGATTCGGCAAATCGGCATAACGCTGTGCAAAAGAGGATACCACTGCGGAAATAGAGAGGATAGCGTAGCAAGAGGTGAGTGCTCGCGCGGCAAGCTGGACTTATAAACAGGCGACCGCGCCGACGAGAAAAGAGAAGAGCGAGGGACAAGCGAGCAAAAATTGCACAGGCCTAGTACTAAGTGCTACTTTTGGCGGCTTCCCTCCCCCAACCTTATCTTACTGATATAACAACACTTATTTGAGCCGGGCAAAAAAGGGGCGACTTTGGCTTATTTCGTGCCGCTTTTAGTGTCCCGGTCGAGATCACATTGGAGGAAACTTCATGAGATTCCGAACCATTCTTACATTGGCTACTTTTTTTCTGACCTGCTTCACGATAGCGGTATTCGCTCAACCGCTGGTTCCGACTGCGGCCCCAGTCGCCACGAGCCACTTTCCAGAAGATCAATCCTTGTCGGGACAGATCTCTTCGGTGGGGGACGCCGCTTTCACGCTGAATATAGCGAAAGCTAACAAGAGACCGGAAACTGTGGAGTTCCTGGTTGACGACAAAACGAAAGTGGAAGGCAAGCTGACCATCGGAGCGCAAGCCATGGTAGAATACCGCTCGGACGACGGAAAAAACGTTGCCGTTCACGTTGTCGTGACTCCAGCCTCCGGCGTGAATCCTTACTAGAGTCCCTAGTTATTGCATTTTATGAAGTTGTACGCCTGTTTTCCGCCCGACCCAGCCCCGGTGCGGTCTGACTCGCTCGAGGCATGAGAGGAGTCCTGATGCGCACGACTCTGAAGATTGTCCTGCCCTTAATCGTCAGCGTGGCGGTAGTGTCCATGTTGTTTGCCGCCTATCAGGTGCGCACGGAGAGGCGCAATCTGCGGAACGATCTTTCGCGGCGAGCGGAGATCCTCGCCGAGAGCCTGCAAGAAACGGTCGAGCCTCTGCTGGATCACGGACCAAACAAGAACCTGCAACGGATCGTGGCCCGTTTCGGGCAAAGAGAACATTTAAAGGGTGTCGCAATCTACGACATCAGTGGGGCGGCGGTTGCGATTACCGCGGGCCTTCCCGCGAGCGTTCAAACCCGGCCAGCGGCGGCGACCCGCGCGGCCCAAAGAGATGAGGCCTACGGGGAATTTCTGACGATGGTCAGTTCGATGCCTGGGGTGGAAGCGTCTCCGGAGCCAATGCACATCTTTGCATTGCCCTTGCATCGCGACGGGCAGCCCGCCGGCACGGTGGTCTTGTTTCATGACGCGAGTTACATCGAAACGCAGGTGCAGCACACTCTTAGAGACGCGTTACTAACCGCGACGATCCAGACGCTGCTCATCAGTTTGCTGGCGTTTGTGCTGGTAAGGTGGGCGTTCACCGCGCCACTGGCGCGCACCGCTAAGTGGCTGCGAACGCTGCGAACCGGGCAGACGCATGCCCCACCCATGAAGCCGCAAGGAGAGATCTTTGACCAACTGCATCAGGAGGTGACGCATCTTGCGCATGACTTGAATACGGCGCGGGCCACGGCGGAAGAGGAAGCGCGGCTGCGCAATTCCAATGTCTCCATCTGGACAGCGGAACGGTTGCGCGTGAGTTTGCGAAACAAACTGCGGGAGAAACCACTGTTTGTGGTGTCCAACCGTGAACCGTATTTGAATGTTTACAACGAAAAAAATAATTCCATCGAGATTATCGTTCCGGCCAGCGGGGTCGTGACGGCGATTGAGCCGGTGTTGGTGGCATGCGATGGAACGTGGATCGCTCACGGATCGGGGAGCGCGGATCGCGAACTTTCCGATGCGCATGACCACCAGCGCGTTCCACCGCAGCGTCCGAGCTATACGCTTCGCCGGGTGTGGCTCAGCGACGAAGAAGAAAAGGGTTATTACCAGGGTTTTGCGAACGAAGGGCTTTGGCCGCTCTGTCATATTGCGCATACGAGGCCGGTGTTCCGTCCGGAAGATTGGGTGCACTACCAGCACGTGAACCGGCGCTTTGCGGATGCGGTGTTGCAGGAGATGGAAGGGACGGACTCACCGATACTTCTAGCGCAGGACTACCACTTCGCGCTATTGCCGCGGATGGTAAAGGAGGCGCGTCCGGATGCACGCGTGGCGATTTTCTGGCATATCCCGTGGCCGAATGCGGAGGTGTTTGGAATTTGTCCGTGGCAGCGGGAATTGGTCGACGGGCTTCTCGGCGCGGACTTGATTGGCTTTCACATTCAATCGCATTGCAACAATTTTCTAGAGACAGTGGACCGGGCGGTGGAAGCGCTGACGGAGTGGGACCGCTTTGCCGTGAATCGGCAGGGTCACGTCACACGGGTAAGGCCGTATCCGATCAGTGTGGCGTTTGCGGAGAATGGGCACGCTGGGAACGAAACACGAAACGCCGGAGAAGAGCGTGCGGCTCTGTGCAACGAGTTGGGCATCGAGGGCAGCCTGCTGGGCGTGGGCGTTGACCGCGTCGATTATACGAAGGGAATCATCGAGCGGTTCCGGGGCATCGAGCACTTCCTGGATACTTACCCCGTTTACCAGCAACGCTTCACGTTTGTGCAGATTGGAGCGCCGAGCCGCACGGAGATAGACCGCTATAAACAATTTCTGGACGAAGTGAGCGCGGAAGCGGACCGGATCAACGCGCGGTTTGAGGCAGGTCGGTGGAAACCAATTGTGCTGCTGAAGAAACATCATTCGCATGAGGAAATAGGGCGCTACTACCGGGCCGCTTCCGTGTGCCTGGTGACATCGCTGCACGACGGCATGAATTTGGTGGCTAAGGAATTCGTTGCGGCGAGGGGGGACGAGCGAGGAGTGCTGATGCTGAGCACATTCGCGGGTGCGGCGCATGAATTGCCGGACGCGCTTCTGGTGAATCCATACGACGTGCAGCAAGTGGCCGAAGCCATTCATCGCGCGCTGGAGATGCCGGAGGAAGAGCAAGCCCGGCGAATGCACCAGATGCGCACGAATGTCCGCGAGCACAACGTTTATCGATGGGCGGCTCACCTGCTTTCAGATCTTACGGAAATCCGCATCGATGCACCGGAGCGAATCGAGATTTCGCAGACCACATGATTACCACGAACTTGGGGACCTCTTTTGAATTTTCGGATTGGAACTACCCCACCACGGCTTTTAAGAAACAAGAAAGAGTCTTCGCATGAACATTGCCGAAACGCCTTTTGAGTTTTTCACCGTATCGTACTTAACGCGCATTGGAAATCAGTCGGCGGGCACGTTAAAGGAGTTTCTGACGGGCCTGCAACAATGCAGCGATGCCTCCATGTTTCATCACACCTTTCAAACACTGAGCAGCCATCACTTTCTTACGGAAGGTTTTTCGAACGATTTCGCACAATGGGCTCACGCAGACGCCAATCGCGAAGACCTGGCCGAGCAGCTGGCTATACTCGACGTGCGGGATTATCTTTCCATCGCCGCGCTGCGCAGCGACCTGTGCCGCGTGGTCGGCGACTATTGCGCTGCAAATCCGGCGTTTTCCGAGCAAACCGCGCTGGAGCGTTTTTACTTCTGCGAGAGCGAGGAGGTCATGCTGCCATTTGAGCTTACTGCGCGATCGCTCGAAGAATTTCGCGAGGGAATCGCACATCTGAGTCATGCATCTTTCTATTTCCACTTCATGTCCTCGCGGCTGCGGCTGCAATTGCAAACGAATGACTTTTCGCACTGGCTGGCGGATGGCCTCGGCCTGGGAACGCTGGCGGACAGCGTGAATCGCATCGATATCTACACCAACACGCTCGATAGCGCCCGCGCCAAAGTGCTTCGGCTGATCGACCGCGAGAGGAGAAAAGGATGAGCGAAGTAGCGATCACCAGCCGAATTCCACTGGATGAGTATGCAGCGCTGCTCGGCCAAGGTGAGATCGACGAGCTGAGAGTGCTCGCGAAACCTTTGCGAGGCCGCAGCATAGAGATGATTAACTCGACCGCGGTGGGTGGAGGCGTGGCGGAAATTCTTAACCGCCTATTGCCGCTCGCGGAGGAACTCGAGCTGAACATGCGCTGGGAGGTGATGACGGGCGGGGACGATTTCTACGAGGTCACGAAAGCGTTCCACAACGCGCTTCATGGCGCTCCCTATCACGCGGACGCAAAGGATTTTGAAATTTTTCTGGCGTGCAACGAACGGAACCGCGCGCGGCTTTCGCTCGATGCCGAATTCATGATCATCCATGATCCGCAGCCCGCCGCGCTGATCGATGGACGCAAGAAAAACGGGAATCACTGGGCCTGGCGGTGCCACATCGACCTGTCTCATCCCAATCGGGCGGTCTGGGATTTTCTTGATAAATTCGTGGCGCGCTATGACGCCGCGATGTTTTCTTCACCGGAGTTTTCGCGCGCGTTGCCCATCCCGCAGTATCTTTTTTATCCAGCGATCGATCCGCTTTCGGAGAAGAATCGCGAGTTGGAGAGCGGGTTTGTGGCACGGACGCTTGCGGAGTATCAGATCGATCCGCAGAGGCCCATCCTTACGCAAATCTCGCGGTTTGACAGGTTAAAGGATCCCGTAGGCGTAATACGCGCGTACCGCATCGTGAAGCGGTATCTCGATTGCCAACTGGTGCTTGCCGGCGGCAGCGCATCCGACGACCCGGAAGGCGCGGTGGTTCTGAAAGAGGTTCAGCAGGAAGCCAACGGCGAAGCAGACATTCACATTATCGAACTGCCAGCGTGGGCTCCGCTGCAGGTTAACGCGCTGCAACGCGCCTCGACCATCGTGATTCAGAAGAGCCTTCGGGAGGGTTTCGGGTTGACAGTTTCCGAGGCGTTGTGGAAGAAGAAACCGGTGGTGGCTTCTGCGGTAGGCGGCATTCCCGTGCAGATCATCCACAAGCATACGGGACTTTTGGCGCACTCGGTGGAAGGCACGGCATATCAAATACGCTTCTTATTGTCTCATCCGGAGATCGCGGCAAAGCTCGGTGAGCATGGCCATGAGCACGTCAAAGAAAATTTCCTGATAACGCAAAAGCTCAAGCGCTATATGACGCTTTTTCTGGCGATGGCACGGGCAAAATAGCGCGCTTGGCAGGCGTAAATTGCCCTCATCTCAGGCGGGAATATCCATCGGTAAAGCGGGGGCGATCAGTAAGTCAGCGACCATCCAACAACCGTCATCGTGAGCACAAGCAATAGCATTCCGGTGCTGACGACGCTGAGGATTCGGCCGTGGCCGAGCAGATAGTCGCGCGATTCCGCGTCGATGCAAAGAAGGACGGAAACAACCAAGACGACAGCCCAGGCAAGAATCGCGGGCAAGCCAGGATACTTGCCGATCATCGAGAGAAACTGGCCAGGAGGCTGGCCTGCGGGAATCCACCAGGGAATCATGGGGGCGACACCGGCAGCAAGGGAAAGGGTCAGCAGTTTACGCGTAAACCAGCCTTTGATTTTTGGCCGGGCCTCTTTCCAGACGAAATAGTCCCAGGCGAGCAGTGCGACGGCAAAGAGCACCCATCCATAGAGAGCCGCTTTTTGGTCAAGCCACCACCAGGCGCGAAATATGAAATGCGCGTTGCGCCCCAAGGCAAAGCGTGGGAGCAAGAACATGGCTACGAGGCCGTTGGCTGCCACGGCCACAAGCAGCGTGACCAGGCTCATCAGCTGAAACCAGTAACGCGTAGGAACACGCCGGCACCGGGTGCAGACGGATTGTTTCGGCAAGAAATTTAGTCCGCAGCGGTCGCAGAACACGGCTGGTCTCCCCTTCGCGGGAATCGAATCCTGTGATCGCTGTCAGAGTATCTTATTGGAATCGAAAAAAACTACTGGTCTGACGGTCAGTTGAAAGGGCAGGCAGTATTGGTAGTATGGAGTCATCCAGCCAGATACCCTTCCAGGGCGAAGTGCCGAAAGAAGCGCCTAGACCCGAAGAATCAAGCGGTCAGGCAGGGGTGCAATATGACCGAGGCCTCAAAACAATGGGAAGGCCAGATTGTCGAGGGGATTTTTCCCTTGAGGCAATATCTTGGCGGATCTGATCACAGCGCGGTGTTCCTCACGGAGCACGATGACGGAGAGCCGCAAAAAGCTGCCATCAAGCTTTTTCCGGCGGACGCTGGCAATGCGGATTTGCAGGTCGCCAGCTGGGAATTTGCCGCGAGATTATCCCACCCGAATCTGCTGCGGTTGTTCCGCAGTGGGCGGTGCAGAGTCGACGGCAACGATTTACTGTACTTGGTGATGGAGTACGCCGAAGAAGACCTCTCGCAGATTCTTCCGCAACGGGCGCTGACGCCGGAAGAAACACGCGACATGCTCTGCCCGGTTCTGGATGCGCTTGAATACCTCCATGGCAAGGGTTTTGTGCATGGAGACTTGAAGCCCGCAAATATATTAGCCAGCGGGGATCAGCTGAAACTTTCGAGCGACACGATTTCGCGGGTCGGGGAAGCGCAGGGCTCTTTAAAGAGACCGGGTGTTTATGATCCACCGGAAGCAATCAGCGGAAAGTTGACGCCGGCTGCCGACGTTTGGTCGCTGGGGACAACTTTGGTCGAGGTTCTTACACAGCATTTGCCTGAGTGGCATGCCGGGCAAAATCGGGAGCCGGTGGTACCCGCCAATCTTCCGGCGCCGTTCCTGGAAATCGCTCGCCAGTGTTTGCGTCTAGAGCCTCAACGGCGCGCTAGTATTGCAGACATCGCGGCACGGCTGAATTCGCGCGCGGCGGTGGCCACTGCGTCCGCCTCAGCTTCTGTTTCTGGGTTGAGCCCCAGCCTGAGCCCTGTAGCGATGGCCGGTCAGGTATCACCGCTGACACCGCAAACTATGGCCTCGCTGCCGATTTCGCCGATGGCGGCAGCAAGAATGCAAAATAGTCCCCACAGACCGCCTCCGTATCGAGAATCTGGCTCGAGACCGCGATTCCTTTTTCCGCTCATCGTTGGTGCCGTGCTGTTTGCTGCAATGCTAACTGTGCCGCGGGTGTTTAGGCACCGCCCGGAAGCTCAGATCGCTCCGACTATGGCGTCGCAGCAGCGGCCTAGCCAGCCGGCTGTTCAGAAACCGGCAGAGCCCGCCGTTTCGTCAAAACCGAAGACTACTTCGGAGACGAAACCAGCTGCTTCCGAATCGGCTAGCTCCGCGGCGCCGGCAGTTCATGGAGCAGATCAGAAGACAGCACAATCAGTCGCTCAAGAGTCTTTGAAACAGACCAGCGAAAAGGAGCAGCCGCCTCCCCCGGCAGCCTCAGCCGCAAGTCCCGAGGCCGAGGAAGCTACAAAACCGGCCACCCGCGGAGTTGGTTCGGCCAAGGGTGAAGTGCTGGATCAGGTTTTGCCGGACGTTTCGGAGAAAGCGCGCGCCACGATTCATGGGAAGGTGCGCGTCAGCGTAAAGGTCCACGTTGATCCGTCTGGCGGTGTAACGGGAGCGGAGTTTGATTCGCCAGGGCCTAGCAAGTTCTTCGCGGATCTCGCCTTGCAAGCCGCGAGAAAGTGGGCCTTCACGCCGCCGGAAGTGAATGGAAAGAGCGTGCCAAGTGAATGGCGCCTGCGGTTTGACTTCAGGCCGAACGACACCAAAGTCACGCCGACGCAGACGGCCCCCTAGCAGCCTGACGAGTGCAGGCCAAAGCCTGTGGAGTTTCTGGATTTGCCGTGCGCGGTGTAGGGCCTTCGTGTCGAGCCGCGGAAAAGCAGTCCGAAGATACCTGTCCTTAAGGACGGAGCGTCGTCTAGCGGCGCGTATCAGTAACTCACTGAAGTATCTGAAAGCGCATAAGTTATCGGGCCAAAGAGGGCTTGCTGGCCCGCCGTACCATACCCACGTGCAGTCTCACCTCGTAATTTCGCTTGGAACAGGCGGCGCGCTTGGTGCGCCTACGATCGGCGGAGCCTCAGCGAATGAACGAGCGGGTATATCAATTTTTCTTAAGCTGTCAGTCTGGCGCAGAAGTAAAAACGCAACGGTTGCTTCGCGTGATACGCTGGGCGGCCTTATTCGTGGTAATCGGCGGGATTTCGCTTGTGGCGGGCTTTGAAAGCGCGCGCACGACGCTGCCGTCTCTCAAGTGGGATAGCGCCGCTCTGGGACGTAACTCGTCTCCCACGATCTCGCCAGTAGCGATGCCAACACCCGAGAAAAAGGGCGATGGGGCGATCGACCGGGTCCCTGCGCAGCAACAAGCAGAGCGTTTGCTGGAACGGGCGATGAATGACGATCAGTCTTCTTTGGACCTGCTGCGCGAAAATGTCGATGGCTGGCGAGGCCGCATTAAGAATACCGACCGGCTTTTTGACTTGGTGCTGGCAGCGCTGAATTCGAGAGACATTCGAGTGCGCACGGCAGCGGTCGATGTTGACCTTGCGGCGAACAATCTGAGCAAATCACCGGAAAGCGTGGCACGGTTGCTCAGGCAGTTGCACAGTGATCCCTCAGACAGGGGGATGGCTCTTTGGCGGCTGGGTTCGCTGGGAAATCGCGGAGTGGAACCGGAGAAAGTACTGAACAGCCTGCTGAACTATGCGCACGACCGGAGCGAACATACACGCTATTGGGCGGTGGAAGGCCTGGCGATGCTGGGCAACGACGCGACGATCGGCCCCCTGTTAGACCTCTTGACACATGACCCATCGCCGCGAGTTCGTGAACGCGCTGCGAGCAGCCTGGGGCAATCCGGTTTGCTGACCAGGGAAGAGCGGCTGGCGGCCGTCCCACACCTGCTCAATTTTGCCGACGACGATTCGCTCAACACGACGACGCGGGAGCTAGTGTACGGGACGCTGCGCGTGATTACGGGCGCCGCGCTGGGCAACGATGCCAGCGCCTGGCGCGAGTGGTGGGCACATCATGACCCCGCTAGGGAACGCCCCCGCCAACGCACGGGAGTTGTGCGCACCTAGAAACAGAATCGGCCCTTGTTGTTTTGCATACAAAGTCTTCAGCCTTCGGCTGAATTTCCAGACTCAAGCTACGAAATATTTGAGAAAATAAGATTTCCAGAATCTGCTTGTGGGGAAAGTCGACTAACTCTTGGGAGGACTAGGTTGACAAAATCGCTCCGTAAGATCACCGCACCGATCTTTGCATTTCTCTTTGCTTCGTTCTTTGTTGCGGCATTTTCCCCGGTATCGGCGCAAGAAAAGAAAGCTCCTCAAACCGCCGGCGTAGATAACACCAAGATGGGGGCTTATCGCGCCATCGCCCAGCATGCTTTTTTGGAGTTTCAGAAGGGCGACACCGCGGCCGCGGCTCAACTTGCGCGCAGCCTCGAGCGAGTTTGGGATAAAGCCGAAGACTATGGCGGCGACACTGCGCTGAAAAAGACACATCCCGACCTTTTCGAGGAGATCGATAAAGCGATGGATGAATTCATATTGCCATTGACGGAGTACAAGACCAAACCTCCCGACCCAGCTAGAGTCAAAGCGGCGTTCAACGTCTATCTTGAAAAACTGAAGCTCGCGGATTGAGTGGCGAGACTTCGGGAATGCCGCATGTCATCGAGACGTACTCAAAGGACGGCGCAAAGCCGAGACTCATCTGATTTAATATAGACGAAACGTGACTTCGATTGGAACGAGGACCGCAACGGGATTGCCATCCGGTCCCACGGCGGGCTTAAACTTCCAATCCCTGACTGCCTCCACTGCCCTCGCGCCTAGTCCCCTGCCAGGATCTTTTACAATTGCGATGTTTTTGGCGCGTCCGTCAGCGGTCACTGTGACTTGAAGGACGACTGTACCTTGATATTTCGCAGCGCGTGCCTCATCGGTATAGTTCGGCGGTCGACAACGGATACAGCCGGGAGTCGTTGTTCCTCCAATGCCTGCACGGGCAATTCCACTCTTCTGCAAAGGGATCGGATCTGAAGACGCGCCAGCAATCTCGTCCGAAATAGGAATTATCCCGTTTGTTTCTCCGAGCAAGCGCGGCGAGTCCGAAGAAAACTTCGCATATAGCGAAATT
>Ga0307478_10001871_pt1 | contig 17483 bp, 32 predicted proteins | sample atmos_gasesECM4C_2_FD_203713 | JGI IMG/M metagenome (GOLD analysis project Ga0307478, IMG submission 203713) | Hardwood forest soil microbial communities from Morgan-Monroe State Forest, Indiana, United States - atmos_gasesECM4C_05 | ecosystem: Environmental > Terrestrial > Soil > Temperate... | reverse complement strand
GAGCCGATGAACTCGCCGCCCTGCGGACCATGCTCAAAAATATAAAGCTCCGCCTCTGTGAGCTCGCGAAACTGATCGGGGATCCAAGAATGTTCGCCCATCGTATCGAAGCAAAATTGTCGGTAGCAGTGGCGAAGGATCTCGGCGGTGAGTGTAGATTTTCCAGATCCCTTGCGCCCGCAGATCGCCACAATTTTGTTGCGGATCTCAGGCCCGCGGTTTTCACACGCGAGCTTGTTGCGGAATTGGATCTCATCCGGCATCAGAGCTTTATTTTTCTCGGATCGACATTGTGACCTAATCGAGTCACAGGATCGCAACCGATCGCCTTCATGCTGTTGAGCACATCGGCGAGCGTCTTAGGATGATCGACCCATCCTTTCGGTTTTTGCGTTTTACGCTTGCGAGTTTTTTTCATCGATCACCGCCAAAGATGGATTCGCCGATCACATTCCCTAGACCACCCAGAGCGGTTTTCCACCAAGCGTCTTTTCCCTTGCATCTACACTGCGAACATTTTTCTGTGCCGTGCGCCTGGTGCGGACAGAAAAGACAGATCAGGTTTTGAGCTAGCGCGGTTGCTGGTGCTGGTGAATCGCTCATGGGAAAATCTGCCTGGTGCGGACCATCGGGTTTTGAATTCCCGGCGGTGGCGCGATCTGTGGCACATCGATTTTCAATCCTAACTGCTGTCCGAAAATAAAAAGAAGCTTATCGAGCACACCGTTTGCCACGAAGCCGGCGAGCGCGTATTTGGAAAACTCGCCGAGCCCTGAGCTCGCGGGAATGAGTTTGAAGATGCCGGCTGACAAAGCAGTCGAGCAAAAAAGATTCGCCCACACAACCGCCCAATGCAGCGCGAGCCAATCTTTCACGCTGTTCAAATTATTTGATGCGGAAGCGATCGAGGTTTTCGCCTGGAGTAGTGTCGAAGTGGCGAAGCCCAGATAGAACAGAGCCCAGAGAATGAAGAAAGTTAACCTCATGCCCCCCCGGTTGCGATCGGTCGAGTCACCGCCGGCGCATTGATCACAGTAGGCCGCGGAGTGGGACCAGGAGCGCCGGCTTTTTCTCTCTCCGCCTGAAGAACTTGCATCGCCATCTGTACTTTGTGTTGCGTGATCGCGGAGAAGACCAGGACCAGAGCGATCACAGATTGATTCTCCTGCAAAAATTTGTTGCCGTACTGATCGAGCACCTTCGCTGTGGGATCGGCGAGCTCGCGTTGCTCCTGTTCGGTGTATAACAATTTTTCCGCCGCCGCTTCAGGCCAGCGAAGCGCAACGCGAGATCCGGTTTGTAAAAGTTTTCCGAGCGCCTGATAGAGACGCCGGCAATGATCGGGATTAAATTTTTCCGTGAGTGGCCCGATGCCGAACTGAGCTTGCACTTCCGGAGTGTGTAGCAGTTCGTTCAACATCTTCGTCGCTTCAGGGCTCATCGCACTGAAATCGATTTTCCCATCCGTGACAGCGACCAGGACACGTTCCTTCGCAGATCCGCGGGGAGTGAACTTAGGAGCGCCCGCGGGCTTCGATGATTTCGTATCGCCGGCGACGGGCTGAGAAAATGCAACCGGCTTTCGATCTGGAGAGGGGCGCGAGCTCAGTGTCTTTTTCATGCGGGGGATTGTAACACTGAGCTCGCGATGCGGCGACGCCTCAGCAACCATTCAGCGCCGCGGGGGGAGATCTTATAGACCAGGCGACCGCGAAAATCTTTCCCGCGGTGAGCATAGCCCCATCGTTGAAGATACTTTTTCAGATAGGAGTAAATCCCCTTTACGGGGAACCATCCAACCGCCGCGGCGATCACTGGAACCCGCACCCATTGCCGCGTTGCGAGGAATTCCAGTACTTGCCGCTTCCGTTCGTTGTATAACACTTTTTCCCCTCTATCTTCACAAAGCCTAGCAGATTACTCTGTCGCCGCCTGCACATTTCTTGGTGCTGTTTATTACTTTGGTTTCCGCCGCCGGATCCTGCCGGCGGTGCGATCGCTCCTTTATATCCGAATTTTGCACCGAGTTTTCCACAGATTAAATGCTAACAAAGGGCTAGCAATAAGCGATCGGAGAATGCTAGCATTGGACCCATGCTGGAGATTGTTCCCTTGATTGTTCCCTTCACCGTGCTCTGCGTCCTTCAATTTCACTTTCACGATCCGTGCCCGTGGTGGGCTTGGCTGATCTCAACCGTTTGCATGTTCAGTTCGGAAAACCTCATAAGTCACAAGCTGACGCAGCATCGAACGTCCTGAGCTTTCATGGCCGGCAAAGTCAATCTCGATTTTGTAGTTGCCAAAGATCGACAGGCGATTGAGTGTTCCGCTTGCCACGATCTGTTTTTTGATCGGGTACTGGAAGACGGTCGCGTGATCGAGAGCGCGGTTTTAATCGCAGTAGATCATGCTCGCCAGGTTCATAAGTCGAACGGTGGAATTATAGGAGGAAGGAAGAGAAATGCCCCGAAGTGGCTACTTTACCCAACAATGTAAATGTAAGTCTCCGCACCGCCCTGCTGTAAGTGTGACGATGGCGGGATCCTCTCTGGGAACAAACCCGCGGCGAAAGTCGAAAGCTCGAACTCTCTACCTTTGTGCCGATTGCCTGGTCAATCCCAAGCGACGCACGAGGGCAGAGATCATCGATGCCGTCTTGAGTTGTGCAATCGAGGTAACGAAGTAACCGCTTCCGCCTGGTGACCTTAGTAAGCTAGCATTTTGCCCCGAAGATTGCTAACATACTGCTAGCAATCGAGGAAAGATCAAATGAACCATTTAACCATCGAAGAGGTACTAGAGAGCTCCCGCCGGCACGAAGAAAAACGCGCCGCCGATCTCCATTGTGAGCGCGAGCAATCATTCTTCGAGGAAGCGAAGGCACAAGCCCCCGCCGGCGCTACCTGGTCTGAGATCTTGCTTCGAGCGCAACAATTGAAGCTCTGGAGGATGGCATAAAATGACTAGCGCTCAGTTCGATCAGGAAACCGCCGCCCGTCTACTTCGCATCCAAACCAACCCAAACCCGCGTAGCTTTCGAGCTCGCATCCGAAGATCTATCGCGTGGGGACGCTCGCTCGATCGCGCCGCCGCTTTCGATTCGATCCGGAATGTACTCTGCGTAATCGGCGCGGCCACAATCCTTGCTGACTTCGGCACTATGCGCCTGTGGATGGCCCTTCCGTGCGTCCTGGTCGCCGGCGCGGTTTGGTATATCGATTATTTGAGGCACTTCTGATGCGCCGCAATTTCCAGATCTGGTATGCAGTTTGGATCTCAGATGAGCGAACCGTCTTTGCCCTTCGCAAGACAAAAAGCTCCGCTCGCTCGATCATCAGCGACGCGAAAAAAGTTTTTCCAGCTATCAAGTTTGGATTTAAGCGCCTGATCGAAATGATTCCACCAACCCGCCGCCGCCGGCGGAGAAAGGAGATCGAAGGGTGAAGCGTTTTTATATACAATTCCCCCTCGCGGGCGGTTGGTTTATCGGTGGTACCGTGTATGCGATGGATGCCGTCGATGCTGTCCAGGCGGCCAGATCTCGGATCGCAGAGATCGGCCCACAATGGGTAGATGTGACGCTGAAGGTTGACAGCGATCCGGAGATCACACCAGTTCCCGACTTTCAACAACCGATCTGATCGCGTGTTGCTACGCTGATTCCCACTTTGGAAAAAACCAGGACGAAGAAACGACTTTGCAGCGTACCTGGTCTAGAGAGGAATCAGCATAGGAGCACACGAAAAATGGACGATGAGAAAAAGGGTTATGTAGCGTACGGTCGAGGATTCCGGCGTTGTTTTGAATCGATGAGAAGAAACCCGCCTCTTCGCATTCTATTTGGAGCAGGGAATTGCGACGAAGAGTGTCTTCTGATTCTGCGAGAACATTTAAAGCAGCATTCTCAGGAAGCTCTTAAGGGGTTCGACAGTTTAGATTTATCAGGCTGATCCCCGCCGCCTGGTGCGTCGATGGATGCGTAGGAGTAGCGAGAGGGGGTAACACCGCACGCGCAAATGCTCTCCGAAATTCTAGAAACGGAGAGCTTCCACACGCACCAGGCGGGGAGGATCCCCAGAAAATGCACGTACACATCGAAACCACAACGGGCGCGAAAATTGGCCTCGCGCTCACCGCCACTGCGGACAAAAACTCTCTAGAGGTTGGAGGCCCACAACTCATGCCCGGTATGCCGAGCTCGATCATGCTCACCAGAAAAAGCTCAATCGAGCTTGCAAAAGCGATCTTATCCGAGCTCGCAGATTCGGGCTCTGCAAGTGGCTAGAATTTTCAGTTCGTTTTTCTTTTCCAGAGCTCGCCGCCGCCGGCGGGCTTTTTTCATGCACCAGGAGCGGGCATTTTCGGTGCAAAACCCGTCCTGATCTCTCAAACACTTATCGGTATTGTTTTAAGTGGCGGGCTCTGCCCCTCCATCCCGCGAAGCTTCGCGACTTCCTTTTCCACATCTGAGAGATTGCGAAGGCCGCGCATCTTCAGAGTGGAGATCGACTGCCACGATCCACAGTTGAAAAGTTTGGCGTCGCAGAGCGGGCAATTCCTCTTTGGTGGTTTCACTTCCGCGATGTGCTCAGGGTTATAAAAAGCGGCGAGCGAATGAAAGCGCCGCACGCGATGGAAAATCACTTCCAGATCCGCCCGCCGTCCTGGTGTCGACACGTTGACGAATTTTGCAGGGTACTTCAGCGCATGATAGAGTGCCTGTCCCCATACCCGAGCATATTTGATCGAGAGGATGAAAGATCCGCCAGTGATCTCAGACCAGAGCGCCGAGAGCTCTTTTCCTTTTTTGCTTTGCGGAAGCCACGGCCCCACATAGATGCCATGAGCATGAGCGTTGGTATTGCCCGCCCCGAGCTCATCGCACCAGGCGACGCCATAATCCTTACGCTCGATCCCGAATCGCTTCTCGATCGCACGGAAAAATCGTCTGATATACACGTTCAATTGCCGCATGAGATCAGGACCGACTTTGCCAGTGTTGCGAAGGGTGAAGTCGATTTTCGCGCACACTTTTTGAGGTTTGATGCCCCGCGGTGGAGGCCAGTGCGGAAGGGTTTTATTCTCGATCGCCTGATTACACTCTTTGCAGTCTTCGACTCCGCACAAAAACAACCGCGTAGATGCGAACAGGATCTTAGGGGCTTGTTTTGCAAAGAGCCGGCGAGCGGCCCGCGGCCCACAGTCCGGACAATAACGATTCCCACACTCGTAACCGACAAAGAAAGCGTGACCGGTTTTACATTTCACTTCCCCGCCCAGGATCCCGCACGCAACCTGCCTTTGGGCTTTTTTATCTAGACCGCCTTCATACATGGTCTTCGCTTGCTCTAGCGTGGCCGCTGTTGCGCGATTGGCGATCGGGGTAAGGAACCATTCGCCATCTTTGGCGATCAGAGCGGGCACCGCATGATGGGATCGATTATTTTTAGGTTTCGGTCGCTTGATCCCCTCTTCGAGCCGATGGAAACGATGAGAGAGCGATTCATTTTCCCACGTCACCATCTCTAAAACTTCGGCGGAGAGTTTTTCACCAGGTAAAGCGGCGAGCGGGACTCCATCCAAGAGAGGAGTGTGAAACGATCCCCACTTTTTTTCGAGCTCTGCCCTCCGGCTTTTTTTCCAGCGTCCGACGAATGCCGGATCTTTCCACTGAGCGTCGCCGCGGGGGAACGCGATCGCCGCGCTCAAGCCCTCACCCGATCTTTCTCGCGAGCGACAACCTGCTTCGCCTTCAGCCAATTGTGCGCGCCCTGGTGAGCCCCTTCGTAACCGGATCCGAACGATCGATAGAGACGATCGCGCAACACCCGCGGCAGAGAGTAAAAGCAGGTTCCACAAAAACCGTGCCTGGTGCCCTTCGGACCATCACACGCGGGACACTTGCGCCCCATGAAAACCGCATAGATCTCGGAAAAGGCTAGCCCGTCCTGCCTCTCATCCGGCGGATCGACCAGGGTGACTCCGCCCGCGTGACGATCAAAAAGCTCCGATCGCTTCGGTTTGGATGGAGGAATCTCAGAAAACAACTGCTGCTGTTCTTGCATCGCGATCTCCTCTCTGAAACACAGTTATTCGGAAGAACAAGTAAAACGCCGGCATAACCGCCGGCGCAAACCGGCGTGGCTTCAGGCGGTGGAGATCTCGCCGGAATCGCTGGTGCTTTACGCTTGTGGGGCTCTGCCCCACGCCCCGGATGAGCTTCTACCTCCTTACCGCATGGGGGAAAAGGCGATCGACTTTGAGATCGAGATTCAGAAACGGCCGTTTTGCGGCCGCCGATTGCTAGCCCTGCTAACGTTGCTAGCGATAATGCCGGCAACTCCGGATCCCGAGAGCACAAGCGCGAGTTTTGCCCTACAATCGATTTCCGAGGTGAGATCTGATGAAAAAGAAAAAGAAACGGTCGATCGATCAAAGTAGGGCAAAGAAGGAAAGACCAGAGATCTATGTGAAGATTTGCGGTGCATACAGGCGAGCATTCGCAAGAGCAAGTATCCGCGTAAAAGCTGGTCAATATAACTACCTGGTCTGGAGAGATGGCGAGAGGATCAGGAATCTCTATCTGGGAAGGAAAGCAAAACCTTAGCCTACAGGCGATCGAGATCGAGGAGCTCGCCGGCACCGGCGCCTGGTCGAAGGAGCTCGCCGGCACCGGCGCCTGGTCGAGATCCGGATCCTCGATCGTAGGGTAAGAAATGAAGGGTAGAGCGAGCCGGTCTATGCGTCTAAGTCGGAAGTCGTCAAGCTCATCAGGAAAGACGTTGCTTCCGTTGCTGTTAGGCCGGCCCGCCCGTCGTGGGGGAAAAATTGTTGAAAGAGTGCTTGTATTCGGTCCCGATTTATGATCTGCTTTTGATTGTTGCACGGGTTCCTCCGTGCCTTTCCGCGGGGTTGGAGATAAAGGCTCTGAAACCCGCAAAAACCCCGCCCTAATAAAGCGGGGTTTTTCTATTGGCTCAAGCTTTTGCGAGAACCATGTACCAGACCACGATATCGAGTGTTCCATTCCCGCCGCCAGTGAGCGCCGCGCTCATCTGGAAACCGAGAGGCAAATTGTCTATAGAACTTTCCGTCATCGCGCCCGTTGGCCCTGTGGTGGTGTAGTTCGAGCCAACCGGCACAAACGTGGTGTTAGAGGCGCCGAAAGCTGTCGTGACTTCCTCAACCGTTGAATCGAGAAACCCCGCTCCATCGATCTCTGCCCAATCTGTCGAGCCCGCCGCCGGCCCACAACCGATTCCGCCGAATTGACCGGCGGAAGACGTATAGGCCGCGCTCCCTGCTTTGAAAATGAAAAGTGCGTAGATCGGAGAGATGAAAAAACCGGCACCAGGCGCGGGCACGATCGTAATTCTGGCAGTCGAAAGCAGATCCGCGGAAGGGACAGTGATTCGCGCCGTTTGGATCGCACTCACCCAGGACGTGCCCGTACCTGTCGAGCTCAGAGTTTGACCGGCGGTCCCATGCGATGAGCTCGCATCTGTGTAAGTGCTGGAATTGATAACGCCTGCTGTGGTGGTGAGAGGAGCTCCGAACGTCGCTCCGCTGCTCAGAAAGTTGTAAGCCACAGATCCGCCGCTTAAAAGCAACTGGATGAAGTTTCCTATAAAAAGCTCAGATCCGCCGGATGAAGTCTCCGCGATATCGTTGTTGATCTCGATCAGATCGCCCGCCCCGTCGCCGAGCTTCAGATCATTCACCGCGGAATAGTCAGTTTTCACCGCTACAACCGCACCAGAGCGACCGAAAACGCTGGTCACGCCGGCGGAGGGGGAGAGCGGGAAAATAACTTGCGCCGTCGCCGCATTCCAGCACTCAATCTGATGGTTCACTCCGCTCGAATCGACCGCGGTTTGCAAGGTGTTGGCCGGTATCACGTCGCATTCATGCTGCGCGACGGCAAACGGCACGAGGATTGTGCCCGCCAGAGCGATTAGGAAGCCCGTTTTAAGCGTTGGTTTCATTGACTAGCCCTTTCCATCAAAAAAGCCGAACTGACTCCAGAAAGCCCGACACTGCGAACAATCCCCAATTCCAGTTAGTAAGGGCTTCCCAAACGCCTTCAGTGACGCGGGCTCGATCCGACCAGGATGCAAAGCGCCATCCCACGCATCAAGCCCGATCACACAATACTTCAGGAGCAAGAGAAGCCCCACTCCGAGGAGCACGCTTTTAGGATCGATCTTCACCCTTAGCTGCTAATCGGTCGCGTCGCGCCGCCCGGTACGAAAGCCGCGGGATTCGGGTTACCTGGTTGCGTCGCCAGTGTCGCCGGCGGTTGCAGCGTATAACCGTAGGTGATCGCGATGTCACTCGCGAGTCCTAAAAGCTGTTCCGACATCGCCGCTTTGCTGGCAGGGTTTTTGATCGCCTGATTCAACACCCCAAGGATCATCGTGATCGCGAAACTTTCTATCGGGTTCATTTTTTACCTTTCTCTCCCACTTGAGAGCGCGATCCGCGCCCTCGATTCCCACTTGAGAGCGCGATCCGCGCCCTCGATTCCCACTTTTTAGAACTGAGCCGCGGTGTAATTGACCTCGAACGTCATCACAGCGGAATTGTTCGTGATGCACATACCCGTACCGGCGAGATCGAATCCGGTCGCAGTGTAGCGACCGACCAGGGGCGCTCCCACAAAGGCAAAGATGGCCTCTGCAAAGGTGGTTTCACCAGCATTCGGCCCTAAAGCCATCTGCCAATTCACATAAGGCAATCCCCCACCGCCGCCGCTGCAAGTCGCGCCCGTTCCATTCTGTACAACAATCGTGTTGCGCTCCGCATCAGGGGCTTGATCGCTGCCAAAGCTAAGATTGCAGAGATAAGGGGCTTGACCAGTGACCGGCGCGAGGATCTGAATGGTTTGCGCCGGCGCGAGCTCGATATGCGCGGAGATCGGACAAGCGACCGGACCCGCGGTTATATTTCCGCAACCGCCGCCGCCCTGTTCTTCAACCATCGTGATCGTGCCCGTTCCCGCGTCGCCGGATCCGATCGTGAGAACAATTGCAACTCGCGCTTGACCGGAAACCTGAGCGTAGTAGTTGAGACTTGCGCCGGCGGCGAGCCCTAGAAGCGCATTCCCATTGAGCGGGATCCCCGCAGTTGGTCCGAGCAGCGTCCACTTTCCTTGATTGCCCTGGTACGCTTTCACGCTCTGATCCGAGGTTCCGAAAAACTGCAAGCCATAGCCCACAGTCGAGCTCGAAGTGTTCGAGATGTTGAGGCAAACCCCTTCGCTAGTCCAGGTTGGAGTAAAAATATAATTGTTGCCGATGTTCCCGCTACCAGTGGCCCACACCGCATTTCTGACCACATCGCGGATCGGTCCAAGGGCTGTGATCTGAACGTCAGAATTTACCTGAGCCGCGATCCCCGCCGGCATCAGGAGCGAAGAAACCACCGCAATTAAAAACTGTCTTAGTCTTCTTCTGGAATGCACAGATCTCCTCCCGCTTCATAAAGTGACGGCGCTAGACCAGGAACGATGATCACCGCCGCGCATCCGTTGGCCGGATCCGAACCCGAAACCCAGAGCTCGCCCTTCCACCAGATCTGAAAAGGAACGTTGGAATTCGTGTTGTTAAGCTGGATCCCGTCTTGAATGCCGTAGGCGAGCGAGTTGCGCCCCGCTTCGTCTTTGCTGGTGCCGATTATCAGCGTATTCGGCCCCAGAACTTGAATGATGATCTTGAACCACTGCTTCAGCACCAGAGCCCGCGACGGCCCGCCTGTTTGAATCGATGGAGCAGTGACAATCATTTTTAGAACTCGCTTTCAATCGCGCCGCAAAATGTAGATGAGCAGAAACACATGCGCCGCCACTTCAAATACTGCCAAGCTAATAGCCAGTTTTCGATTCATGGCGACGCACGCGAGCCGCTAGGAAAAATGTTCCGTCTGTTCGACCGCGCCCGCCGCGTCAGTGACGGTAACCGTGATCATCGATCCTTTGATCTCACCGACGTATGAAACCGTGACCGATCCATCAGCGTTATCGGTTTCGTTGAACTTGGTGCCCGCGGGGTGTCCATCGAATTCGTAGCCGTAAGGCTTCGTTCCGCCGCGCACAATGCAAATCTCACCCGGCGCGGCTGAATCCTTCACCTGCAACACAGAGGAAACTTTTTGGGCGATCTCGCGAGTGTTCGCCGCCGTCGCCGCCGGCGGATCCGCACTCGGAATCTGTCGAGTGGATCCCTTTTTTTCTTTCTTGCACATGGGGCAATCAGGGTGACCAGCGATGCCCGATTCGCTTTTGGGGTGAGATTTATCAGAGCCAGGCTTTTTATGGTCTGTCTCCGTTTGGAAAAGCACATCGTGACGCGGACATCGAAAATCAGCCATCGCAAAAATTCCTTTCACCTTAGAGTTACAGAACTACGCACAATCGTTGTAGCAACCGGCTTCGGTGCTGGTGTTACGGATTCGATTACGTGTTGAGCTACTGATGCAGGAACCGACGAAGGGGGAGTCCAGATCAGGTTATAAGCCGGTCGCGAGAAATTTCCGTACGCCGAATCATCCGGAGGGTAAACCTCTGGAACATAAGACTGGTAAGGTCCAAGACTGCCGAGCGGAGTACCCGGCGGTGCTGCCGGTTGCCTGCTTCCCTGCCCTTTGATCGCTTGCAGAGCTCCCGACGCGCCGAACTGAGAGCAACCGTAGATCGCGCAGTAAAGATCATTCCAATAAATGCAGCAACTCACCGTACAAGCTTTGTTGCAGGGCACCTGCCCCGCCGAGGCTGCGCCCGCGGATCCACTCCAGGCTGTGCCCGGCTTTCCGACCAGGGCATAAAGCGAGTTGTAGCAGTACTGAAGAACCTGCACCAGAGCTTGCTCCGCCTGAGCCTGCGTGATCTCTCCCCCTCGATAAGCTGAATTGATCGCCTGAATATCGGCATCGAAGGCCGGCACTACCAGATCCGCCGCGGTATTTTCCGTCTTTGCTCCCTGCAAACGTGCGCTGTGTTGCGTTATCTGAGTGATAATCGCACTTACGCCGGCGGTGACCGCTCCCGCAATATTTCCCGAGGCCGCATCCTGAGCTACAGTTTCAGCCGCGGAAATTCCTTGCTCCGCTCCAATCGTGGTCGCATTCGCATTGAGTTGCGTTTCCGTTCCCACGCTGGAGACCGCCGCCGGCGACGGAGGGGCTTGCGCTCTCGAAAGAGAAGCGACCGCCGCGGTGAGTTGCGCCGTCTGAGCGTTACCGGCTTGTTGCTCTTTGTAATAAAGCAGCGCACCGATTGCGATCACGATCCCGCCCAGGATGACAACCGGCATCTAGTGGACCCCTTCCCTGCTGAGAGTTGCGGGACACTTTTTGATCGGCTGATCTGCCTCTTCCGGTACGCCGGCGATCGAAGAATCCGTAGTCGCCGCGGTGCTCATGTAAGCCGGCGAGTTTGCGCCCGCCCACGAACCGTCGCCGCAACCGGAGTTACATCCCCCGCCGCATGAGGAGCGATTCTTTTTCTGCCACTGCGTCAGGATCGCAATCGCCGCGATCGCTGAGGCCACAATTAAAAATCCCCTCACTGTGCGCCCCTTTCCTAGTCTGTCTCTCCGTCGAAATAAGAACTTGAGCCCGATGAAACCGGCAAAAGATCGGAAGTGTCGTAATCGTCGCTGCTGTCATCCGTGGGACCGAAAGCCGCCGTGAAATCTGTGACCGCGGTTTGCGCCTCTGTCACTGTGCCGGCGAGATTCGAGGCCGTGGTTCCAATCGCGGAATAGATCGGCACACCTGGTACGCTGGTGCCCACTCGCGATATCGTGCCCGGTTGCGTCCCCGCCGCGGCGAACAGTTTGTTGTTCTTGAAGAGATCGTAAACCGCGTAACCGCCGATTCCGACCACTAGCAAGATCGCGAAAGTTTTCATCGATCACCCCTCAGTCAAAAGAAAAAAGACTATTCAGGCCGTCTTCATCATTCTGATTTTCATCCGGCCCGGTTGGATTTCCCATGCTGTTAGCGCCCTGGTTATAAGCCGCTTCGGTTTGCGCCCGCGTACCTGGTGAAGCCCCGACATCGGAATCAGGATCGAGCGTAAGTAAGCCGCTCTGCTGATCTGCCGAGCTCGCCGGCAAAGATAGTCCTGTCGCAACTCCCGCGGTGGAATCGAGCGGCGAGTATCCGAGTTGAGCGTTCACCCCCGCCGGCAAGTTGGGATTATTTGGCAAACTTCCCACCGCACCAGGAAGCCGCCCGTTTTTTTGCTCATACTGATGAAGCAAATAAGCCGAGAGCCCGCCGCCGAGCAAGAGAAGCCATCCCGAAAGTCTAAACATCTTCTTCGCTCCCTTCGCCGGAATCGTCCACCTGGTCAAGCGTTGCGGTGGACGCGCTCGCGAGTGTCAGATCTCCGCTACTATCGATCGCCGCCGGCGGTGCAACCGCCGCGCTCTGATCTGGAGTTGCCGCCGCGCCCGCCGGTTTCCCAATCTGCCCGATGGGAGTATCAACCGAAACGCCGAGCACACTCGCAACATTGGAAGCCCAATCCGCCTGAGCACCAGGGGGAGAATCGGTTGTGTAGAACTGAGATATTTGCGCGATGGTCGAATCGGAGGTTGCATTCGCAGACTCGCCAGTGAGCCACAGATTCACCTGAGCATCTAAGGCCGCGTAACCATCGGCATCCGTGGCATAGACAACAAAATCATCGCTCTTTCCAGTGGCTTTGCCGATCGTGTCGATGGTCAGATCCCCCGGATTATGATTCCGGCTTGGCGCTGTCCCGTTTTGCAGATTGTTGCCGCTCGCATCGTAACCGCCCTCTGCAACTCCGATCGCAAGACTGAAGGAATGAGCGACGCCGCCGGCGGTGGTTTTCAAGAGAACGAAACCAACCGCGATCAGAGCGCCGATTGCTAACAGGACGGTAGCACTCACTTTTATTTTTCCTCCAGCACATCGCGCAACGTGGGAATCAGAAATTCACGCACCGCCGGAAGAAAGAAGACGATCAGGAAGTAAGCCGCGGCGAGATACATAAAGATTTTTTCGTCGCTCGCGCTGGCAAGAAAGGTGCCCCGCCCTTCGACCTTTTTAAGTCGGCGATCGAGCGCGTCATATTTCTTGGTCATCATGTCGTGTTCGTCTTCGATCGCGATTTGCAAAGTATCAAAGGCCTCGCCGCGCTCGATCAGGCCTTTATTCTTGGCAAAGATCGCCTCTGCCGCGTCTTCGAGAGATTCCGTCGCCGGAAACTCTTCGAGGTTGCTAATTACCGTCGCTCGATCCGCCATCTGATGAACCTCCACCCCCGAACAAACTGGAAAGCCAATTCGTCGCCGAAGTGATCGGCGAGATCACGCTTTGAACGTCGCTCGCCGCGCCGCCCAGGAGTGAATCCGCCTGGTTAAGTTGATTGTTGAGGATGTGCAACGCATAGAACAAAACCGCCGCGGTAACGCCCAGGCCGGCGACCAGAGGCCAATTTATGTTTGCGTTAACGCTGGTATCGACCGCCATTTGCTGCCCTCATCGTGTATAGCTTTTTGTTTCCCGCGCGGCCCGCCGGCGAGCTCGCCAGGCCTGCGGATATCAGCCGGCACAACCGCATAAACACTGAGCATTTCTTTCTATAGCTGAAAGCGATGCTCAGGCCATCAAACGCTTATGGAGCACGAAAAAGTAGAGCGCCGCGGCGACGGAGAGATCGGCAAGCCCCGCCATCGTGTTCGATCCGGTTGTGCCGGCGCTAGAGCTCAGAAGCGATCCCGCATCCGGCAAACCATCAAGAGCAGAGACGGTGCCCGATGGAAGAAATTCGTTTACGCCCGTCACCAGAAAGTAGAGAGTTGCGAGCAAAGCGGCCCAGTGAATTGCCTTCATGTTAGTTCGATCCTCCAGATGGAATCAAAACGATCACCAGAATCAGAACTGCGACCACCGCGGCCACCGTGAAAGGTGTAGTGATCCGCGTTGAAGCGTGAAAAATCGATTGAGGCCGAGGCCCGCAAGGTCTGCGGAGAGGAGCGAGCGCGAGAGCGCCGCCGCTGACATCAGCGAGCAACGTTTCGGTGGAATCCGCGCCCCACTGCCCTACAGAGGCCGCGTAATCCATCAGATCGCCCGCTCCGCCATCCGTCAGATCGTCGCCCTGAGAGGAGAGATCAGGATCGACCGACTGCAAAGCGATATCGTTAGGATCACGCATTTATTAACTCTCCAAACGGTTGACCAGCATCACACCGAGGATGCAGCCAAGAATGAAAAATAAAATCATGTTCGCAGATAAGCTGATGCCCGTCTGGGAAGTTTGCACCAGGGGCGCGGATCCGCGATTCGTCACACCGTCACGCCGCGGGGAATGAAAAGTCGAAGCCAGCACCGCGCCGTGAGATTGTCCTGAGCGCACCAGGCCGCGGATCTGATCGGTTGCCGCGGGATCCCTTCGCACACTCATAATCTGCTGGCCGGCGCTTCCACTGCCCGCGGGATTTTCCGCCGTCCCGTTTTCCGTCGTACCGGCGACCATTGCCGTGTCGCTCTGGCCGGTAAGATTGATAACCTGAGCATCGTCCAGGTCATCATAAGTCGCCGCATCCCCATGAGCGCCGCCGAGCTCCGCAGAACTCCCGATGTCATTCGCGGAAGTATCCGGATCGTTGAACTCATCGAACTCGCCGGAAAAAGCTTCCGCGGTATCGGAGAGTGCATCAAAACGTTCCATAATTTTCTAAGCTCGAAAGTACCAAAACAAAAGCGCCCCGCCGATCGCGAGATCGATCCCGCCCTCGATCTCATTTGCATTCGCAGATTGCGAAGATCCCGTAATCGTGGAATCAAAGAGACTCGCGACGGATGGAAGCGCCGCCACAGATGCAAGACTGGTGCTGCCAGTGGTCACCCAAAGCAGTTCACCGGCACCGATGCCGATCTCGTACAGCGCCGCGATCAGGATTGCATATTTCATTTTTACTTTTTTCTTCCGCGTTCCCGGTTGACGTGTAACCCGTTCGCTACACGTCAACCGTTCACGCATTCTATCGTTCGTTGGACGATTGAATTTCTAGCTTGTCGCGACCGCCGCGGTGGATGACGATTTATTCAGGCCACTGCGACCAAACAGAAGCTCCTGCGTGACCTCTGCGATCTGATTCGATGCTGAGGCCGTGTCGCCATTGAGTTGTAGTTTGCGAGCCGCTGTGTACTTGGACGAAGGCAAACAGGCTTTCGCATTGCCCGGTCCAAAGCCGCGATTCAACATAAAATCGATCACCTTGTAACCGATCTGAGGAATGCGGTTGTAGGCCCGCGCCTGGTAATCCTGCAAACACAGATCTCGATTCGCGCCCTGGAAGCGCAACCCGCGGGAATCGAGAGAGAAGAAAGTGTTGGTGACGATGGAATCGGACAAGGATCCAAACGTCGTCACGCCGGCGGTTGTGCTCGCGAGTTGCGTGCCCGTCTTGAGCAGAATTCGCGTGGTGTCCTTACCGACGATCAGATCGGCGAGATCCGAGCCCGCCGCGCCGCCGGCTTGTACAACGTTAGTCGGTTGCTGAAAAATGCTGGTGCGGAAAGTAATCGCCGGTCGAATGTTCGGCGCGAGATCCTTACCGACCAGAGGCCGCTCGCTCAGGATGTCGCAAGTTCCATTCCCGGTCGCAGATCCATAAGCCGTCACCGCCCCGCCATTCGCCAAGCTCGCGAGCGTGACTCCTAGCGCCGTGGGATCTGCAAAAGCGACCGTGATAAATAAGTTTCCAGGCCAGTCAGGACCGTGCAAAGCGTAGAAGCTTTGATCCGCGGGATTGATCCCAAGCGGGAACAATGGGATCGGGATGATGAACTCGAAATCATTCGTCGCATTCGCAGATCCGGAAAGCGCACCGCTGACAACCGGCGTCGCTCCGTTGATCGAGACGCGGTACGTGGGAGAGTAGACAGAATAGAACATCGCGGCCCACTCCGCCGCACTTTCGCCGCGCATCAGGATCGGCACCAGAGCGCCGTAGCGAGCGTGTTGACCGTTGAGCATAACTTGCTGGATCAGAGAGAACAAAGCCGCGCCGGAATTGCCGCCGAGCAGTGGAGGCCCGCTGCGGAAGGTGACGGGCGAAGCTCCAACCGTGATGCGTCCTTTCACATGCAACTGATACCAGGTTACTTTCCGATCTGTCTTGAGCGAAGTGGGAGTGACCGGCGAAGTGGTGTTGATGAAGGGAAGTGTTTGCTCGAATTCCGGACCCTGATCCCTGGTAATGTGAGCGATGAAGCGACGCTTGGAAGCCGCCGCGGTTGCCGCCTGGTTAGCCGCGCCAGATGCGGGAGAAACTGAAGTGGTGACCGCTGCCGTGCTCATATTTTGTAAACCTCTCCATCAGGATTTTTCAAAAGGTGACCCGGAAAACTTTTCAGTTCGCCGGCGTCCCTGGTTTCTGAATTCGTGGAGAGAGATAGGAATAGAGCGTGAAGCCCGCCACAATTCCGACCGCCATCCACAGCATAATCAAGCCGAGATCTTCAACGTCATCCATCAGATTGTGACCCCCTGAGCCCTCGCCGGAATGATCCCCGGAAAGAGCGAAGCGACAAGCAGAGCCAGCACGGTTGCACCTAAACCGAGAGCCGCCCAAGCCGCCGCGCCTTGCAACGTTTGTGGATCGAGATCCATAAGCCCTCACTTCATCGGAAAATAAAACAAAAACTCAAAGCTAATCGCGACCGGAGAACAATCGCTTTTTCTTTTTGTTCTTGGGATCAGCCGGCGGTGTCACTTTCGCACCGTAGTCAGTCACCAAATAGTTGAGACGGGCGCGAGCTTTCGCCTCGCGTTGAACTTCGTCCTCGTCTTCCTTGTCGAGCGGTTTATCGGGCGTCCAATCATCCGGCATATTCTTCTAAGCTCCAGAGAACCGAGCGACCGTTTCGACCTCCGACCGCCGGCGTGTAAGTTTGATCTGTATTTAGCACCAGAGTGTACCACCAGGTGTCAACCATCACAATTGATCGACTTGCTACGTCCCACACCAGGAATTCATGGTCACCGAGTTTTGAAACGAGCTCCGCCACATCCGGCGAGCATCTTTCGGCGATCGCGTCCAGATCTCTTGGCTCAGTGTGCGAGAACAAAACGAAAACATCGGTCGCCGCCGTCACCCGCCGCGGACACTCGCTCAAGCGTTGCCCGGTGTACAAAATATTGATCGAGCGATGCCGGCCCGTTCGGATGATTCGATCGAATCGCGCCGGCACATAGTTAGGCTGTGAGAGCATCGGCAACTCTTCAACTACCAGAGTCAGGTTCCCCACTTCCCAGACTGCCGTACAGATGGTTTGAAAATCGCTTTCGAGAAAATCGCTTTCGGGAATGTAAGAGCCGATGAACTCGCCGCCCTGCGGACCATGCTCAAAAATATAAAGCTCCGCCTCTGTGAGCTCGCGAAACTGATCGGGGATCCAAGAATGTTCGCCCATCGTATCGAAGCAAAATTGTCGGTAGC
>Ga0307478_10001870_pt1 | contig 17485 bp, 17 predicted proteins | sample atmos_gasesECM4C_2_FD_203713 | JGI IMG/M metagenome (GOLD analysis project Ga0307478, IMG submission 203713) | Hardwood forest soil microbial communities from Morgan-Monroe State Forest, Indiana, United States - atmos_gasesECM4C_05 | ecosystem: Environmental > Terrestrial > Soil > Temperate... | reverse complement strand
TATAGCGTCAAATCGATACAAACTCTCTTCTCTGCAAGGATTGCATTAAATAGATTTCTGAAATGTGGGAGAAATCAGGCGGAGGCGTTCGATCACCGGGGGGATCGTTTCGAGCGCGAAGTCGATTTCGTCTTCCGTCGTTTGGTGGCCGAGGCTCAGGCGCAGGGTGGCGCGCGCATCCTCGGGGGCCAGACCAAGCGCGAGCAGCACATGCGATGGCTCGACGGCTCCCGACGAACATGCCGCGCCGGTGGAACATGCGATGCCTTTGAGGTCCAGCGCGATCACCATGGATTCGCCTTCGATGAAGGGAAAAGTTATGTTGGCGGTGTTGGGCACTCGCGGAGCGCGCACGGCGTTGACCCATGCGTGCGGAACGCGATCGAGGAGGCCTCGCTCCAGGCGGTCTCTCAGCGCGCGAATTCGTCGACTCTCTTCCTTCATTCCCGCAAGCGCGAGTTCCGCGGCTTTGCCCATTCCGGCGATGGCGGCAACGTCTTCGGTTCCCGGGCGGCGGTCCCGCTCCGAGTGTCCGCCGTAGATCAGCGGGGCAATCTGAGTTCCCTTTCGGATGTAGAGAGCGCCCGCTCCCTTCGGTCCGCAAAACTTGTGCGCGGAAATCGAGAGCAGGTCCACTCCGAGTTTTTCCACGTCGACGGGAATTTTCCCGGCGGCCTGCACGGCGTCGGTATGAAAGACGATTCCCTTTTCGTCTGCAATCTTGGCGATTTCTTCGATGGGCTCAATCGTTCCAGTTTCATTGTTCGCCAGCATGATTGTGATCAGAACGGTATCCCGGCGAATCGCGCGCCGGACATCTTCGGGATTCACGAGGCCATCGCGGTCCACCGGGAGGATCGTAGTGTCCACTCCCTGCTTGGCAAGGGCCTTGCACGGATCGAGCGCGGCGACGTGTTCGATCGCGGACGTAATCACGTGCTTCGTTTTTCCGGGGGCGGCCGCCACAGCGCCGAGAATCGCTTGGTTATTCGACTCCGTGCCCCCGCTCGTGAACATGATGTCGGCAGCGCGCGCGCCGACGAGCGCCGCAACCTGCTCGCGCGCCTGCTCCACCCCTTCTCGCGCGTTCTGCCCGAATGCGTGGATCGAGCTGGCGTTGCCGTATTCTCCGGTGAGGTACGGCAGGATGGCCGACAGAACTTCGGGCCGGATTGGAGTCGTCGCGTTGTGGTCGAGGTAAATCCGCTTCATGGGAAGCTTTCCCAGTGGCCAAAATTCAATGGCCGGGAAACCCTGAATGCAGAATATCGTTCGAAAACGAGGGGGTCAAGCAGCACCAGTAGCACAGGCTTCAGCCTGTGGGAGTCGGTTGGTCCTTGCAGGGATTATTGGAACCCCACGGGCTAAAGCCTGTGCTACTTAGCCACTCGGACACTTCACCTCCACACGAAGGGCCTAATCGGCTGGAATTGGATTAACATACGGAGCGCACGTCCCGCGTTTCGCCGGCGGCGTTTGAAACGGAGACTTTCCTTGGCCGACCCCATCGTCACGCTTACCACGGATTTTGGCACCAGCGATCACCTTGTCGGGGCAATGAAGGGCGTCATTCTGAACATCAATCCCGCCGCGCGTATCGTGGACATCAATCACAGCGTGGTTCCTTTCGACATTCTTGACGGCGCGCTCTCGATCGCGAGCGCTTACAAATATTTCCCGTCGCGCACGATTCACGTCATCATCGTGGACCCTGGTGTGGGTACGGATCGCCGCCCAATCCTCGTGAGCGGGGAGAAACAGTTTTTCGTGGCGCCCGACAACGGCGTCCTCTCGATGATCTACGAGCGCGAAGCCTGCACCGTGCGGCACATTACCGCGGAGCATTATTTTCTGAATCCGGTAAGCCCCACGTTTCATGGCCGCGACATTTTCGCGCCTACCGCTGGATGGCTCTCGAAGGCTTTTCAGACGGAGGCCTTTGGCGAGATCGTGACCGATTTCGTGCGCTTCACCCTGCCGAAAGCCAAGGCGAACGGGAAGTCCGTCAAAGGCGTGGTCTTGCGCGTCGACGCTTTCGGGAATTTGATGACGAATCTCACGGCGGAGGATATTCCCATCGGCGCGCTGGACGGCGGCCCAATCAATCTTGCAGTGAACGGCAAGCAGGTTCCCAACTTCGCTCGAACATTTGCATCGGGCAATCCAGGAGAGCCAATCGCCGTGCTTGGTTCAGCCGGTTACGTGGAAATTGCCGTGAATCGCGGCAATGCCGCGCGCACGCTCGGAGTGAATCGCGGCGCGGAAGTAACCCTCGACCTTAGCTAACCAGAATTTCTCTCGAACATCCCCCTTATTTGATTCGCTCAGGAGATGATTACGACCTGATGTGGAAATCGACCACATTCAGATTGTATCTGGAGGAATTTTCACCGCTGCACATCCATCGTCGTGAGGAATGCGCGCGTGCGGGGATCGAGCCAGTCGCGCAGCGCGTCTCCCAGTAAATTGAACGCGAGGACCGCGGCCATAATTCCGAGCGCGGGGAATACAACCAGGTGTGGCGCATCGAACAAATGATTGCGTGCATCGTTGAGCATCGCGCCCCAACTGGGCGTGGGCGCGACAACGCCCAGCCCTAAAAAGCTCAGCGTGGATTCCGCTAGAATCGCCCCCGCCATTCCGATCGTCGCCTGGATCAAAACCGGCTGCAGCGTATTTGGCAGCAGGTGCCGCAACAAAATGCGCGCATGAGATGCGCCCAGCGACCGGGCCGCAAGGATGAATTCCATTTCGCGCACTTTCATGACCTGGGCACGCGCCAGGCGGGCATATCCCGCCCATCCGGTGATGACGAGCGCGAGAATAACCTTATCCAATCCGGGACCCAGAAACGCGGCAAACGCGATGGCCAGAAGGATTCCGGGAAAAGATAGAAAAGAATTGATCAACACAATGTTGATAAAACGGTCGAAGGCGCCGCCGAAATATCCAGAGAGGGAGCCGAGCGCCAGCCCCACAATTCCCGCTCCGAGCACGACGGACACGCCCACGAGGAGCGAAACCCTCGCGCCATACAACGTGCGTGACAAAACATCGCGGCCCAGTTCGTCGGTTCCCATCCAGTGATGCGCGCTTGGCGAAAGCAAGCGGTCCGGCAAGCTTTGCTCGGAGGGATTGGCTGGAGAAATCCACGGAGCTAGGACGGCGAGCAGGATGAGAAGCACAGTGACGGCAAGGCCCCACCGGCCGAGTCCGCTGGTGCGTAGAAACTGGCGAAGTGGAGAATCGTTTCGCATTGTTTAAGCGGGACAGCAACTCTTGGCTGTCCGATGCCGCTTTTAACGGCGAGAATCCTGAAAACCCAGGCAGCGAAGAGTGGCTGTCCTACTGCAGCCTCACTCTCGGATCCACCATCGCATACACCAAATCCGTGAGCAGATTTACGCCGACGTATGACAGAGCGATGATCAGGATGCAGCCTTGCAAGAGCGGATAATCGCGCGCCGAAATGGCTTGCACGGCAAGGCGCCCGATTCCCGGCCAGGCAAAGATTGTCTCCGTGACGATCGTCCCCGCGAGCAGCGATCCGAATTGCAATCCAACAATCGTGATGATTGGAATCAGCGCATTGGGAAACGCGTGCCGGAACAGCACCGCCGTTTCCGTGATCCCCTTCGCGCGCGCCGTGCGTACGTAGTCGCTTGAAAGTTCTTCGATCATCGATCCGCGCACCATGCGCGTCAAAATGGCGGCGAGCGCCGCGCCAAGAGTGGCGGCGGGCAAAATCAAGTGGCTGATTCCCCCGCGCCCAGACACAGGCAGCCATCCGATTTCTATCGAAAAAACCAGAATCAAAATTGGACCGAGCGCGAAATTAGGAACGGACAGTCCCAGCAAAGTGAAGAAGGAAGTAGCGCGGTCTTCCCCGCTCCCCCTGTGCCGCGCGGAAAATACGCCTGCAGGAATGGCGATGGCAATGCACACGGCCAGCGCGGCGAGCGACAACTCGAGCGTTGCCGGAAACCGCGCCAGCACAATCGGGCGCACGGGCGCGGAAAAACGCAGCGAGCGGCCCCAATCGCCGCGCGCGAGGCCTTCGAGATATCTTACGTATTGCACGCCAAGTGGCTGATCCAGCCCGAGGGTGTGACGCAGTTGCGCAAGATCCTCAGCGCGCGCATCCTGACCAAGCATTTGCAACACGGGATCGCCCGGCACGATGTGGATTAAAAGAAAAACCATCGTGAGGATAAGCCACAGCGCGGGCAATGTGTAGAGAAGGCGCTGGAGGACGTGGCGGATCATTTGGGTTTGAGCACCTTCTCAGCAGCGGCTTTCCCTTCGGCCAATGGCGCGGCGCCGGCCCTTTCCACCGCCGCTTTCAGGCGTTGGATTTTTACGCGCGCAACTCTGCGGCGGTCCATTTCAACAACAGTGAAGCGCAGGCCATCAAAATCGAAACTCTCGCCGCCGCGCGGGATGAAGCCAAGCCGGGCCAGCACGAAGCCTCCCACGGTCGCATAGGAACGGTCTTCAGGCAGGACGATGTTGTATTGCGATTCGAGATCGCGCAATCCGAGCGAAGCGTCAAAAATCATCGCCACATCCGCACCCTGGCCGACGACCACTGGTTTTTCCACGACGTCGAATTCGTCGTGAATTTCGCCAACCAGCTGTTCCAAAATATCCTCGAGCGTAAGCAGTCCGAGAATCGTTCCGAATTCATCGACAACCATTGCCATCCAGCCATTGCTGGTTCGCAATTCGAGAAGCATTTCGTTTACCGGCTTGCTCTCCGGCACGATGGCAATTTCGTGCAATAAGCTGCGAACGTTGAACTCGGCCGCGCTCCACCCTTCTTCGGCGCGCCGCTCGCGGTCCAGCAGGACCCACACGATGTCCTTAATGTGAATGTAGCCAAGGACGTGTTCCCCCGCACCCTCGAACACGGGCAGCCGCGACCGCTGCGTAGTAACGAAGACGCGCATCACGTCATCCAGCGTGGCATCCGCCGTCACATAGTGCACATCGGGCCGCGGCACCATCAACTCCCGCACCTGCATTCGATCGAGCTCGATCGCGTTGAGGATGAATTTCTCTTCCTCCAATCCCACAAGGCCGCGTTCGCGCGATTGCTGAATCTGAATCTGCAATTCTTCGGCCGAGTGCACCTGCGTGTGGCTGGTGAGGCCTGAGAATCCGAGCCCCCTCAGGATCCAGCGGCTTGCCCCATCGAGGAGGCTGATGGCCGGGCGGAACACTTCGAGATACCACTGAAACGGCGGAGCAACCAGGAGAGCGACACGTTCCGCGCGTTGGAGACTCATGCTTTTTGGAACGAGTTCACCTAGCACAACGTGGAGCCCCGTCAAACACAGAAACGCCACGATGAGCGAAACACCGTGAATTAGAACAGCGGTATGCTTTCCAGGAAGATTTTCGAACACCGGACTCAAGGCTGAAGCAAGCGTGGACTCCCCCAGCGCGCCGAGCCCAAGGCTGGTGAGGGTAACTCCCACTTGAACGCCGGAGACCACCCGGTCCAGCTTGCCGATCAAGTCGAGGACGATCTTGGCCCCGAATCTCCCTTGATCCACCAGTTGCCGTACGCGCGAATGCCGCACGGCCACCAACGAAAACTCGACCGCCGCGAAAAATCCGTTCACGGCTACGAGAGCGAGCAATCCGAGGAGTCGCAGCCCAATCAAATCAATAAGGCCCTCCGCGGGTCATTCTAGCAGCCTCAGCACCTCGGCCCCAAGGACACTGGGACTCAAATTGCTTACTTCGCAGCGGGTACTGCAACTAAAGCCCACCCTACCCCAGCTCATTGCGTGCATTTTCTTGTACGCGCTCAATCTGAAGAATAGACTTGTTTGTTTTTGAAGGTGACTTATGCCGGAAGCACCGGAGGTTGAAGCTGTCGTCCGAACGTTGCGCCCGCTTGTGCAGGGGAAACAGATTCATCGTATTCGTGTGATCCACGAAGTTGCTGTACGACCTCAGTCTTCCGCGTTCCTGAATCGAAGGTTGGCGGGAGCGCATATTCTTGACGCCGGCCGCCGCGGAAAATATCTCCTGCTCATGCTCGATCGCGGATGCGTCGCGATTCACTTCAAATTTGATGGCCAACTTTTATGGTTTGACAAGGCCGCAGGTGCGCCCCCGCGAGGCGTTCACCTCGACTTCACCTTCGAGATGGAAGATGGAACCCTGGCTTTCGTCGACCAACGGCATCTCGGGCACGTGCAGTGGCTCTGCAAACCCGATGATTCCCCGGGCATCAAGGCACTTGGCGTAGATGCATTCTCAAAGCTCTTCACTCTCCCTCGACTTGTCGAAATCTGTCGCAGCCGGCCCCGTCCGCTGAAAATTCTGCTGGTGGACCAAACGCGCATCGCGGGGATTGGCAATATTTATGCCAGCGAATCCCTCTGGCTCGCGCGTCTCAGCCCCTGGAAGCGAAGCGATCTGCTCTCGCCTGCGGAATTCAAGAGGCTCCACAAAGCGGTTGTTTCGGTTCTCGCGCGTGCATTAGAATGTTGCCTTCATCCGCCACCTGATTTTCGGAACCCGCAGTGGTGGTTTAACGGCGTGGAGAAAATGCTTCGCGTGTATGACCGCGAAGTCAAATCATGCCGTCGCTGCGGATCGAAGATTCGGCGGGTGGAACAAGGCGGGCGATCGACTTACTTTTGCGCGAATTGCCAGCGGCAATAAACTATGACAACCGTAAATCCAGCATCGGCAAAAAAGGTAGAGGCCGGCAAGAAGCCCGACTTTGAATATTCACTCGCGCGTCTTGAAGAAATCGTCGGAAAGCTGGAGAGCGCGAATCTATCGCTCGATGAGGCGATGAAACTCTTTGAGGAAGGCGTGCAACTCTCACGCGAGTGCCAGAAATACCTCGAGCAGGCGGAAGGCAAGGTCGAAATTCTGCTGAAGAAGGCGGGCGGCGAGATGGCGGCGGAGGCCTTCGATCCCGAAGCCGAGGAAGGGCCCTGACCCGGCCCCGCCGCACGCGCTCACCAGAGCCGCCTTCCATCTGATGAACCTTCCCGCATTTTTCGAAGAAGACCGAGCCGCCGTGGACGCGGCCCTCGACCGGCTGATGCCCGGCGAGAACGCGCAGCCTCCCTCGATTCACCGCGCCATGCGCTACAGCGTGCAGGCTGGGGGCAAGCGCGTTCGGCCGATCCTGTGCCTTGAATCCGCGCGCATTTTTACTCCGGACGTCAACCCTATCCTGCCCATTGCCTGCGCGCTCGAATTTATTCACACCTATTCGCTCATTCATGACGATTTGCCCGCACTGGACAACGATGATTTGCGGCGTGGAAAGCCTACCTGCCACAAGAAATTTGGGGAAGCGACCGCAATTCTCGCCGGCGACGCGCTCTTGACCCTGGCATTCGAAACCCTCGCCAATGCCCCGATCGAACCGGCACGGAGCGTTGCCATTCTTTCTCATGTAGCCGCGTCTGCAGGCACCGTGAACGGCATGGTCGGCGGCCAGGTCGCGGACCTCGAAGCCGAGCGCCGCGCCATCGAGCCGGAGGACCTCGAGTACATCCACCGTTCGAAAACGGCGGCCTTGATTCGAGCGTCGGTTGCAGCCGGCGCGATTGGCGGCGGCGCGAACGATGAAGACGCCGCCCGCCTGAAACGATTTGGCGAAACGATCGGCTGGGCTTTTCAGGTCGTCGACGACATTCTCGACGTGGAAGAGTCTTCCGCGGCCCTTGGAAAAACAGCCGGTAAGGACGCGGCGCAACAGAAGGCGACGTATCCATCGCTCTTCGGCCTGGAAAAATCACGCGAGTTTGCGAAGGAACTGGAATTCCGCGCGATGGCTGAACTTGTTCCCTACGGCGCGCGCGCCGAGCGGCTGCGTGAACTCGCCGAGATGATCGTTCATCGAAGGGCGTAGGTTTTAGTAGAGCAGGATTTAGCCTGCTTAGGTTGGCCATTCCATACTCAAACCCTGACAGGCTGAAGGCTGTCCTACTGGGTCCCATGCCACCCAAGCTCAAATCCGCGAAAAAGAGGCTCGATGTGCTGGTCGTCGAGCGAGGCCTCGCCGAATCCCGTGAAAAAGCGCAGGCCATGATCCTTGCGGGAGAAGTTCGCGTGAACGGGGAGCGGAGCGAAAAAGCCGGGGCGCAAATCAACGAAGAAGCGCGAATCGAAGTCAGCGGCGCCTCGGCAAAATATGCAAGCCGGGGCGGATTCAAACTGGAAGGCGCGTTTAAGGATTTCGCCATCGACGTAACCGGAAAAATCTGCGTCGATATCGGCGCGTCCACCGGGGGCTTTACGGATTGCCTTCTGCAACATGGCGCGCGGAAGGTTTATGCGGTTGATGTAACGCCGCAGCAGATGGCTTGGCGCCTGCAGCAGGATGGGCGCGTAGTTCAAATCAAGGCGAATGCTCGAAATCTCCGGCCGGAACAAATTTCGGAGCCAGCCGCGCTCGTGACGATCGATGTATCTTTCATTTCCGTGGCCAAGGTGCTTCCCGCTGTGGTTGGGGCCGCCGGCTCGAATGCGGAGTTTCTGATCCTCGTTAAGCCAGAGTTTGAACTTGACCGCGGAGATGTCGGCAGCGGCGGCATTGTGCGCGACGCTTCGCTGCATGAGCGCGCGATCGAGCGCGTTCGCGAGGCTGCGCTTGCTGCGGAGTTGCGTATCGAAGGCGTCCGCCCAAGCCATTTGACAGGTGCGGAGGGAAACCAGGAGTACTTCTTGCATGCGAGAAAAATCTAGGGCTGGCACCTTGCCGGTATTTTTTTATTGCTGGGTAGGGCCGAGGAAAACCGCCGGCGAGACGCCGGCGCCACAAAGGCGGAAAAATCGAGGAATTGGAACCGCGCTGCAGATGCTAAAGTAGAGTTTGCTTTGAACGCGCTTCAACAAAAACCAAAATGATCAAGACCGTCGGAATTATTTCCCGCCCGCGCCGCGAGGACATCGCCCGCGTCGTACCTCCTCTCGTCAATTGGCTGCAGGGCCATGGCGCGGAGGTGACTTGCGACTCCGAGACGAGCGATTGTCTAGGAATGACCGCGGTACAGGCGCGCAAGCGCGAAGATCTCCCCTCCTGCACCGACTTGCTCATCGTACTGGGCGGCGACGGCACATTGCTTTCCGCAGCGCGCCTGGCGGCGGAGCGTAAGGTTCCCATCCTCGCGGTCAACCTGGGAGGACTTGGCTTCCTGTCGACGGTTTCCCAGGAAGAAATTTATTTGATCCTGGAGGAGATCTTTTCCGGCAAGCACCGAGTGAGTGAACGCGTCATGCTGGAAGCAGAAATTGTGCGCGGGGGGTCCGTCATCCGGCGGCAAATCGCGCTCAACGATGCGGTGCTCAACAAAGCCGCGCTCGCACGCATAATGGATTTGGAGTTGCGTGTCGATGGGGAATACGTCACCACATACAAAGCAGACGGCCTCATTCTCTCCACGCCCACGGGTTCAACCGCGTATTCACTTGCGGCCGGGGGACCGATCGTTTATCCCATCGTCGAAGGCTTCGTCGTGACCCCGATCTGCCCGCACACGCTGACGAACCGGCCAATCGTAATCCCTGACTCTGTAACCATCGATATCGATTTTAAGGCGGAAGATGATTCCGTTTACCTGACGCTCGACGGACAAATTGGAGTGGAGCTTTCTCGCGGCGACCACGTGCGCGTTCGGAAGGCGGCCGAGAAATTGCATCTCGTCCGCCCTGCCAAAAAAACATATTACCAAATCCTGCGCAACAAATTGAAATGGGGAGAACGGTAAATTCTCGTGGCCCGCTTTGCTTAACCCGGGCGGCCCTTATCAAATGCCGGCCAGATGCCTACCAAACTTTTTCGACCTGTCGGCCTTCAGGAATTGGCGCTGCTTTGGGATTCCGGAATGCGCGAATTTCCCCCGCGACTCATCCAGCAGCCGATATTTTACCCTGTTGTGAATCTGGAATACGCCCGCCAGATCGCGCGCGACTGGAATACGCCGGATGCGAATTCCGGCTTCGCCGGTTTCGTCACGCAGTTTGAAGTGTCGTCCACCTATCTCTCCAAGTACGAACTCCATACCGCGGGTTCGGCCGCGCATCGGGAATACTGGATTCCGGCCAGGGAAATGAATTCCTTCAACAAGGCGATCAGCGGACTTATTTCGGTGGAGGAAGCTTACTTCGGCCCCGAATTTGTCGGATACATTCCGGATGATCAGCGGCTGAAAGGTCTTACGGCCGCGGATCAATTCAAAACATTGTCAAACATTTTGGATTTTGCGGATTTCAGTTCTGAGGTGTCCGCGAATCGCAAGGCCGTCTTTCTGAATTGCCTGTCCTGGCTCAATTCCGACCCAGCCTCACTGGGGATTAATCACGAGCAGCAGCATTTGTTCTTCACGAGGCTGGCAAAGGCATGGGATTCGAACCAGATTGAAACGCCGCTTCCGATTCGTTTGAAACTCAATTAAAACGCGAATGGCCGACGGCGGCGCGTTGTCGGCGGTTTATTCTCCGCGAACCATATCCCCGCGGGACTCGCGGCGGCGGATCACTCGCATGCGCTTGCCTTCCACGAGAATCTCCGCGGGTCGCGGGCGCGAATTGTAGTTCGAGGCTTGGACCGTGCCGTAGGCTCCGGCACCCCACAGAATGAGGACATCGTTCGAAGCGACTTTTCCGAGAGGCCAATCCTGCAGGAAGCAATCGCCCGATTCGCAAACAGGGCCAACGATGTCGGCGCGCGTCAGCGATCCGGACGAGCGCCGCGCGGGTGTGATGGGATGCGTCGCATCGTAAAGCGCGGGGCGCATGAAATCGTTCATGGCGGCATCGACGATCACGAAATTTTTGCCGTGATTTTCCTTTGTGTACAAGACATGCATCAGAAGGACGCCGGCGGAGCCGATCAGCGAACGGCCCGGCTCGATCAACAAGTGGCAGCCGAGCGGGCGAACTACACGCGCAAGATCCGCGGCCCAGGCCGCTTTTTCGGGCGGCTGCTCCGAAGTATAGCGAATCCCCAGGCCGCCTCCAGCATCGAGATAGCGCAGTGATACACCTGAGCGCGCAAGCTCGCGCACAAATCCAGCAAGCCTCGCGAGAGCGCGCCGGTGGGGAGACAGCGAGAGAATTTGCGATCCGATATGCGCGCTGATCCCCCGCCAGTCAATCCACCGCGAGTCGCGGTGCTGGAGATAGAGGCCACGCGCCGTTTCCCAATCAATCCCAAATTTGTGGCTGTGGAGCCCGGTGGAAATGTGCGGGTGCCCACCGGCTTTCACGTCCGGATTGACCCGGATGGACGCCGCGGCGCGCACGCGCAATCTTGACGCCTCGGATGCCAATAGGTCGAGCTCCGCGGGGGACTCCACATTGAAAAGAAGAATCCGCGCACGAAGAGCCTCGCGAATTTCTTCGCTCGTCTTTCCCACGCCGGAAAAAACGATGCGGCTTCCCGGCACGCCGATCCGCCTCAAGCGATAAAGCTCGCCTCCGGACACGATGTCGAAACCGCTGCCAAGCGCGGCGAATAGGCGCAGGACGCCCAACGTCGAATTGGCCTTCATCGCGTAACAAATTGTGTGAGGAAGCTTTCCGAAAGCGGAATCCATGCGGCGGTAGGCTTCTTCGATGCTGGCACGACCGTAAAGGTATGCGGGAGTTCCAAATCGTCGCGCAACTTCTTCAACAGATACGCCTTCACAATAGAGTTGCGACCCCCGATAGGAAAATCCGGGCGTGTAGCCGGCGGGATCGGCCATGGGGGCGGAACGCGACGCGCGGGGATGCGAGGTTGCCGCGCTCACTTGACTTTCATCACCACCAGGGTGCGATCGTCCGTGATGGGGCCTCCTTCGGTGAAGCCTTCAACTTCCGCAAGCAAGAGGTCGGCAAGCTCGTTTGAATTCATGTGCGCATTGGCGGCCAAAAGTTCCTGGAGGCGGTGCGTGCCGAAAAATTTTCCTTCGCGGTTTGCCGCCTCCGTGAGGCCATCCGAAAAAAACAGAAGAATGTCCCCCGACTTCAGCTGGACATTCCACTCCTCGTACGTCGCTTCGTCAAAAATGCCGATTGGAAATCCCGAGACCTTGACCTGTTCGACGTGCCCGTCTTTCCAGAGCAGCGGCTGCGTCTGACCGGCATTGGCAATTCGCAGCCTCTGGCGCGCCTTTTGCCACGTAGCAAAACAGATCGTCATGTAGCGGCCTTCCACTCGACGGTCGCACACCAGCTGATTGAGTTGGCGGAGAAGCTCCGCAGGCTGCAACTTGTGCGGAGAGAGACTGCGCAGAATCCCTGTGGCGACTGCGCCGTAAAGAGCGGCGGCGCTTCCCTTCCCGCTGACGTCACCAAGTGCGATGCCCAGTTGCTGCGATCCATAAGTCAGAAAATCGTATAGATCGCCGCACACTTCCCGGGCGGAATGAATCCGCGCCGTGATGTCGAGCCCATAATCGGTTTCCGGCACGGGCCGCAAGAGAGCGGTTTGCAGTCGTTGCGCGGCCGTGAGTTCGCGCTCCATGCGCGCCTCATCCTTGGCTACTTTTTCATACAGCCGGGCATTTTCGAGCGAAACCGCGAGATGAGCCGCGAGGATCGAGAGCGTCTGCTCGTGCTCCGCAGTGAAGTAATTGACTTGCGGGCTTTCCAGATCGAGAACGCCGACAACACGGTCCTGGTAGATCATTGGAATCGCCATCTCCGACCGCGTTTCCGGGTTGACCATGATATAGCGAGAATCGACCGTGACGTCTCCGACGCGTACCGGAAGTTTCGAGCTGATGGCCGCGCCGACAATTCCTTCATTTGCGCTAACCCGAAGTTTTCCCTGAGCGCTCTGGCCGTACTTCACATCCAGGCGATGGCGATACACGCCCAGCGCTTCGTCATATAAAAGGATTCCCAGAATTTGAAAATTGATCACGCGCTTCACGAGTTCCGCGGCCCTGCGCAGCAATTCCTCAACGGCGAGAATGGAATTCGCCTCGCGGCCCACTTCGTTGAGAACGAGCAATGTGTCCGCCTGGCTGCTGACGCGCTCAAAGAGCCGTGCATTTTCGATGGCAATTGCCAAACGGCTGGCCATTAACGTCAGGACGCTCTGCTGGTCGCGCGTGAAGTAATCGACTTGCGTACTCTGTATGTCGAGCACGCCGATTGCTTGCCCCTTGACCATGAGGGGAATGACCATCTCGGACCGCACCGAGTCAATGATATTGATGTAGCGTGGATCCTGGCGGACATCCGGCACGCGCACCGCGCGGCCCGTCGCCGCGGCCGTTCCTGTGATTCCCTGCCCGATCGGAATCACCCAATCCTTGCCGGCTTTGTCGCCGTAGCCGATCGTGAAGCGATGATAGAGACGGTGCATTGACTCATCGACGAGCAGAACGCTGAAAATTTCAAAGTCGATCAGGCGTTTCACGAGCGCCGCGGTTTTCTTCAACACTTCGTCGAGGTCGAGCGAGGAGTTAATTTCCTCGCCGATTTCGACCAGCGTCGCGAGAACTTCCGCGGGAATATTCAGCGGTATTGGCGCTTGTACAGGGTCCATAAATTAACTGTGGATATGAGCCGGGCTCAGGGCTACAGGGAGCGCAGCGCGACTCTCCAAGGATTGTTTAGTATAGCAGGTAGAGTTTGTTGGACTGTGAAAAAGCAGTGAAATCTCCAGCCGGCGCGCCGGGGAAAATCGGATTTCCGCAACAAAAATCAATAGGAAGTTGATGCCCGCGAGACGGAGGAGGCGGTCTGAGGAGATGCCGAGCCTGTCGCCTGCTCCATGATTTTGACGCTGGCGCTCGCGCCGATTCGCGTCGCGCCGGCGCACACCATTTTTTTCAGATCCTCGAGGGTCCGCACCCCTCCGGATGCTTTCACGCCGATTTGCGTCCCTACAACGGCGCGCATCAAAGCGACATCCTCGGCAGTCGCGCCGCCGGTGCTGAAACCCGTCGACGTTTTGACGAAATCAGCGCCTGCCCTTTTGCTGGCGAGAGAGGCGCGCACTTTTTCCTCGACCGTCAGGAGAGAAGTTTCAAAGATCACTTTGCAGATTGCCCCGCCCCGGTGCGCCGTTTCCACGACTCCGCGGATGTCGGATTCCACTACGTCATCCTGGCCGGATTTCAGCGCGCCGATGTTGAGGACCATATCCACTTCCTGCGCGCCCAACTTGATCGCTTCTTCCGCCTCGTGAATTTTTACCTGAGGGAGCGTCGCTCCAAGAGGAAATCCAATCACAGTGCAAACCTTTACGGCGGAGCCATGGACCAATTCCGAAGCAAGCGGGACGTTCCAGGGATTGATGCAGACCGACGCGAATCCAAACTTCACCGCCTCCTGGCAGAGTTTGCGAATATCGTCGCGTGAGGCTTCGGGCTTCAGGAGGGTGTGATCGATCAGGCCCGCGAAGCCTGCTTCGAGTTCAATTACGGACGGGCCGCAGGAAATGCGGTCGGCCCCGGCTTCAACGACCGCGCGAGTTTTTCGCGCGCATTTCTGGACACAATTCAGATCGCAATCTGGGCAAATTTCACCGTCGCTTGTCTCGCCGCGCGCCGCCACAGTTTCGGGCGTGCCAAGGTAGAGGATTACCTCTTCGGTGACCATCCGGACGATCTGTTCGAATTCGTTCTGATCCACTCGCTCAGCCCTATTCGAATCGCCCGGATGGAATTCAAAATCATTCCCTCCTCGCCGAGCGTTCCTCGATGCTTCGAATCTTGTCCACGCGTCGCTGGTGGCGTCCGCCCGCGAAAGGCGTTGAGAGCCAAAGCGCGACGATTTCCCGGGCGGCTTCCGGGGCGATCAGCTTCGCGCCGAGCGTCAGCACATTCGCGTCGTTGTGTTCGCGGCTGTTGCGCGCCGTCGCGCGATCATAGCATAGCGCCGCGCGCACTCCGGGCACCTTGTTCGCGGCGATCGAGCTGCCAATGCCCGCGCTGTCCAGCACGATCCCGAGCCACGCTTCGCCTTGCGCGACAGCTTTCCCGACGGCCTCGGCGAAGTCCGGATAGTCCACGGCCTCCGCACTGCCCGTACCCAGATCGAGAACCTGGTAGCCCCAATCGCGCAGATAGCTTTTCAATTGTTCTTTCAGCTCGAATCCGCCGTGATCTGCGCCGATAGCAACAATCCGAGCGGATTTTTCCGGCGAGCTTTCTTTTGATCCGGCCGTGGAACCCGCTTCGCGGTCGCGTACAGAGACGACGCGAAAGGTGATTCCGCGCCGCTCAGCTTCATCGCGCGCCAGTGGAGTGATGAGCGTATCTTCCGTAACAGCGAGTTCCCCATCGGGTGGGACACGCTCCAAATCCGCAGATGTAATGAGAGGTTTCATCGGTGGGACAGCCACTCCTGGCTGTCCGGGTTTTCCCGCCGCCAGTTAGAAGATGCAAGGGGCAGCCAGCCCCTCGCAGGAACTCGGGGTAAAGAGTGGCTGGCCCACTGGATGCTATGACGGAGGCAGTGAAAGGACGCACACATCCTTGAGATTGCGATAACGCTCCGCATAATCCAATCCATATCCGACGACAAACTCATTCGGAATCTGAAATCCGATGTAGTCCGCTTTGACATCTTTCTTGATGCGCCGTTCCGGCTTGTCCAGCAACGCGGCAATTTTCAGCGTGCTGGGTTTGCGTTGCTGCAAAACGCGCAGCAGGTAGCCGAGCGTGAGTCCCGTATCCAAAATGTCTTCTACCACGATGACGTTGAGGCCTTCGATGCTGGTGTCCAGATCCTTGTTGAGGCGCACCTGGCCGGAAGTCTGGCTGCCGTGCCCGTAACTTGAAACGGACATGAAATCGAGCGAAACCTCGACGCGAATCTGGCGCACCAGATCCGAGAGAAAAATCGCGGCGCCCTTGAGGACACCGATCAGGTGAACACGCTGGCCCTTGTAATCCTTGGAAATCTGAAGCCCTATTTCCCGAACTCTTTTTTGAATGGCGCTGCTGCGCAACAAAACCTTCAGATGCTCCTGCCCGTGACCATGCACAGTGAATCCCCTCCGCCTGGGAGCGGTTACTCTAGCTCACGCGATAAGAAAGCTCAAGGATTCGCGGGTTTGAGGGTTTTGATTTTCCACGCGGCGTCCCATCCTCAGCAGTGGATCAGATTGATTCGATTGTCACGCCGTGGCACTCTTAAAAATACTTATGGCGGGAGCAGGTGGGGATTGGAAGGACAAACGCGTCCTTGTGACCGGCGGCGCTGGATTCATCGGCAGCGTGCTGGTGTGGGAACTGAATCGCCGTGGCTGCTCGCAAGTGGTGGTTGTGGATTTTCCGGCGCGCGGCGAAAAGGCCGCTAATCTTGGCGGCTTGCAATACACGGAATTTATAGATGCCGGCAATCTGCCTGCGCGGCTTGCGTCTGGATCTCTGGGAAAGCTCGACTGCATTTTTCATCTGGGCGCATGTTCCTCAACCACCGAAACCAACGAAGAATATCTGCGCGAAAATAATTATGAATACTCGCGCCAACTCGCTGAGTGGGCACTCGGAGCAGGCGTGCGTTTTGTTTACGCATCCTCAGCGGCGACTTATGGAGACGGCAGCGCGGGAATGGACGATTCCGATCCGCGGCAATTGGAAAAATTAAAGCCGCTGAATCTCTACGGCCTGTCGAAACAGTGGATGGATCTGCATGCCTGGCGCGAGGGGTGGCTCGACAAGATTGTTGGGCTGAAATATTTTAACGTCTACGGTCCCAATGAAAATCACAAAGGCGACATGCGCAGCGTGGTCTGCAAGAGTTACGCCGACGCGCTGAAGAATGGCGTGATTCATCTCTTCAAAAGCTATCGCCCGGAATATCGCGATGGCGAACAGCGGCGCGATTTTCTTTACGTCAAGGATGCCGTGGCGATGACTCTGCACCTGGCTGCGAATCCAGCGGCGAACGGCATCTACAACATCGGTTCAGGAATCGCGCGCACTTGGAACGAACTGGCTTGCGCGGTATTCGCGGCGCTGGGCCGCGAGCCGCGCGTCGAATACATTGACATGCCGGAGTCGATCCGCGACAAGTATCAGTATTTTACTCGGGCCAATATTGGAAAGCTGCTTGCGACCGGCTATGACTTACCCTTTACTTCGCTCGAGGATGCCGTCCGGGATTACATTGCGAATTATCTTGTGCCCGGCAGGACGATCGCCCTGTAGCACGGACTTTAGTCTGTGGGGTTCCGTTCGCGCGCCCGGGCTGTACATGATTGCCAAGATCAATTGGAAACCCACAGACTAAAGTCTGTGCTACTTCAACTTAGACGGACTTTCCTTTCACTTTCGCAGCCTCGGGAGGATGCGCCTCGCCCCACACTTCGCGGGCTGTTTCCGCCACGAGCCGTAGCTTGGCTTCCTGGTCGGCTTCGGAGAGCAAATTCCCCTCCATCGTGGAAGCGAATCCGCACTGCGGGCTGAGAGCCAGCCGGTCCAGCGGAACAAATTTCTCGGCGGCGTGAATGCGGCTCTTCAGCTCATCCTTGCTCTCCACGGCTGACTTCTTGGTG